>Ga0101944_10003047_pt1 | contig 24690 bp, 16 predicted proteins | sample DewCreD2012metaG_FD_75245 | JGI IMG/M metagenome (GOLD analysis project Ga0101944, IMG submission 75245) | Hot spring sediment bacterial and archeal communities from British Columbia, Canada, to study Microbial Dark Matter (Phase II) - Dewar... ... | reverse complement strand
CCCCCAGGGAGAGGGACGGGGTGAGGGGAAACCGCGCTATCGAAAACCCCAGGCCTGACGTTATACACCGTAATTCGCTTCCGGCAATTCCACCGAAAACATCGAAGAACCCAAAATGTGTATTGCATCCCGAAACCATACCGTAAGCCGGGTGGGTGGCGGGTTCCGACTGAACCATTCGGACATTTCGCAGCCGCCAAGCCGGAGACAGGCGCAGAATATGCCGAAAACTATGGATCCTCGCTGTTTTCAGTGGAACCCAACTGGCGAGCAATGCCATGCCGATATCGCCTGATTGCCTGATAAAACAACTCCGGCAGCAGCTCCGTCAGGAGCGACATGATTATAGAAGCGTCGCTCGCATAAGATTTCTCCGCCGTTTGGGGCGGCCTGAACTGAATCTCGCAAGTAACAAAACCCTTGATCATGCCGCCCCAAACGGCGGAAGGGTGTTGGAACCGGGCCGGGCTATAAACATGTCGCTCCTCACGGAGCTGGCGGCCAGCCATTCCACCGAAAATACCGAAGAACCAAAACTATGAACCTGGGTGTTTTCATTGCTTTTCCAAAATGATCCTGGCCCGGTGTTCCTCGATCTGCTCGACGCGCCTCATTCGATTCATCCCTTCATTTCTACCAAACAAAAACAAACCGCCTATCGCCTGCGGGGAAGCAGGACGTTCGATTTTCCTGACGGCAAATTTCACCACCCGCCGGGGCTTGTAACCAGGCGCTGTTACAGCATAAAAATCCATTCGATCCGGCCCAAACCAGCCAGGGCAATCATACTTGATGATTCCTGATTCATCGGCCTTTATTCCGGGCGCTTGCGGGCCATCCTCGCCCTCGTAGTAGAAATAAGCGGTCATCGTCGCCTGAGACACAGCATTCCCGTCCGTGTCAACCACCTCGACAACGACCACCTTGTCGGGACCGCCAGCGTCATACATGAGCCCTTGCTTTAACGCCGCCTTTCTGCGCTTGCCGCATTCCTTCCGCCATTCGCTGACCAGGTTTTTCACCTCCTTGGCGGCATACTCCTTGCCGTCGTCGGGCGGACGCGATACGGCATTGGTCTTGGCCAGCGACGCGTTTTCATTGACCGCCTTGGGATCGGCAAAAGATGCAAAAGACGATAGCAAAACTATCGCCACGCCAGTCTTGTAACGATTGGATCCTCGATTCATTGTCTTTTGTTGTTTGCGAGAGAATCTCGCAGAAATGCCATGGTTTTAGGGTGCTGGCACCTGAAATTCAATCGAAAACAACTGCGGCAGAAAGTGCTCAAGTGCCCGCTTCCCGATGATGGGTTTATGGGGCGCGAATTTTCAGCAGGCGCAACGGGCTGGGGGGCGGGAGCGGCTCGGGGCGCGGGCGGTCGCGATTAGGGGGCAGCGTTTCCCAGCGCAACGCGTAAAAAACGCCCGGTTCCCCGGACGCGCCGAGGTCCCGCGCCCATTGGACGCGCAGCCCGGGGAAATTGGTCTCCGGCCGGCTATGCGAAGCCGGCCAGGTCCGCTCGGGCGGCAGTTGGCCAAGCGGCGTTAAATCCTGTTCGCTCAACACCAGCCGGCCAGCGCCGAATTTGATGTGCGACCAGGCCATTTCGAGCGTTCCCGGAGCGCCGGGTTTTACCGGCCCAAGGCCGATCTCCCGGCTGATGGTGCCGCCGCCGCTGAAATCCCAGCGGTAATCCCATTGCGTCAGCCGCACCGGGGTCCATCGCCCGTTCGCAAAGCGGGCGGCATAGGCCTGGGTTAGGCCGTTCTCATCGTGCTTATGATAAGTGAGGACCACGCGCTTTTGGGAATCAAAGCCAAGGTGTTGCGAGCCGTTAAGCAGTCCGCCCTTCATGGGGACGGGGTCCACCACCACGCCCGGTGTTTCCAGCCGCAACGGCAGTTTAAGCGGCGCGCCGGCGGCGGTTTCCCAACGGTTCAAGTCGCGGCTGCGCGCATAACAAAGATCGTGGTTGGAGGCGCAGTCCGGCGAATCGCGCCAGACCCAGGCGAGGTGAAAAAGGCCATCCGGACCGGAAAGCGGCCCGTGGAAATAGGCGTTGCGGCGGCCGGCGCCATCCGTCAGCGGCTCGTCCAGAAAGCGCCGCCAGACACCGGCGGCGCGGTCCCAAACATTGAAAATTTCGCTGCCGTTGCCGCTGGAGCCGTGGCGGTAATGAAAGATCAATTCCCCTTTTGGCCCGCGCTGAAACTTGGGATAAGTGCAGCGGTCCTCCTGCCGGCCCACCATGTTCGTGACGCGCTGGAAAGTGGCGATATCCCAGGGCCGGCGGGTGCGAAAATAAACCAGCGGATTGACATGCATATTGCCCGCCAAATGCAGCCAACCGTCGTCATCGGCGGCCATGGTGATATAGTTGTGGCTGTCCCAGCCGACCTTTGCAGGCAGGACTTGATAATTCCAATTCGTCTGCTCCAGCCGCCGGCTCGCCACGGTCAGGCGGTGCTGTTCGTCATAATAGGCCGCATATTGCCGGTTGGAGACGGTCAGCAGGCAGAAACCGACGGGAAACCACGAGGGCGCCCGGCCCAAATCGAGGGTTTGCACCACCGTCGGCCCGGCGGCGCTCGCCGGCAAAGCGGCCATCCACACGGCGCCGGTCGCCCACAGCAGGCGGGTCATCTGTTTCCATGCCATGCGTCCGAGTTTGATGCCGGCGGCGCGCACGTCAATGCCAAAGCCGGCGGACGGAAAATTTGGTTGGCGCAAGGAAGCTCTTATGTGCTTTACTTGCCAAAAAGCGGGTGGAGAACTGTCATAGGCAGGCGACCGCCCACAGGTGTCACTTTATGAAAGCTGTGATTCGTAATTACCGATGGCTGCCGGGGGCGTTCGCCGCATTGTTGGCCGCCGCCACGATATCAGCCGCCGAGAAAACCGCGAAAACCTCCGCTGCCGCCAGTACGCCGAAACCCCTGGTGGACACCTTGGAATTCAAGAACGGGGACCGTTTGCGGGGAACCTTTTCCAGCTACGACTCCGGCGGGGTGCATTGGAAGCACCACGCCATCGAGCCGCTGTTGGCGGTGAAACCCGCGGAAATCAGCGTCATTCGGGTGGAACGGTCGCGGCCCTCCAAAGGAACGGCTTATAATTGCGTGGCCCTGCTGGCGGGCGGCGATGAACTGGCGGGCAATCTGATCGGTTTGGACAGTCAGAAATTGCGGCTGGAAACCTGGTATGGCGGCACGTTGGAGATCGCCCGCGCCGGCTTGCGCTCCCTCTGGCTGGGGTTCCGCCAGGACGAAATCGTTTATCAAGGCCCCACCAGCCTGCAAGGCTGGAACGTCAGCAAAGGCATGGAAGGCGTGTTTCGTCACCTGAATATCATGGCCGCCGGCGGCGCGTTGGACATGGCGGAGGTGCTGGAAGAAGCCAAGAAAAAAGACGCGGAGACGCCCTCCTGGGAATACAAGGACGGCGCTTTTGTGTCCAACGGCCGCGGCACCCTCGGCCGCGACCTGAAACTGCCGGAAGATTGCATGATCGAATTCGACCTCGAATGCCAAGGCTATCCGCAACTGGGGATTTATTTATATGCGGATGCCACCGATAAAACCTCCGGCATCAACAGTTATTACCTGAATCTCTCCGCGCGGCGGGCCTACCTGAACCGAATGACCGGCACCTCGTCGCGGTCGGTGGGCAGCACGGAAATTCCTTTGTTGGACGGCACCCAGAGCAAATTGCGGGTTGGTTTGCGCGCCAGCCTCGAACAAAAGGCCCTGGTCCTTTACTTGAATGAGAGCCTGGCCCACAAGTGGCCGGACATCGGAGAACTGCCCAAACGCGGCTCCGCTCTGATATTCAACTATATGGGCGCGAGCCCTTTGAAAATTAGCAATCTGCGCGTCTCCAAGGCCACAGGGCCTTTGGAGGATTTGACCGGGGCCGCCGCCGCCATTTCCGTAAAGGAGGATTTGGTGATGCTCAACAACAAGGACAAAATTTCCGGTCAAGTCCAAGCCATCAAAGATGGTCAGGTGGCCTTCCTGCTGCAATCGAATCCCATCACCATTCCCGTCGAGCGGGTGCGCTGGATTCACCTGGCCCAAGCGGAGAAGGCCGACGCCAAACCGCCGGCGTCCGCGGTGCGGCTGAACTTTGCGTTGCGCGGTTCGGTGACCATGACGATGGAAAAATGGGAAGGCGACCAGGTGACTGGGCGCTCACCCCACCTAGGGGAGGTCAAATTTGCCACGTCCGCTTTCAAGAGCATCCAATTCGATCCCGCGCCGGCTCGGCCGTCGGCCACCCCAGTCAGTTCCGCCACCGGCAGTTCGACCCTATTCCAACAGCCTGTCATTCGCCGTTAGTGGGAGGCGTTACCGGGGCAAATCCGGCCGCCATTCTTTCCAAGTGCGCGTCTTCATGTCGCCCAGCCAGCGCTGGTAAAACCGGGTGGCCAGGTCAATCTCCACCGTGATGACCGGCTTATCCTTGACCGCCTCGCCCAGGATTTCACCAAGCGGATTGAGCACGAATGACCGCATGTCGTAAGTGGAGGAAACCAAATAAACACAATTTTCGATGGCCCGCGCCCGGGCCAGGGTTTCATTGCCGCCCCAAATCGGCAACAGCAGAATCTCCGCGCCGCGGGCCGACAGGGCGCGCGCCACCTCGGGAAACTGCAGATCCCAGCAAATCATCACCCCCACCTTGCCGAAATCCGTTTGAAAAACCGGGTATTCGCCGCCGGGCGTGATGCCGGCCTCCCATTCCTCGCGCGGCAGGTGGGTTTTCCGGTATTTGCCCGCCAATTCGCCGCGGCGGTTCAGCAGCACGGCTGTGTTGTAAATGACCGCGCCCTCGCGTTCATAGAGGCCCGCCACAACATGACAACTCAGTTTGCTCGCCAAGGCGGCCAGGTTGGTGGTCGAAGGACCGGGTATCGGTTCCGCCACCTCCGCGTATTTCTTGCCGGTGCCGATGACCGTCACCCCTTCAGGCAGGCAAACCAAGTCTGGCTTTTGATCCGCCGCGTCTTCGACCAAACGGCAAAACTGGCGCAGACTTTCGGCGGCGGAACCGGTGCCGCGCGGGCGATGATGAACGGTCATAACGCGCACCAGCCGCCGGGGCGCGACCGGTTCCTCCCGCAACTGGATTTCATCCCACCATAAGCGGCCTTGCGGCGCGAAACCGAGCGCCAATTGCAGCATCAGCCGGCGCGTTTTCTCGGGAGCCACGGTGAGATATTCCAAGCGCGTCCAATCCCCCTCGCGTTGGACATCCAACGCGTAATCCGGCGGGCGCACCGCCCTGCCCTGTGCGTCCTGCCATTCCAGGCGGGCGATCACGGACCGGCGTTCGTTGGGGATGCCGTCGGCGCGATACCAGGCGCTGAACCGATAAACCCGGCCCGCCTCCAGACCGTCAACCTGGGTCTGCCAGCCGCCATACGCCGCCGCGTTGCCGGCGGCCTCGATCCGCAAGGCGCCCGCGCCCGCCCGTCCGCCTTTGGCGTCCACCTGAAACCGGGGGGCAATTTCGGCGCGCGGCGAGAAGGTGTCCCAGCCCGGCGGCCGGCCTTCCCGCAAAGGCAGGGCGCCAAAGCCGGTTAATTGGGCAACGATTTTGTTGGTGTCCGCCGCCGCCAAGGAAAAAGCCAGCAGCCAGCCCAACAGGAATAGGGGCGCAAGGCGCGGGTTGTTCACGGGCTTTTGACGTTGAAACAATAGAGGTTGTCGTCGTAGCGCAAGTAAAGGCGTCCGCCGGTGACAACCGGATGCGCCCAACTGGGCCCGTTGCCCTGCACCTGAACCCGTCCTTTAATTTCCAAACCCTGGGGCGAACAGGTCGCCAAAGCGGCTTGCCCGCCGTTTTCGCCAAAGAGATACAATTGGCCATCCGCCCAACAGAGCGAACCTTTGCCCACCGCGCGCTCGGACCATTTCTTTTCCCCCGTCTTCAGATCGAGGCACACCCAGCCGCCGCCATCATTGCCGAAGACATGGCCTTGCTCGATGATGAAACCGCCATGATGACAGTTTAGATTGGCGGTGCGCCAGACCTCTTGCGCTTTGCCCTCCGGGCTTAACTTGAGGCAGATGCCGCCTTTGCCATAGCCATTGGCCCAGACCAGGTAGCCGTCGCTGAAAACCGGCGTGGGGCAATTGGCGGTGTTATTGGCGGAAAAATCATTCTGAAACAACAACCGCCCGCTGGCGGCGTCCACTCCCACCACGCCGGCCTTGGTGCCAGTGGCCACCATCGTTTTTCCGCCCCACGCAAAAGCGTAGCAAGAACTGTATTCCGGCCCCGCTGAAAAGCCGCTGCTGCGCCAAATTTCCTGCCCGCTGGTTTTGTCCAACGCCACGATGCAACTGTTGCCGCCCGGCTTGAAGAGCACCATTTTTCCCAAAATCAGGGGCGACTCGGCGTAGCCCCAGCCGCCGGGCCGCCCGCCGTAATCCGCCGCGGCGCGCGACCATTTTTTGTGGCCGGTCGCCGCGTCGAAGCAACCCAGCACCCCCGTGCCGGAAAGGAGGTAAAGGTTGTCGCCGTCAAGGGTGGCGCTGCTGCGCGAGCCGGGGTGGCTGCGCGTCCAGGGCGGGCCCGCATCCACCTGCCACAATTTCTTGCCGGCAAGGTCAAACGCGGTCAGCATCAGTTTGTCCTCCTTGTCGCCGGTAATATAAACCTTGCCGCCGGCCACCGACACGCTGGAAAAACCTTTGCCGATGCCGTCCGCTTTCCAGAGTTGTTGGGGCCCGCCGGCGGGCCATTCCTTGAGCAGTCCGCGGTCAGCGGATTTGCCGTCGCGGTTGGGACCGCGAAAGCCCGGCCAGGAATCGGATGCTGGCGCGGGGGCGGCGCCAAGGTTCAGCGTCAGGCCGGTCGCGGCGGCGGCGATTAGCGCGAAAATTTGGTTGTTCATTTCCGCGCAGGCTACCAAATCCGGCGCGGCGCGCAATGCAATTCCGGCAAGGGTGCGGCATCCCTAAATTGGCGGTGCCCATTAACACCCAACTTCAGTTGGGTGGCCAGCGGGCGCGGGAGTCCGGCCAACTATTTTAACCTGGATTCCGCAGTTAGAAGGGAGGGGGGAAGCGGTAAACCACGGACGAACAACGATGCACACCGACGCTGAAGCGATGATGGCTTTCACCCGCCGGTGGCAAGCCTCTGCTTCCGCAAGTCTTTGGTATCCGTGTCCATCTGTATTTATCCGTGGTTGAACTGCGGTTTTTAGGTTCAACAGTTTTCGGTGTCGTGATAAACAGTTGAAACCGTTGCGTTGCTTCCACAATCTGGCCCCCGCCTTGCCAAAGCAAGGGGTTAATGAGCCCCCTGAATTTTGTCATTTGCCCGGGCGGTCGCGACCTTCGCCTTTAAGGCGCTCGAAGGCCAGGCCTAAATACTCGTAAAAGGCCCGCTCAGTGGCGGCAACGTTGTCGGCGCTGGGAAAGAGCCCAACCACGGTGAAGGGGGTTCGCTGGCGGGATTCACCACGGACTGGCCACGAGCTGGGCGCGGCCACCGCGCGCAAATCATGCCGGCGTGCCAGCAGCATGGCGCGCGGCAGATTCGCGCCGGAACTGACCAGGCAGACGGTGTTGGTGCCGGCGTGGCGGCGGAAGGCCATAATTTCCTCCTCGGTGTCACGGCAGCCGACCACCAACGTTGCCTGGTTTGGGTCAACGCGCAAAATGGCCAAATAATCCGCCAGCGCCTGCTGCTTTTCGCGCTCATTCAGTTCCGGGTTGGAGATGGAAATCAGCAGCCGCGAGCCGGGCGCCGCCCGGTGAACCCTGGCCGCTTCGAGCAAACGCAAGGTGAATTCCTCGGGAAACCTGAGATTGGCAGGCAGATTCGTTTCGCTTCGGATGCCCATTCCGGGAACGGCGACGTAGCGAGGCGCCAGTTCCTGAATCCGCTGGACCGACAAGGGCGGATGGCTCCGCGCCAACGGCGGCAGCAAAAGGCTGTGAATCCAAGGGTAACCGATCACGGCCAGCCAGCCCGCCCCCGCCAGCACCAAGATGCGTCCGAGCTTTTTGCGTCGGGTGAAATGTTCGAGAACCAGACCGAGCGCCAGCAATTCCAGCCCCAGAGGCAGCGGAAAAAACAACCGGCTGACCAGTTTTTTTAGCAAAAAAGTCATAACGCGCAATTGATACCACCCAGAATGGGGGGCAATGGCCAGCGAAAAATGATCGGCCCGGCGCCCGCCACGCAAAAAATTGGCTCTTCGACGTTTCCAGTGGGATTGCCGGAAGCAAGTTACCGTGCATAACGCCGGGCCTGCCTGGGGTTTTCGATAGCGCTGTTTCCCCTCACCCCTCCCCTCTCCCTTGGGGAGAGGGAGACCCGTTCGCCAGTGCTTGAAGTCATCGGGAGCCGCGGTTTCACCAAGCGCCGCCAGCGTGATTTCCCTCTCCCTTGGGGAGAGGGATCAAGGGTGAGGGGAAAGGGCGTCGGCGAATGCGAAGGGTTTCCGTTTTCCAACAGTGGGTTGACCGATCCTCCTGGCCCCGCCTTCACCCACTGGAAACGTCGAGGAACCTAAAAATTCAATCCTAATTGTCATAATGAACTTGCGTTATTCGAGGCCGGCCTCTACGTTCACCGCGCTATTATTATGAAATTCGAAACGCTTTGCTTGCATGGCGGGCAGCAGCCGGAACCCGGAACCCTGGCGCGGGCGGTGCCGATTTATCGCACCAGCTCGTATGTGTTCCGCAATACTGAGCACGCCGCCAATCTTTTCGCGCTCAAGGAGCTGGGCAACATCTACACGCGCCTGATGAATCCCACCACGGACGTGCTGGAAAAGCGCGTCAGCCTGCTGGAAGGCGCCCCGGAAATGGGCGGCTTGGGCATTGCCTCCGGGACCAGCGCCATTTTTTACGCGATCATCAACCTGGCGGAAGCGGGGGATAACATCGTCAGCGCCCGCAACCTCTACGGCGGCACCTACACCCAATTTAATGACATTCTGCCCGCGCTGGGTATTCAGGTGAAATTCGTGGACTCGAACGATCCCCAAAATTTTGCCGCCGCCATTGATGACAAAACCCGGGCGCTCTTCTGCGAAACGGTGTCCAACCCGGCGCTGGAAGTGACCGATCTGGAGGCGGTGGCGAAAATCGCCCGCGCCCATGGCCTGCCGCTGGTGGTGGACTCGACCTTCAGCACCCCTTACCTGACCCGCCCGCTCGAATTCGGAGCGGAGGTGGTGGTGCATTCGCTAACCAAGTGGTTTGGCGGGCACGGCACCGGCATCGGCGGCGTAGTGGTGGACAGCGGACGGTTCAACTGGGCGGCGGGCAGGCATCCGCTCTTCACCAAGCCAGACAATTCCTATCATGGCCTGCGCTGGGGCATTGATTTGCCGGACCCGCTGCGGCCGCTGGCGTATATCCTGCGGATGCGCACGGTGCCGCTGCGCAACCTGGGCGCGTGCATCTCGCCGGACAACTCGTGGTTCTTTCTGCAAGGGATCGAAACGCTGCCGCTGCGAATGGAGCGGCATTGTGAAAACGCGCTCGCCGTGGCCCGCCATCTCAAGGCGCACCCCAGCGTCGAGTGGGTGCGCTTTCCCGGCCTGCCGGACGATCCGATGTTCACGCTGAACCAAAAATACCTGCGCGGCAAAGGCGGCTCAATGGTGGTGTTCGGCATCAAGGGCGGCGCGGCGGCGGGACGCAAGTTCATTGACTCGCTGCAACTCCATTCGCATCTGGCGAACGTGGGCGACGCCAAGAGCCTGGCGATTCACCCGGCGACCACCACGCATTCGCAACTGGGCGAGGAGCAGCAGCGCGCCGGCGGCATCACGCCCGAATTGGTGCGGCTCTCGGTGGGCCTCGAAAACCTCGAGGACATCTTGGCCGACCTCGACCAGGCCCTCGCCAAGGCGGCGGACTAATATCGTCCGGCGCATTAAAAGCTGCCGCTTCCGGCATTTGCCGCCGAAAGAGGTTTTGTGTGCTGGTGATGAAACGGCTGCCCGGTGATAACGCCGCGCGATTTAGGCGGCGCCGCGCAGGCGAACGCCTTGCGCGAACCGGTCGGAAACATCACAATGTGTCCCATTCGTCGGCGGCGATGTTAGCGAGTTTAAGAATTCGCTTGGTCAGCGACCAGTCAATGTCGGGACCATGCGGGTTGGGAATGGTAATCGTTAAATCACCGCGGCGCATAGCCGCATGGCGCCGCCCGGGGAATGGACCCTCGAAGCCAAAAGTTCGCAAACGACGAATCAGCTCCCGGCGACTAATGGGCTTCGGCATATTCCGGCTTGGGATTGATGTCAATGCCGTCAATGGCCGGAAAAGTGTCGCCAAAACGAGCCTTTATTAGAATCCAATCCTCCAAGACGCTTTGCAATTCTTCCCGGCAGGCCTCCAAGGTGGTCCCCTCCGCCCAAGCTCCGGCGCACTCGGGAATGCTGCCAAAAAAGCGACCGTTTTCCATTAATTCGTAGTGCGCGTGCCGCATCGCCGCCTGAATATATTGCGTCAACATATCGGTTTAAGCACAGCAGGAATGTATGCTTTGCCAGCCACAAAATCAACGTCCAAACTGCAAACGGTAACGGCGGCCTTTTTCCGTCGGGAAACGGGCCACCCCGCCAGCTTGGGTAAATTTCACTTCGCCGCCGTCCGTCATCTTGATGCTGACGGGCGGCGCCGGACTCCGCAGGTCCACCGGCCCGCCGAGGGTTGAAAGGATTTCCGCGCTGACCGGTCGGCCGTTGTTCCAGGCGGCGGAAACCTCGAACCCCCCGCGGGCGCGCAGTCCGGCGAAGCGGCCATCCGGCCACTGGGGCGGCAGCGCGGGCAGCAAGTCCAGCTCCCCCGCGTGCGATTGCAGCAGCATTTCACAGATGCCGGCGGTGATGCCGAAATTGCCGTCCATCTGCATCGGCGGATGGTCGGCAAACAGATTGGGCAGGGTGTTGTAGGTGAGCAGCCCGCGAATCATGTCGTGGGCCTTTTCGGCGTTCCGAAAGCGCGCCCACAGAGCGGCGCGCCACGGCCAAGTCCAGCTCCGCCGGCTGTCGCCCGATTCGCCGCGGGCGCGCAGGGACACCTCGGCCGCCTTGGCCAACTCCGGGGTGCGGGCGACGCTGATCTGGCGGCCCGGATAAACCGCGAACAGGTGCGAGGTGTGCCGATGCTGGTCCTTGGGATCATCGCGGTCGGTCATCCATTCCATGAGCTGGCCCCAGCGGCCGATGCGCGGCCCGGCCAGCTTGTCGCGGGCAGCCGCCAACTGGTCGCGGAACTCGCGATCCACGCCCAGGATGTCCGCCGCCTCGAGGGTGTTGGAGAACAGGTCCCAGATGATTTGCTGGTCGTGCGCGACGCCGTCCTCACGCGGCCCGTGTTCGGGCGACCATCCCTTGGGGGCCACCAGCGTGCCGTCCGGCAGCGCTTTCAAATGGTCCAGCCAGAACTCGCAGACCTCCTTCATCATCGGATAGCCGGTGTCGCGCAGGAATTGCCGGTCGCCGCCAAAAGCGAAGTGCTCGTAAAAATGCCGCGCATACCAGGCGCTGGCCGGCAGGTTCCACTGCCAGCCGTGCCCGCCGAAGATGTTATGGGAGGTGCGGGCCGTCCAGCCGCGCACGTCGCCGAACGACTTGCGGGTGGCCTGCCGGCTCGGCTCGAGCATGGCCATCACTAGATCGAGGAACGGGCGATGGCACTCCGCGAGATTGGCCGGCTCGGCCAGCCAGTAGTTCATCTGGATGTTGATGTTGCTGTGGTAATCGCTCGACCAGGGCGGCTTGTTGCTGTCGTTCCAGAGCCCCTGCAAATTCGCCGGCAGGCCGTTGATGCGGGAGCAGGAGGCCAGCAGGTAACGCCCGTATTGGAAAATCAGCTCCTCCAGTTCCGGATCCTCCCCGCCCGCCTTGTACGCGGCCAAGCGCCGGTCAGTCGGCAGCGCGCGCGTCGCCGCCGCCGTTTCGCCAAACCGGACTTCGACACGGCCAAACAACTTTTGGAAATCCACCACATGCTCGCGCTTCAAGGTTTCCCACGGCTTGGCCGACGCCGCCTCAAGCTGTTGGCGCAAGCGCGGGCCGGGCTCCTCGCCCCGCCACTTCCGCTGGTAATTCATCTGGTAATCAGTGCCCGCCGCCAGCAGCAAAGTCAGCGAATCGCAGCCCGCAAACCGCAGCGCCCCGTTTTCCACCCGAACCTGGCCGCCCTGGGCCAGCACGCGCGCCCGCGCCTCGTAACGCAGGTTGTTCGGCAGCGCGCCCCGGAAAAACAAGTCGTTGCCCTCGGCGGCGGTGATTTCGCTGTGGGCCCCCTTCAAGCGCACCACTCCGCTGTGGCGTCCCGGCTGCGAGGCGGTCAGCCGGACGGCGATGACCTCCGCCGGGTTGCTGGCAAGGTATTCGCGGCGAAAACGAACGCCGCCATCCTCGTACGCCACCTCCTGCGCCGCCTGCCGCAAATCCAGGGACCGCTGAACCGGCGGGGATGCGGGCGCGCCAGAGGCGTTACCCAGGCCGGCGAAAGCAATCTCGGCCACCTGGAAATGCGACACGCCTGGCGTCGGCAGGAAGGTCAAACGGTAAATCTGAAACGCGCTGTCGTTGGCGAAGGAATAGGTTTTGGTTTCCCCCCGGCGCGAAAAATTCGGCTCGTTTTCGTGACGGTCCAGGACCTGCCATTTCCGGCCGTCCACGGAGCCCGATAATTCCCAGGCGCGCGGGTCGCGCGCGGGCACGTCATTGGCGGAGGTGAAGGAATACTGCTTGAAAGCGCGCGGCTGGCCGGCGGGCAGCCGCAACTCCCAAATTACCGGGCGGCCTTTGGTCTCCACGCACCATTTGGTGCCAGCTTGGCCGTCGAAGCTCGCCGCCACTTCCTCCCGCTCCACGAAAGCCTTGTGACCGCTGGCCGCGCTGATTTGCGGCGCCTCTGCCGCTGGCGCGTCGGCGCTGTCCATTTCGATTAACAGGTCGCCAAAATTCTGGTAGGCGCCCATGCTGCCATAATCGCCGGAGGGATTTTCGTCGCCGGTCCAGAGGCTATCCTCGTTGAACTGCACGCGCTCGCGCAGCGGTTCGCCGAAGATCATCGCCCCCAAGCGGCCGTTGCCGATCGGCAGCGCCTCCGCCGACCATTTGCGCGCCGGCTGCTGATAAAATAAGCTCAGCGCCGTGGGTTGATCGGCAGCGATCAAGGGCCGAAACACCGCCCCACTCACTCCCGCCAGCAGCAGCCAGCGGGCAAGTTTGGCCCTGCGCTGAACCTTGAAACCACTCCCATGCCGAAAGTTTCTTGGGCAAACTTTTAATTTGCCCCCAGACCATTTTTTATTCATCATTTTGAACTCGAATTCCACCGGTTTTTGGAGCCTTCCGCAGGGCTATTAACCCTCATCCAGTCCTGACGCCAAGCCGTCAGTTCGACCGAAAAACAGGCGACAAAACAACAATTCCGAGCGCTAACGGCAAAATTCTTATTGGAAAAGGGGTTTTTCGCAAGCAAATCAGGCCCGTTGGCGGCAGCTCGGAGGCAAAAGAACGGCCTTTTTCATCTCGGTCCAGCCATTCATCCACCAATTTTTTGCTTATTATTGCGCTTTGGCTCGCGTCAAGTTGTTCACAAGATTTACAACTGCCTAAATAAAAGCGTATTACAAAACATTTTTTGTGAATAACCAGGCGAGTAACTTTTCTGAAAAAAATTCTTGCAGGCACTACAGGTTGTGTTATGTTCGCTTTTGCCACACTACTAATGGTGTGTCACTGCCGCTGATCGGCAGTGACATCGCTGATTATAGCGCGGTAATGGGTTTTGGCGAGCCAGTGAATGGGGAGGACGCCAAAGCCAGGTGGAACAAAACAACTAAATTTTAGCCATGATTGATACAAATGATACGGTATTGTCGGCGCCACCAGTGCGAACCCGGCGTCCATTGTCTGTTCTGGGTGGCCGTCCGCTGCCAAAAAGCAAAGCCATGAGCCGCAAGAAGCTTTTATCGTTCAAACGGGTGTTCAGCGATCCCAACCTTGATCCTTTCGACCAGGTGGAATGGGAGACGCGCACCGCCGAAATCACCGACGACAACGGAAAGGCATACTTCAAGCAAGAAAATGTGGAGGTGCCCAAGAACTGGACATTGCTGGCGACGAAGGTCGTCTGTTCGAAGTATTTTTACGGCGACCCGCAGAAGCCGGAGGAGCGGGAGCATTCCATCCGGCAACTAATTCACCGGGTGACGCGAACCATTACGGACTGGGGCATCAAGGACGGTTACTTCACCAAGGGGGATGGGGAGGTTTTCTACCGTGAGCTGACGTGGCTTTGCCTCAACCAGTATGGCGCCTTCAACTCTCCCGTGTGGTTCAATGTGGGGCTTTACCATCAGTATGGGATTGGCAAGGAATCGGCCCGGGGCAATTGGTATTACAACCGCAAGAGCGGACGGGCGGAGCGCGCGGCCACTCAGTATGAATACCCGCAGGGCAGCGCCTGTTTCATCCAGTCGGTCGAGGACAACATGGAATCCATCATGAACCTCGCCTACTCGGAAGCCATGCTCTTCAAGTATGGCAGCGGCACCGGCACGGACTTGACGCCCATCCGGTCCTGCAAAGAAAAACTCTCGGGCGGCGGTCGTCCGAGCGGCCCCCTGAGTTTCCTGAAAGTCTATGACCAGGTGGCCAACGTCGTGAAGTCGGGGGGCAAAACCCGGCGCGCCGCCAAAATGAACACCTTGCGGGATTGGCATGGCGACATCGAGGAGTTCATCGAAGCCAAACAAAAGGAGGAAAAAAAGGTTTGGGCGCTGATCAAGCAGGGATATGACCCCTCCTTCAACGGCGAGGCCTACGGCTCGGTCATGTATCAGAACGAAAACCTTTCGGTGCGGGTGAGCGACGAGTTCATGAAAGCGGCGACGGAAGGCGGGGAATGGTGGACGCGGAGCGTGACCACCGGGCAGCCGCTGGAGAAGAAAGACGCCAGCAAGTTGCTGGACAAAATCGCCGAGGGCACCTGGACCTGCGGCGACCCGGGATTGCAATACGACGGCGCCATTCAGAAGTGGCACACCTGCAAAGGCACCGACGCCATTCATTCGACCAATCCCTGCTCGGAATATGTGTTTTTGAACAACACCGCCTGCAACCTGGCCTCCTTGAATTTGATGAAGTTCAAGCGCGAGGACGGAATTTTTGATGTCGAGCGGTTCAAGGCGGCGGTGCGGATTTTCATCACCGCTCAGGAAATCCTGGTGGACAACGCCAGCTACCCGACCGCGGAGATAGCCGAGAACTCGCATATTTTTCGCACCTTGGGACTAGGGTATGCCAATCTGGGGTCTTTGATCATGGATTACGGCCTGCCTTACGATTCGGATGAGGCCCGGGCGTTGGCGGGAGCGATCACGGCAATTCTGACCGGCCACGCTTACGAGCAATCGGCGGAACTAGCGGCGGTCGCCGGGCCTTTCCCGGGCTATCGGGATTCGCGCTGCGCCAACGTCGCCAAACCGGTGGCGCCCGACAACGTGGCCGCCATGATGGGAGTGATGGAATTGCACCGCGCCGCGGTGGAACAAATCCAGCCCAGCCGGGAGTTTGACTACCTGAAAACCGAGGCGCGCGCCTGTTGGGATCGGGCTCTCGCCAAAGGCCGGCGGCAGGGATACCGCAACGCCCAAGTCACCGTGCTGGCGCCCACCGGCACGATCGCTTTCATGATGGACTGCGACACCACCGGCATCGAGCCGGACATCGCGCTGGTCAAATACAAGCTGCTGGCCGGCGGCGGCATGCTGAAAATCGTCAACCGCACCGTGCCGCACGCCTTGCGCCGCCTGGGTTACAGCGCGGACGAGATTTCCAGCATCACCTCCCACATCACCAAATATGACACCATCGAGGATGTCAACGAGGGCGGCACCGTCGCGGCCAGCGGCTTGAAACCGGAGCATATTCCGGTTTTCGACTGCGCCTTCAAACCGGCCAAAGGCACCCGCAGCATCCATTACCTGGCGCATCTCAAAATGATGGCCGCCGCGCAGCCTTTCATCAGCGGCGCGATCTCCAAAACGGTCAACCTGCCGACCGAAGCGACCGTCAAGGATATCCGGGATGCCTACGTTCAGGCCTGGCAAATGGGTCTGAAATGCGTCGCGATTTATCGCGATGGCGCCAAATCATCTCAGCCCTTGAACACCAGCCTCACCAGCACCCAAAGCTCCGCCACACCCGGAGAAGTCGAAGAATTGCGGGCGCAAGTGAGCCGGCTGGAAGCCGAAGTCGCGGCCCTGAAACAGCAATCCGGCCACCCGTTGCGCCGGCGGCTGCCGGAAACCCGCACGGCCATCACCCACAAGTTCGACGTGGCCAATCACGAGGGCTACCTGACCGTGGGCTTGTTCGAAGACGGCCAGCCTGGCGAATTGTTCATCACCATGGCCAAGGAAGGCTCCACCATTGGCGGATTGATGGACAGCATTGGCACCCTCACCAGCATGGCCCTGCAATATGGGGTGCCGCTGGAGGCGCTGGCGAAAAAATTCGCCCACCAGCGGTTTGAGCCTTGCGGCATCACCAAACACCCGGAAATCCGTTTTGCTTCCTCCATCACCGATTACGTCTTCCGCTGGATGGCGCTGCAATTCATACCGGGTTACCGCGAGGCTAATTCCGCCCAAATCAACCAGCAGGAACTGGCCATCCCCGGCTTGCTCGAGGAAATCAAGAAGCGCGTCAACCGGCCGGTGCCAGGCTTGTTGCCGGTGGCCGAGGAAACCGATATCTTGGTGAAAAGCGAGGTAAGCAAAAGCCAGCCGGTGGAAGACAAAGGGCGGGCATTGACGGCCGGTTTCGTGAACCAAGCGGATGCGCCGCGTTGCTCGGATTGCGGCCATGTGATGGTCCGCAATGCCGGCTGCTATAAGTGCCTGAATTGTGGCAGCAGCCACGGCTGTTCTTAATCGCCAAGGGTGGGGGGACCGCCAAAGCCGGGGCAGCCAAGCCCCGGCTTTTTTATGCGGGACCCAACAGTCGGGCACCGGATTTCAATGCATGACCGGCCAGAAATTCCCGCGCCGCGAGGCGTCGGCCGCCCTCGCGCTGCACCTCCGTGAGGCAGAGCGCCTGCCGACCACAAGCCACCGTAATGCCTTCGGGCGTTGCGCCCAGAATTTCGCCCGGAATCAGCCCGTTCTGGTTCGCCACGCGCGCCGCCCAGATTTTTAGCAGCGCCGGCCGCCCATTTTCGTCGAGGCGAGTGAAAGCGCCGGGCCAGGGGGTCAAGGCCCGAATGCGGTTAAACAAACGAGCGGCGGGCTCCCGCCAATCCAATTCGCCGTCTTGTTTGGTCAGTTTACGGGCATAGGTGACGCCCTCCGCCGGCTGCGGCACCAGTCGAATTTGTCCGGCGAGATAGCCGGGGATGGTTTCCGCCAACAAACCGGCGCCGAGGTCGGCGAGGCGGTCATGCAAGGTTTCGGCGGTATCCGCCTCCGTTATCGGGGTGGCTCGCCGGGCCAGCATATCGCCGGTATCCAGGCCGGCGTCTATTTTCATAATGGTTACCCCGGTTTCCGGGTCGCCTTCCAGCAAAGCCCATTGAATCGGGGCCGCGCCCCGCCAGCGCGGCAGCAGCGAGGCATGCACATTCAGACAACCGTGCGCCGGCAGTTCAAGAATGGCGTGCGGCAGGATTTGCCCGTAAGCCGCCACCACGATCAAGGCGGGATTAAGGGCGCGCAACTCCTCGATGAACGCCGGTTCCCGCGCCTTTTCCGGTTGCAATACCGGTAGTCCCTGCTCGAGCGCGGCGATTTTAACCGCGGAAGGTTGCGGACGCAGATCGCGGCCCTTGGGCCGGTCCGGCTGCGTGACCACCGCCAGCACGGTGCAGGAATCGCCGGACAGCAGCGCCCGCAGGCTGGGAACCGCCAGGGGAGCGGTTCCCATGAAAATCGTTCGCACCGGTTCCATGCGCGGGAAAAAAATCGGACCGCCCGGCTTGGAATTCAGCCGGGCCGGGCCTCAGACGGCGTCTTTGTGCCGCACCTGCACCTCGTAAATCTCGACGTAAGGGATCATGACTTCCTCGTAAGCCGCGCCCTTGGTCACTTTAAGATATAACTCGTTTTGATCGGCCTTGGTCAGCCTGGGGCCGGTGTATTCGCCGCGCGCGGATTTTATGAAAATCAGCATGTCCTTTTCGGCCTCACCGGCCACCGGGCGCAGGTAGGCCGCGAATTTGGATTCAAAGAAACGGCGGTTGAAAATAAATTGCCCGCGCTGATAGGTGATGGTGGGCGGCAGGGCCGGCTCCGGCGGGGCTTCTTCGACTGGCGGTGGCGGCGGTTCCTCCACCACCTCCTCGGGTTGGCCCTCGGCGGCTTCCGCCGCTTGGGCCATCGCCTCCGCCTGCTGTTCTTCGATGGTTTTTAGCGGCGCCGGCGGCAGCGCGAAAAACAACACCGCGCCCACCACCGGCAGCACAGCCGCCGCCCCGCAAACCAGGGCGGCTGGGCGGTTCTTGAAAATGGCGATCTCATAAGCGGCGTAGATGCTCCCCCCATAGATTAGCAGAAAGAGCAAAATACCGACCGGCGAGGCGAAAATGGCAAAAATTTTAGCGGGCGGGTCGGGTCTTTCGAGCTTGTTCTCCACCGGCTTGATGGTCAAGGCGCGCACTTCTTTTTTTTCCTTTTCCTTTTCCTCCGGCGGCTCCTCGATCAGGCTCTCGACAAAAGCCAGGGCATCGCGGTTGGTCGCCAACTGTTTGAGCGTGTCCTGGGTCAGTTTATCCCAGCCGACCTTCCGCGAAAATTGGCCGCTGCTCAGCTTCACCATCACTCCCTCCTTGGTGAAGGAAAACTTGCCAATCTCGCCGCTTAGGGTTGAGCCATCTTTCAGCCGAAAGGTAAAAGTTTCCGCCGCCGCCACTCCCCACAAGGAGAACAGCCAAACCAACATTGCCCACACAAACTTTTGCATGCGCTTACGAATAACAAAATTCCCGGTCGGCGCAAAAGCAAAATCAACCGCCATGCCATGAGTTTCGTCCGATCTGGGCCGCCAAGTCATCCAGCGTCCAGCCATCGGCGGCGCGGCTTAGCGCGTCGGCGGCGGCGCCGTGACGCCAAACGGCATACCGCAGGGCCAGGCCGGGGTTTCGCTGGTGCGCCGGCTGGGCCAGCAGTCCGGCAAGAAATCCCGCCAGCAGGTCCCCTGCCCCGCCTTGCGCCAGGCGCGGATTGCCCGAGGAATTGATGGCGATTTCCCCGGCGCCGCGCCCAATCAGCGTATGCCGTCCTTTGAGCACGACCCAGCAATTGCCCAGCGAAGTTGAAAGCCGCCGCAAAGTGCTCACCCGATCCTCCAGCGCTTCGGCGACGGTGCAGGCCAGCAAACGCGCGGCTTCCCCCGGGTGGGGGGTGATGACCCGCGCGGCTTGGTTGGACGCGCCCGCTCCCGGCAGCCAATCCAAGGCGCTGGCATCCGCCACCACTGGCTCCCCCCCTTCCCGCCAAATTTCCAGGCATTGCCGTTTCATCCCCGGCGGCAAATCGGAAGCGGCTAATCCCGGGCCAAAAAGGAAACCGGAAAATTTTTCGCGGTCCCGGAAATCAGGTGTCCATGGCCGGACCATGGTCGAGCGCAACTGGCTGGCCACGGGAATGTAAATATCCTCCGGAACCACCAACGTAATCAAACCAGGTTGGGCGCGTTGCGCGCCCAAGGCGGCCAGCACCGCCGCGCCGTGATAGCCCCGGCTGCCGGCCAGGATGCACAAATGCCCAAAACTGCCCTTATGACCGTCATCCGACCGGCGGGGTGGATAGTTCTGGAAATCCTCGCTGGTGATCCAACACAACTCGCTGGTGAAAGGACAGGGAACAAGCCCGATGTCAGCCGCTACCTCCAGACGCCCCACATATTTGGCTGCGGCCGCCGATAGGAGGCCCTTTTTGGGCGCGCCGAAGGTTACCGTCACCGCCGCTTTGATCGCCGCCCCCATGGGTTCTCCCGAGTCGGCATCGAGGCCGCTGGGCACATCAACCGCCAAGACTGGGCAATCCGCCTGGTTGAGTAAATTTACCAATTCCCACCATGCGCCCTCCAAGGAACGGCTCAAGCCGATGCCGAATAGGCCATCCAGAATCCAACGGCGACCCGGCGCGGATGTTTGCAGCCAGGATCGGACAGGGGCCAGGGTCTCCTCCGCGGCGCTGACATTGATCAAGGTGACTTGGCGATCAGGCAGGCACCCGGCGGCGGCGCGGGCGTCATCGCCGTTGTGCCCTTTGCCGGCGAGCACCAGGAAAGCGTCGCCGGGATTGGACCATCGGCACGCGTGACGAGCCGCCGCCTGGCCCGCTTTTTCTATGACCGCCTTCTGGCTTTGTCCTGACGCCCAGGTCTTTTCCTCCCACTCCCGCATCTGCGCGATGGAAATCACCGGTAATGCCATGCCGCCAGTGTAGGCGGTTTAACCGGTCCCGGCAATAACTGGTTGCCGCCGGCGATGCCCCGCTCAGCCGCCTTCCTCCAGTTTCTGAATCATTTTGCGCAGCTTCCGCAAGGCGATGTTTTGAATTTGGCGGATGCGCTCGCGGGTAACATTGAATTTGGCGCCAACCTCTTCCAAGGTCCGCTCCGGCCCCCCCTCCAAACCAAACCGATACTCCAAAATCATGCTTTCGCGAGCATCCAAATGACGCAGAAGCTGGCGCAACATCTTCTTGATTGTCTCTTCCTCGAGCCGCTCGTAAGGGGTGCCGGCGTTCTCATCGGCAATGATCTCGGAGTAACTGTTCGAATCGGTGTCACTGATGGGCGCGTCGAGCGAGGCGGGGCGTATGCCAGCGGAACGCATCTGGGCCACGCGCCCCGGGCTGATGCCCATTTCCTCCGCCAACTCCTCGTCGGACGGCTCGCGGCCCAATTCCTCCTGCAACTTCAGGGCCAGCCGGCGCATACGCGCAATTTTGTCCACCAAATGCACCGGCAACCGAATGGTTTTTGACTGGTTGGCCAGCGCCCGCTTAATGGATTGCTTGATCCACCAGGCGGCGTAGGTGGATAGCTTGCCGCCTTTGGCCGGGTCAAATCGCTCGACCGCCTTCATCAAACCGATATTGCCTTCGCTGATCAGATCCAGCAGCGGCAAACCATAGTTTTCATAATCATGGGCAATTTTGACCACCAGCCGTAAATTGGCCTTGATCATGTCCTCGCGCGCCTTGCGATCACCTTTCTTAATCCGGGCCGCCAATACAACTTCCTCCTTGGGCGTCAGCAATTTGATTTGCCCGATCTCCTTGAGGTAGAGCTTGATGGCGGTGTCTCCATCGTAAGCGCCTTGGTCCCGGCCAGGCGGTCCAACCGCCAAGTCGGCATCCCGCTCAACCTGTAGCGGTTTTTGGGAGTCAGCGAACTTCGGTGGTGAACCAGTCTTGGCTCGGCCAGCCGCCGCAGAATCCGGCAATTGCGCATTGCGCCGCCGTGACCCAACGGCGGCTACTTTAGGCGCCTTTGCCTTTCTATTACTCACCATTTGCCATTAATAGAGCAAAAAAAGTGCCGAATTGTAAATGAAAATTAGTTTTAGGCGGTCAACGACATACAGAAGGACGGCGCATTGACAAGCAGCGGTGGAAACCGGACATTCGGCGCTCGTGTTTGATTGGAACACCATCCTGCTGGCGGCGTTCGGCGTGCTGTTTATCGGCCTGTCCAAGGCTGGCTTTGGCGGCGGTTTGGGCATGTTGACCACGCCTCTGTGCGTGCTGGCCTTTGGCGCGGGCGGCCAGACGCCCGCCTTTGCCGTCGGCGTCATCCTGCCGTTGTTGTGCGCCGGCGATGCCTTCTCGCTTTACCATTACTGGGGCAAATGGGAGCGACGGAACCTTAAAATCCTGCTGCCGGGAGTGGTAGCGGGGGTGTTCCTGGGCGCCCAACTGATCAATCTGCTGACCCCGCGCCAACTCAATCTCTGCATCGGTCTCATTGCGGTCGCTTTCGTCACGTTTCAATGGTTCAAGGAATGGGTTTTTGCGAAGGAAGGCTCTTTCCAGCCCAACTACAAAATCGGCCTGCCATGCGGCCTCGCGGCGGGCATCACCTCCACCATCGCGCATGGCGCGGGCCCGGTGGTGGCGGTTTTCCTCATCCCCCAAAAAATGCCCAAGGAAATTTACGTCGGTACCACGGTCCTGGTGTTCACCTGGATCAATTGGATCAAGGTTCCCTTCTTCGTCGCCAATGGCATCATCCACCGCGAAACGCTGCTGACTGGATTGATCTATGCGCCGCTGATTCCGATTGGGGTGTGGCTGGGCGTCTGGTTGAACCGTAAAATGTCCGAACGCCTGTTTCTGAACCTGGTTTACGCTCTGACTTTCCTCACCGGCCTGCAATTGATCTTCGCCTGGGATTTGGGGCGGCTGTTCCGCGGCTAATTCCCTGGGCGCGTCATCTTGAAGTGGCGGGCGGCAAAGCGCAGGTATTGGTCCCAGTCGTATTCGTTGATGTCGTGCTTGCCGGTGCGGATATGATAGCCGATGAACTCGCCCACGGGCTGATTGACGGCGGGCATTTCGGCAACGCCAAGTCCCGGCAGGCCATAAAGGGCATAGACCGGCTCGGCGTGTTTGGCGGCGAGGAATTCGCCTTTGGGGTCGGCCCATTTGTCATCCTCGGCGCTGGCGACATAAACCGGGCGTGGCGCGATGAGCGCGATGAGTTGGTGCTGGTCCACCGGCAGGGCGGCTTCGTTTTCGTTGTATTTCTTGAAATTGCCGCAGAACCAGTGCGGGAACGCCGTGTTGATGCGGCCGACGGTTTCGCCATAGGCGCGGCGGCTTAGCGCGGCGCCGCCGCAGCCGGAGTCGTTGGAAATGACCATGGCGAAACGCTCGTCGGCGGCGCCGGCCCACAGGGCGGTCTTGCCGTGGCGCGAGTGGCCGAAAACGACGACGCGGCGGGCGTCCACGGCCGTGTCTTTCTCGAGATAATCAAGGCAACGGCTCAGGCCCCAAGCCCAAGCGGCGATGGCGCCCCAGTCCTCCGGCTTGAACCGGGTCTCCGGCCCCTTTGGGCTGAGCGCCGCGCGCAGCCCGTTTTTCCAGCCGTCCTTATCGTCCGGCTCGGTGTCGCCGTAATAATAGGTGGCTACGCCAAACCCGTTGGACAAGACTTTTTCCACCATCCAACGGCTGGCCTGCTTGCCCCGGGTCTTTTCGGTGGCGCGATTGTTGACGATATCATCGTCCTTGGAAGCGCGCATCCAGCGCTGGGAGATTTTAATGCCGGGATCGGGATGGATGCTCTGGTTGCCGTAATAGTTAAGGCCAAGGAAGACCGGGACCGGCTGGAGCGCTTGATTGGGAAGGTACAGAAGCAGGTCGAGCGAGGGGCCGTTGGTTTTGCCGGTCAAGTAAATGGTTATTTCCTTGCGGGTCGCCTTGCCCTCCAGCGCCTGGCGGTCCCAGGAGGTGATTTCAAAAGCCAGTTGTGTCGTCTTTTTGGGGCTGCGCCCATAAACCTCCTCCGCAAACAGCTCGAAAATTTGCGGACGCTGCTTCTTCTCCCAGGTTTTGACATCCTCCACTGGTTTCCCGTTTTTCAGCCGCAAGGGATCGGGCAAGGTGTAGGCGGGAACTTTGGCCTCGTCGTAATTGGCCACGAAATTGGCGGACCAAACAGCGGCGGAGTTGGCCAGCAGCATGGCTGCGGCCAGGCTGGCAGGAAGCGTATGGAATTGACGGCATTTCATAAGGCGATTATGGGGCGCGACGGTATTTTGCGCAATCGGATTCCTCAAAGGTAAGTTTGACCCGGTTTGATGGACACCTTGTTAGGGGCGGTATCGGGCGGTTCGAGGAGCGCCGGGCCCTAGGCCGGTGAGCGGGATGCGGGGCCGGTTTCTTTGCCAGGCGGCGAGCGAAGCAACCCGCGGAAACGGTTAAGCCGGAGGGAAGGAAAAGGGGCTTTACACTAATTTCACGAATTCTCACGAAAAAAGGGAGGCGACGCGAAACGGTTAAAACCGTTGAGGTTCTTTCCCGGACGCCCATCACCCCGCTGAAGCGGGGTGTTAATGAGAGGGGCGCGGGCGAACGCGCGCCAGCGTCGTGGAGTGCGCCAGTCCTCTGGCGCTTTGGCAAGGCTGAGGCGTCATTCTTGACCAACGGCTGATACACGCCAATGCCATGCGCCCAAGAAAAGCGGTAGAGGGCGACCGCACTCCAAGACCTCGCGGAGTTCGCGAGACGCTTGCAAGTTCGCGCCAGCGCGTACCGCAGACTTCCAGTCTGCTGCCTGCCCGCCGCCAGGCAGGCGGGTATCGCGGATTTCCAATCCGCAGAGCTGGCGTCAATTCCATAGCTTCCGAAATGCCCACGCGCTGCCGACTGGAAGTCGGCGATACAGCAGGTTGGAAACCTGCGGCACAACCTCGCGGACTTCCCGCAGCGCTTGGGCTGCGCACGATTTGAAACGGTTAAAACCGTTGAGTTGCGTTCCCGAACTCCCATCACCCCGCTGAAGCGGGGTGTTAATGAGAAGGGCGCTTGCGGACGCGCGCCAGCGTCGTGGAGTGCGCCAGTCCTCTGGCGCTTTGGCAGCACTGAGGCGTTATCCTTGAACAGCGGCTGACACACGCCAAAACCACACGACCATGAAAAGCGGTAGAGGACGACCGCACTCCAAGACCTCGC
>Ga0101944_10003045_pt1 | contig 24702 bp, 24 predicted proteins | sample DewCreD2012metaG_FD_75245 | JGI IMG/M metagenome (GOLD analysis project Ga0101944, IMG submission 75245) | Hot spring sediment bacterial and archeal communities from British Columbia, Canada, to study Microbial Dark Matter (Phase II) - Dewar... ... | reverse complement strand
CTCGCCGGCAAGCGCTCTCGCAAAAGGATCTCCGTGTCCCGGCCCTCGCAGAAATCCACCAGACGATACAGAGGCGAGCGCCCCGTGAGCGTATCCAGAACAAGCCCCAGCACGATCAGACCAGGCTTCACCGCCATCTGCGATGGTGCAGGACGGTTTACCGTCTCCAACAGGTCCAGATCGTCGGCAAAGGCTTTCACGATCAGCAGATGGTTCCCTCTCTCTTTCCGGCTGATCAATCCTTCTTTCGATACAAATCAAATCGACATTCTCAGAGCTCTCTGGCAGGCAATTTGCTTTCCTATCAAGCTTTGTCTGGCCTCGTCCGGACTCGCTGCTCATTCATGCTGACGGGCGGGAAGGACGTCGCAGCCGGTCTCCGTATCTCATTTTAACCTGTACTCAATCTGAAATTGGATGCCATATGGGATCATCATGCCGGGAAATCCAAGCCTATTACGACAAGCACTTGAGCCAGAAAGTAAGAGATCTTAAGCATGGAAATCCGCGCGTGGAGCAGGCATGGCAAACTGTTCAACGGTGGGCACCTAAATCCCCCTTGCGCATCCTGGAAATTGGATGTGGCATTGGTCTTATATGCCATCGAATGGGCGAGCTTTGGCCGGATGCCCACGTCACGGGGCTGGATATCAGCCCGAAGTCAATCGAGACCGCTCGAAGTCTTTTTGTATCTCCCAGGTTGTCATTCATTCAAGGCAAACTAGAGGAAGGTGTTGTCAGCGGTTTTTTCGACTTGATTGTGATGATGGATGTATATGAACATATTAAGATTGAGGATAGAAATGAGGTGCATGAGTTTCTCAAAAAAATCTTGGACCTCGAAGGCCGTGTTATCCTTTCTTTTCCGACTCCAAGACATCAGAAATGGTTGAGGAATAATTACCCTGATCAGATTCAGCCCGTTGACGAAGATATTGAAGTAGAATGTATTACTTCAATGGCTAAAAATACAGATACTAGGCTGGTAATGTACCAGGAAGTGGATGTGTGGCATCGTGGTGACTATGCGCATGCCGTGCTCGCTAAAACACAAAATTGGGAAAAGCATGCCCCAAAGTGTAGAATTCAGTCTATATCTGATCAATTAACTCATGAAGTGAATAAAGGTAACTCAAATATTCAATCTAAAAGGAATATTAATCTGGTTTTTGTTCAGCAGGGTTTTCCAAAGCTGAGCGAAACCTTTATCCTCGATCAAATAACAGGACTTATGGATAGAGGATTGGGTCTTGAAAACTGGGCAATCTTCAATCCTAAAGAGAAGCAAGTGCATCCCGAGGTACTCAAGTATGATCTTGTCAAAACCACGCGCTACATCAGCTTGCCCGATGGAGAAAGGCCGGGGAGGACCGGGGAGTGGCTGGAGCGCTTCTTTGTTCTGAACGGTCTCACGCCCGCCGATCTGCAAAAAGTCAGCGCCTTTCACGTCCATTTTGGTCCCACGTTCAATGCACTTCGACATCTCTTTTCCTGGGTGGATGCCAGAATAGTCGTTTCCTTCCATGGTTATGACGCTTCAAAGGTGATCAGACAGTGTGGGCCAGGCTGGTACGATGCCTTGTTCGAGCGGGCGGACCTGATCACGGCTCCAAGCCACCATGTTGCACGGAGCTTGATGGAACATGGATGCCCTTCCCATAAGCTCATTATCCACAGGTACGGAGTTAAACTCTCCAGTTTTAGGCCTGTTGTCAGAGAGGCACCGCCATTCCCGCAAATCATTTTGACCGTGGGCAGGCTCGTGGAAAAAAAAGGAATCGAGCACTCGCTTAGAGCTTTTGCCAAACTGCCAAGGGAGATGGACGTCCAGTATCGCATTGTGGGCGACGGTCCATTGCTTCACAGGCTGACAGCACTCGCGAGGGAGCTGCGAATCGAGGAAAGGGTAAGGTTTCTTGGTGCTCTCGACCGGAATGCCGTCATAAAGGAAATGGAGCAGGCCGACTTGTTTGTGCTGACGAGTGTTACCTCCTCGGACGGAGACCAGGAGGGCCTTCCGGTCAGCCTTATCGAAGCTCACGCTCTGGGCCTTCCGGTTGTGAGTACCTACCATTCGGGGATACCAGAGCTCGTCCAACATGGGAAGACGGGGTTTCTGGCCCCCGAGGGGGACGTGGAGCGCATAGCGGAATACATGGGGAGCCTCATCTCCGACGCTGACTTGAGAAGCCGCTTGTCCCGCAATGCTCGGAGGAAGGTGCAGGATGAGTTCGATATCGAGAAGCTCAATGACGCTTTGGCGGGGTATCTTGCCTGCTCGACATCGAGCCTTAAGGGCCCGGATCAAACCTGCGGTCCAAAGGATTGTGATGCCCATCTGGAGCGTCGCCTGAATGATTTGCCCATCGTGGTCGGGCAGGGAACCGGGGCCGGTGTGGGCAGTGACGCACAGAGCCAGACCTTCCGTCATGCTGGCGGGACATCGCCCCTGGTGACAGTATGCATACCGGCCTTCAATCGTGCACATTTCATTCGGCACTGTCTCATGAGCGCCCTTGATCAGGATTATTCACCCTTGGAAGTTCTGCTCGTTGACGATGGGTCCGCGGATGAAACAAGAGAGATAGTGACTTCGTTTGGTGAGGATAAAGTTCGTTACATTATGAAGGAGCACAGCGGCGCTGCGGATACGCGGAATCGGTGCGTCAGGGAGGCGAGAGGAGACTATGTCCTCTGGCTGGATTCAGATGATGTCCTTCTGCCTGGAACTGTTTCCGCCTATGTCGATGCCTTGCGGCAGTACCCTGACGTGGATGTCCTGTACGGCGATCTTGAGGTGACGGACGAGGACTTGAAGCCCATGGGCGTCATGCGGATCGGCGACTATTACCGACGGACAGGGAGACTGATCTCCCGCATGGCTCAGGGATGTCCGATACCGAATCCCGGTACGTTGGTGCGGAAGGAGTGTTACCGGAGGATCGGCCTCTTCGACATCGCTTTCGTGCGCGCTCACGATTATGAATGGTGGTCGCGTGCGGCTTCATCTCTCGTGTTTAAACATGTGGGGCGATGTGTAGCGAAGTATCGGACCCATGACAGGGGGCAGCTCACCGGTGTTTCGAGGAAGATCGATACGTCATATGAAGGCAGGATCCTTTTCAATATGCTCACCCGATATTCTCTCAAGGAGCTGTATCCTGATGCGGCTTGGGACCGGTTGACGGAAACCGAGGCCGAGGCGTTGGCCTGGATCCACGCGGCCGGGGGCCTTCTGGGGTGGGGCAATTTGGCTGGGGCAATCTTTTGCCTCGAGAATAGCTGCAGGTTGTCACCTCGAGCCTCGACACTATCTCTCCTCGAAAAGACTCGCGCATTCGAGAAAAAGAGCCGAAGCCTGCCGGTTTTAGAACGACAGGGTATTCCTGGGCTTTCGGCGATGAAGGATCGAATCGCTCAATGCCTGGTCGACAAACAATGGTACGCTGGGGCTTCTCTTTGCCGGAAGGGGCTGGAGGTCTTTCCCGAGGACGAGCAGATGCTGAAAGCCCTGAGCATTTGCCTTCAGCTCGGCGGCAGAGAGCAGTCAGCCTTCACCTGCTGAGTCCAGGCCTTCAGGTTGGATATCCGGGACATGCCACCAACAGCACCTCAACGGATTCCGCATCATGGAACGCCAGGATTGCGTAGTTGCGCAAGGCCGTTCCTTGAGAACCTGTCGAGCGTCAAGGTCTTTCTAGCGAAGCCCCTTCAGGGCTCTGACCGCCTGGCTGCAGGACTGCGTCAATACTTGGACGGTCTGCGGCCTCACAGTCCCTGGTCCATGTCATTGTTATGACGATCTGAAGTCTTCCTCCCACGGCATCTCCCATTTGGCTGTATTTCTCCCATGAATCACGGGGGAATATCCCGCTTTTCCGACTCAGAGGTGTCAGTAGACACGATACAGAGCCAGTCCTGATTGCAAATCCGCCTGTCCCAGGCTTGCTCGCCTCTCATTGGCATAATAATTGATCTCTATGTTAGGAATGAGGAGCCAGTGTCGTCACCGCAATGAATTCCAACTGGGTGGACGGTGTCATCCAGCGGGTCATGCTTCCACTGGCGGCATATCAATTCGCGAGGAGTCTTCCTGACATGATTGCAGTTCAAAACGTGGAAAGAGCGACAGTTCCAAACAGCGGCGACCAGCCGAGCCTCAGGGACGATTGGATGCGTGAAGGTGAAAGAGCCTTCTCAAGCGAGCGTTATTCGGAGGCTGAGCTTTCTTTTCAGAAGGCGGCACAGCTGAACCCGTTCCATCCGGATGCTCACGCCAGGTTGGGCTCTGTCTATTGGCGCCAGGGGAGGATCGAAGATGCCCTCAACAGTCTGACCCGCGCTCTGGAGCTGGATCCCGATCACCGCGAGAGCGTCATGAATTGTGCCGAGGTTCTCTTATCCTTTGGGCGCAGGGAGGACGCGGGCATGGTGCTGAATTCCTATTGCGCCAGGCACCCCGAGGATGAGGAAGCTCGACGAAAGGCGGGCGGGGTTCTGATTTCACAGCATTCGGAGGTGCCTGCCCATCCAGCTGAATTCCTCACTCGGGAAGGAGAGGCACAGTACAGGAAGGGCAACTTGGATCATGCACGAGCCTGCTTCGAGATGGCTTCGGAACATGACCCATTGCACGCTGTGGCTCTATCCAACCTTGCCACCGTCATGTGCCGTCAGGGGGATGCCGAGGGAGCATTGGAGACAGTGTACAGGGCCCTCGATCTGAAACCCGATGATCCGGACATACTCTACAACTCGTACGAGATTTTGAAGACCACGGGTCACTCGGAAATATCGGCCTCCTTCCTGCGAATCTATCTCGAGAAGGGTTACGGATGCCAGGAAGACTGGGATGCTTATGACAAGTTGCTGCGGCGGTTGGGGTTGGCTTCCTGGAGTCCGGAGGGTCTCTCGCCTGAAGTTGCCGCCATTCATTCCCGGATGGGGCAGGAGCTCTGCCTGGCCGGTGACGTTGCCGGCGGCAAGGAGGCATTCGAGAGAGCCCTGATGATCTCCCCCAAGGATCCGACGGTTTACCTTCAGGTTGCCGAGACCCTCGCAGCTGGAGAAATGGTTGAGGAGGCCATCAGCATCTGCGAGGAGGGATTGAACGAGGTTCCGTCGAACGCCGACCTGTCCTCGATGCTCTCACAACTGCTCGCCCGAAGGAATGCAGGATAAGACCCCGCACTCTTCGTTGCTAACGAACGCGCAGCCCTGGAAAACGGCGGGCAGTCATCATTGGTTATGCAGAGCGACGCCATGGCGTCCTCAGCGGAACGAAGGCGAGAGTTCCATTCCCTCTCCTGTGAAAGAACTGATCGGGTCCCTGAAATGAGCGCTTCGGGTTCCACCATATCTCTCTGTATGATCGTCAAGAACGAAGAGAAGTATCTCTGCGACTGCCTCAACAGTGCGGTCGCTCACGTCGATGAAGTCATCGTCGTCGACACGGGATCGGAAGACAGGACCGTCGAGGTCGCCAAGTCTTTCGGAGCTCGGGTGTTCTCCTTCCAGTGGATCAACGATTTTGCTGCTGCCCGCAATGAATCCCTCAAGCATGCCACAGGCGACTGGGTACTCCAGCTCGATGCCGACGAGCGTTTGAATGTCCTTGGATTCCCGAAGGTCCTGAAAGAATTGGCCGGGGTGCCGCACATCGACGCATACGTGGTCCCCATCAGAAGCTACCGCGAGGAGCAGGGGCGAACGGTTTACGGGATCAACCACAACCTGAGGTTCTTCCGAAGGCTTCCAGGCATTCGCTATGAAAGGCAGGTCCATGAGTCCGTGGAGCCTTTCTTGGCGAGAAAGGGCTCCAAGACTGCAAATGCCAGCTTCATCATCGATCATTTTGGTTATCACGTCGACCCCGAGGCTTTGAATCTCAAACTGGAGCGAAATCTGGAGATTCTGGAGCAATATGTGTCGGCCGAGCCGGAAAATGCCTTCGCACTCTATTATCTCGGCGGTACCTACAGGGCGCTCGGCAGAAGAGACGAGGCAATGAATGTGTTGGAGCGGGCACTGGGTCTACCCGGGTCCACAAATTGCCTGCGGGCGATGACCCTGAATGCCATGAACCTCGTTCACATGGCGGACGAAGATTACAACAAGGCTATCGAAACGGCCGAGCATTCCCTGAGAATCCTGCCTCACCAGAACACGGCACGCTATTTTCTGGGCGCGGCCTACTATAACCAGGGGAAATACAGGGAAGCCCTTCCCTATCTTTTCCTCTGCTACCAATATTGGCGACGCCCTCCCATACAGCAGACCACAGAACTATCCCAAGAATATACCATGAGTGAACCTGATCTGCTCAAGGCAATGGCATTATGCTGTGCACATCAAAAGAATTATTTAAAAACCATAGCCTTTGCACGTCGATTCATTGAATTGAATGATGAGAATCCAGAGATCTATCAAATTCTTGGGCTAGCCCTTATCAATACATCAAGCTATTCTGAAGGTATCTGTAGTATTAATAGAGCTCTTGAGCTTGGAATGGATAAGTCTCTTGTTTCCTTTCCCATGGCTTATGCACACTTTAAATTGGAGAAATTCCAAGAAAGCATTGAATATTTCGCAAAAGTCAATGAAATTAATGATGAATCCATGGCCGAGTCCTGTCAGCTGCTTACGATGATGATCGGTGCAGATGAGCTGGCATTGAAGCTCGCGGGTGTTTTTGAGTTGAAAAGGGGGCTTTGCAGAAAAGCGTCCTTCGAGTTGCTTGGTGGAATGGTCAGTGCCCTTTGCCGATTCAATCGGCTGGATGCCTTGGCAACCCTGTTCATCTCAATCAATCACAGAACTGCCGAGCTGGAGGCGTTGTGGGCCGGCGTGGTCGAATACTTCCAAACAAGGGGTCGGCTTTCGGAACTTCATCCCGTGGCTGAGACCCTCGCGAGGGAGTTCCCGTCTCATGTGCCATTCCTGAGCATGCTCGGCACCGTCTGCATCAAGCTGGGAAATTATTTCCGGGCCATCGAAGTCTTCGCAGACATGAGCCGGCTGATTCCTGAAAACGAGGCCGTACGCCGCACCCTTGCGGGTCTGCTGGTTGCCGTGGGCAATGAGGCACAAGCCTTGCAAATCCTTCGGCCCACCTGCGGCAGCAACGCTGCAGGTCATCATGAAGGGTGGGTAGCGAGTCAAGGTGCCTTAACGGGACTGGTCAATTGATGAATCAATCTATTCCAGAGCTTTCCGTTTGCATGATCGTGAAAGATGAAGCGCATCAACTGGCGGAGGCCCTCGAAAACTTCAGCTCATTTGCGGATGAGATTGTTGTGGTGGATACGGGGTCCTCGGACGGCACTCGGGAAATAGCAAGGCAACGGACCGAGCGGGTCATCGATTTCCCGTGGTGCAACGACTTTTCCGCCGCGCGCAACCACTCCCTGGCTCAGGCCACGGGCCGATATGTACTTTGGATGGACGCCGACGATCGGGTCGAGCCCGAAATGGTGAGCCGGCTCGTTGGCCTGAAGCAGGCTTTCGATGGAAGAAATGCTTTCTACTTTGTGCTGCAGGACATGAATGCAGCTGGACCCTCCTGTTCCTTCTACCAACTCCGCTGTGCTCCCCGGCTGGATCACGTTAGATTTCACGGCAGAATTCACGAGCACCTCAGCATCCAAGGACTGGTCCCGCTCACCACCGATATCGTGATCCAACATCTCGGCTATATCAACCGGGAGGTCCATCGGGCGAAGGTTGAACGAAATCTCGTCCTGCTTGAACGAGAACTCCATGAGGGCAGTGACGACGCCTACATACATTACTATTTGTCATTGACGTACGAAGGATTGGAGAGGTTCGAGGAATCCATTCAGCACATGCGACAGGCTTTGACGCACATCGAGGCCAAGATTCGCCGTCAGCAAACCCCGGTGGAAAAGCAGCTGAATGTTCGTGCTCTCATGGAAATTCACTTCCATATGGCGCGACTGCTCATGAGCGTTGACCAACAACAAGATGCGCTCCGGCACATCACGCTGGCCCGCTCGCTGGGAGGCGATGATGCCCGCTCCCAGTACAGGCTGGGGTTGGTCTACCAGAAGCTCAACAGGCCGAGGCAGGCCCTTCAGTGCTTTCAGAGGGCCACAATGAGCGATGCCGCCATGGATATCTTCCCCTCGCCTCCGCTGCCATCCCTGGCCAAACTGCATATGCACATCGCATTCAGCCATATGCGCCTCAAGGAACATTCGGCGGCCATGAGTTCAATCCAGCGGGCCCTGGATCTCGGGCTGGACCCTGTCGAGGGGTGGGAGCTCCTGGGGTTTCTGGCCCTCAAAGCGGACGAATGGTCGATTGCGAAGCTTGCATACGAATCCGCGCTCATTTCAGGTGAGCTTTCGGACAGCGGATACTACTTTCTCGGGAAGCTTTATCAGCAGCGCAGGTTCATGAAGAAAGCGCAAGATTGCTACCGCAGAGCCATCGAAATCAATCCGGACCATTCGAGTGCCAAGCTGGGGCTGTCTCAAATTCTTGCCGAGCCTGGAGATGTCAAGAGGTCCATGCCCTGCACTGAGGCTCTCCATTGATCAAGCAAACCTTATACTCTGGACCATGCATGCAATAAGGAGGTGCCATATAGGGCGGTAAACTCGACTGATGTGTCACTCAGGAAGGCAAGCAAGGGTTAAGGCTGGTTCATACCCATTCCATTCACGATAAATGATAGTCCTGGCAGGAATGTCAGGCGCTGCAAGCCAGGGAGGAATCATCATGGCACTCAGAGTCAACACCAATGTCGAAGCACTCAATGTTCACAACAACCTTGTCATTTCCAGCAACAAGGTCGCGGATTCGCTGAAGCGGCTGTCATCGGGGCGAAGGATCAACGCGGCCAAGGATGATGCATCGGGTCTGGCGGTGGCGAACAACTTCAGGGCCAAGATATCGTCCATGCGAGTCGCCAGCCAGAACGCCACGGAAGCGATTTCGATGCTTCAGACGGCCGACGGTGCGTTTTCGAAACTCACAGACATTCTCATCCGAATGCGGGACCTCGCCACCCAGTCGGCGTCGTCGCAGACCGAGGAAAGAGCCAAGCTGGACACGGAATTCCAGGCTCTGAAGGCAGAAATCACGCGAATCGGCAACTCGACCCGCTACGGAAGTCTGACCCTCACCTCCGAGGACGTGATCTATACCTTTCAGGTCGGCGCGGGCAATGATCCGTTTGTCGATTCCCTCACCCTCGCTTTCAAAGCTGTCACGGCAGGGGCACTGGGTCTTTCCGCAAACTCAGCGGTCAGCACGATGGCTTCCGCCTCGGCTGCCATGAGCGCCATCGATGCAGCCCTTTCAAGCATGAACGTCTACATGGCCAACGTCGGTGCCTATCAGAATCGGCTGCAGCACACCATCGAGAATCTGGCCATAGCCATCGAGAACTTCTCGGCCTCTGAGTCGGCGATCCGGGACGTGGACATGGCTTACGAGATGACCCAGTTCACCAAGAACCAGATCCTGCAGCAAACCGGCATCGCCATGTTGTCCCAGGCGAATCAGGCCCCCCAGCAGTTGATGCAATTGATCAATGGTTAGTGTTGCGACCTTGGCGGGGTCAAGCACAATCCGATGATGTGACGAAGGGGCGGCACTGGGTGCCGCTCTTTCTCGTCAGACATAGAGGCATGTCGGTTGTCACGAAAAATATTTGAGGCCGTGATCTCCATGGCCGATACATAACCCAGGCAGCAACAAACCAACTGCAGGCAGGGCAATAGATGGAACGTGTGACATGGATGTCACACGGAACAATTCATGGAGGAATGAAAATGGGTCTAAGAATCAACACCAACGTTGAGGCGATCAATGTTCACAACAATCTCTCCATCACGAACAGCAGGGTCGCCGAGTCCCTGAAGCGCCTGTCCTCGGGCAGGAGAATCAACTCCGCCAAGGATGATGCATCCGGTCTGGCGGTGGCGAACAACTTCCGGGCCAAGATCTCCGCCATGCGGGTGGCCAGCCAGAACGCGGCTGAGGCCAATTCGATGCTTCAGGTGGCGGATGGGGCCTACTCGAAGATCACCGACATCCTGGTACGAATGAGGGATCTGGCGACCCAGGCAGCATCATCGCAAACCGAGGAGCGGGCCAAGCTCGACACCGAGTTCCAGGCTCTGAAGGAAGAGATCACGCGTATTGGCAGTTCCACCAAGTACGGGAACATGACTCTTACGGGCGGCGAGGACACAGTCTATACTTTCCAGATCGGTACTGGCACCGCTGAAGGGATCGATACCATGACCGTCAGCTTCAGTGCCGTGACGGCGGGAGCTCTGAAGCTAGGGTCCTCCATTGCGGTGAGTGACATGGCCTCGGCTTCGAGTGCCTTGACGGCCATCGACAGCGCCCTCTCGAGCATGAACACGTACATGGCCAATATCGGTGCCTATCAGAACCGGCTCCAGTACACCATGGAGAACCTGGCCATCAGCATCGAGAACTTCTCGGCTTCGGAGTCGGCCATCCGGGATGTGGACATGGCCTGGGAAATGACGAACTTCACCAAGAACCAGATCCTGCAGCAGACCGGCATCGCCATGCTGGCTCAGGCGAACCAGGCTCCTCAGCAGATCATGCAGCTCATCGGCTAAACGTTCCGATTTATCCTGCAGTTGGTTGGGCGGCCCACGGGGCCGCCCTTTTTTTGTCTTTTTTTAATCTTTGATTGTTAGATGGTTCAAATATTGCTTATGCATCCGGCAATCGGGTTGCCACTCTCCTGAACCTCCGGAAGATTGGCCTCAAGGGCTTCCGCCTCACGGTCGATTCTTAAGACGAGATCGAGCGCAACCCCAGAAGCAGGATTGGAGAGGAAATGGGAATATCGCTGAGCGGCTTGGGAAGCGGTTTTGACTGGCGCAATGTGGTGGACCAACTGCGCCAGGTCGAAAACCAGAAGCTCAACTCCCTCAACACACAGAAATCAAAGTATGACAGTAAGCTGGGCTCCTGGAAGACGCTGACTTCGAAGCTTGAGTCCTTCAAGAACGCCCTCCAGGATCTCAAGGACACCAATGACTTCGATGTCTTCAGAACGGAGCTCGCTTCGTCGTCGGCGGCTTCTGCTGATTCCATCCTTTCCGTGACTGTTGGAGCTGGCGCGTCCAGGGGGCGATACGATGTTGTAGTGTCCAGGATGGCGAGAGCTGAAAAACTGCAGTCGGCAGTATTCTACGATGATGCGTCGACGGCCCTTGGCAAGGCTGGAGACTTGACGATCAACGGAAAGGAACTGACCCTCGACGGCACGGAATCGCTTTCCGGGATTCAGGAGAAGATCAACGCCCTGGATGCGGGGGTTGTGGCCAGTGTGCTCCGCGATTCGGATGGCAAGTATCGGCTTACCCTGACCAGTGAAACCGAGGGTGCCGCCGGAATTGATCTCACGGACCTTTCAGGGGATGATAGGATCTTTTCGGCAACTCCCCTGCAGGAAGGCGCGGATGCGGAATTCACGGTGGATGGGATCCCCATGAGAAGCTCCGGCAACAAGGTCTCGGGTGCCATTCCGGGGTTGACGCTCGCAATCAGGGGGGAGAACGTCTCCACGACCGTTGCCCTGCAGGTGGAACGTGACTATGACGCCATCCAGGGAAGAATTCAGAAATTTGTGGATGCATACAACGATCTCGCAAGCTTCTTCAGCCAACACATGTCCTACGATGAAAGCGCCAAGAAGACCGGGGGAGCTCTTTTCGGCGACACGACCCTGAAGAGCATCAAGAACACGCTTCAGAACGCCTTTTCCGGATCCGGTCTGACCGGCAGGGGGGTTTCCCTTGGAAAGGACAACCGGCTCTCGTTGGACGCGGACAAGCTTGCTTCCGCCCTCAGCGTCGATTTCAATGGCACATTGACCGCCTTCAACGACATCAGCGCAGGCCTTGAGGCCACGGTGAATCGATTCACAGACATCGTGGACGGAGGGGTCACGATTCAACAGAACACCATCCAGACTGCAATGAAGAATCTGGACAAGAGGATAGCCACAACCCAGGAATTCATAGACCGGAAGATGGAGATACTCACCAACCAGTTCATTACTTTGGACGGGGCCCTGAACAAAATGCAGAACACCTCGTCCTGGCTCTCGACGCAACTGGCATCGTTGGCATCTTCATCCAGATCGAAATGACTGACCATGGACTCCAAATAGAGGATCGAGAACATGATGAATCAGACCAATCCGGGCGGAATGGATCACGCCATGCAGACCCCGAACCCACTCCAGTTGACCATCATGGGCTATGATGCGGTCATCAAGGATCTCAACGACGCCAAAAGACACCATCTCAATCGATCGACCGACGCCGCTTTCGAGCGGAACGACCATGCCCAGAGACTCATCACGGAGCTGCTCCTCGGCCTCGACTACGAGCGGGGCGGCGAGATTGCCGGCAACCTGAGCAAACTCTACGATTTCAGCATTCGCCAGTTGGTCGGCATTGGTGTTGAGTCGGATGTCAGTACTTATGACCATCTCATCAGGATATTTGGGGATTTGAAGGAAGCATGGGTTCAGCTCGATGCTCAGAGCGCCTAGTGGAGGAGATGGATGTCTTACGGCAACGCGCTGAAGTCTTACCAGAAAACCAATATTCAGACTGCTGACACTATAAAACTCGTGATCCTGTGTTATGATGCAGTAATAAGAGATCTGGAAATCGCGCGAGACTTCCATGAGAACAATGCTATTGAAAATGGTTATGTCAAGATTCGCCATGCTCAAGACATCATTACCGAGCTGCTGCTTGGGCTGGATTATGAAAGAGGCGGCGAGATATCCATCAATTTAAGTAAAATTTATAACTTCATGCTGAGAGAGCTGATGGTTATCAATAGCTCCAAGGATACCAAAATATACACTCATATCATTAAGATGCTGGCCGAGCTTAAGGAAGCCTGGGAGCATGTGCGCAAAGCATCCTCCCAGATGTCGCCTCTTGGGGCGGGGCTGGATGCCAGAAACTGGGGCGTGCGGGCGTAAAGACTCTGGACACACCCCGTCCGCGATCCTGCTGCTGCCTGCAGGGCATCTCATCGCTGTAGGGGGCCAGGATTCTTGGCGATGTCTCTCCTCGGTGCTTGCTCCTGGGATGTAGAGGGATGCCTTTGAAGGATAAAAGACAGCAGTCGGCTCCGGTCCTCCTTTCCGAGCTGCTGCAGATCGTGCGGCAGGTCTCCAATGGCTGTGCTGACGGCTCGAAAGACTTGAACGGCTTATTGCGGGAGTTTGATGACCGACTGGATTCCTTGCGCAAAAGGCTGACCTCTGGAACTGGTTCCCGGCAGGCCGGCACCTCACCGGAGTCTGGCGAGGATGCGAATTTCGTGGTTGAATCAAGCATCATCGGTGGTATGAATGATCTCGATGCGGAGATTCAAAAGTGCATGATCGTGCTCAGGCGTCGATTGAATGATGTGGAAACCGAACTGTCCGTCATTCGCCAATCCCAGAAAGCCTTGATGGCCTATCGCATCAAGGTCTGAGACCTCTGGCAAATGGGATCACGGCAGCGCCCCCAAGCTTCCAAGGCCCAACCCTTTGGCAAAGCCACGATCTCAATGTGCCTATTCATTCAAGATGATCCCTGGTCCCGCCGAATATCGGAATGTGAGGTCATACCATTTCTTGATCAAGGGGGTTTCAAATGGAAGCGAAGCTGCGAGAAATACAACCGATTCCGGCCGAATCATGGGTCCGGCAAAACCATGATTTGAACGAGCCTCCGCTCATTCAACCCCCGGTCAGGCCCGATGCGAGCGGGAGCACCAGGGGTTTCAGCAACGAAAGGAAGCCACAGGACGGAAATGCTGCGCAAAGGGATCCTGGAAAAACCATCAGGTTGGTGGAAGAAGTGCAGGATTACCTGGACAACCTGAATATTCAGCTCTCATTTGAAATACATGAGAAGACGGGAGACATGGTGGTCCAGGTCCTGAACCGCGAAACGGGTGATCTCATCCGGCAGTTGCCGCCGGAAGAGCTCCTCGACCTCAAAGTCAAGCTCAGTGAGCTTCGAGGGGTCTTGTTTCACCAGAAGGCTTGAGAGGGCGGGCTCAGTGGCTTTGCATCGGCCCTCTCGTGCCACGAATCCTGGATCGGTGCGGCGCGAGCATCCGCCGACTCCCTCAAGGCTGGCGGAGAATGTCGCGATTCGTGGACTATGCGCCTGATGTCGCATAAAGCCTCTCCAGCATAAGCTTCAAGCTTGTCTGCCAGTCCGGAGGTTTGAATCCTAACGCGCTTTCAATTTTCTGACAATCAAGGGCTGAATAGTGAGGCCTTCTGGCTGCGGTGGGATACTCCGCGGTCGTGATCGGAAGCACCCGTTGCGCCATCAACGGCTCATGAATGCGGCCTTCCCTGATGATCATCTCGGCAAACTCCTGCCAACTCGTGATGCCTTTGCCGCAGCAGTGATAAGTCCCCCAAGGGGCGGGCTTCCCCTCGGCCATTCGCTCCAAAAAGGCTCCCAGCCCTTCGGCCAGAACCATGGTCCAGGTCGGGCACCCGTATTGATCTGCCACCACCCGAAGCTCAGGTTTGGTTCTCGCGTGATGCAATATGGTCTTGACGAAATTCTTCCCACCGACGCCATACAGCCAGGCTGTGCGAACGATATAATGCTGCCTGGCGGTTGATCGGACGGCGTTCTCTCCCTCGAGCTTGCTCATGCCGTAGACGCCCAGTGGATGGGGCTCGTCTTCTTCGCTGTAGGGTGTTGTGGCGTTACCGTCAAAAACATAATCCGTCGAAATGTGGATCAAGGGAATCCGCATGGCGGAGCAGGCTTCCGCAACGTGCCGGGCACCGTCACGATTGACGGTGTATGCCAGCTCGGACTCTGATTCTGCCTGATCGACGTTGGTATAGGCCGCGCAGTTGATCACGGCTTCAGGAGCACAGCGGCTCAAGGTCTTGACAACCTGATTTGCATCGCGGATGTCCAGTTCCGGAAGGTCCAGTTCGACCACCCCGTGTCCCTGAGCTTTCAAGAGGCTGCAGAGATCCGTGGCCAGCATTCCAAGACTGCCGAGGACAGCTGTTTTCAAAGTCTAGCCCTCCAATACCGCCGCAGCGGGATGGGACCCCGATGGTTGTTCGGTTTCCGAGAAGTGAGGGTAATCCCCTTCAATTCCATCCTTACTCGGCCGGGTTCTTGCAAAATGGATTTGGTCGTTTCTGAACGGGAGCATCGGAACGGCCTCGTCCCCCTTCATCGGGTGCCGCGGCGATTGTCCGATTTGTTGGCGGTAGTCTACAGACAGGCATGGATGGAAATCAAGTCATTCCGCCATGCAGTAGGGCTCGAATTGGCTGAGCCGGGACCAGTCCTCCGCCATTTCTAAGAAGTCCCTGACGAGCGAGGGGTTTGGTTTCCATGAAGAAGTTGGCCCTGTTCAGGATGTTCCTGATCTCGATCGCACTGGCCATGTCGTCCTGTGCCCATTTGCGGGCCCCAACCTACCGCGGCGTGAATTGCAGTCCGCCGGAGGTCTCGACTGTGGTGCCGCTCTCGGCCTACATTCACAAAACCACCGGCGTTGCGAGCTTCTCCGTTCCGGCCTATGCGACGGGTGCGGTGGAATGGCTGAATCGTGTTTATCTTGAAAAGCTCTTACAGCAGGGCCCCTTCACCAGGATCAAGCCACTCGGCTTCGAAGCTGCTTCCACTGAAGAAGCCATGCGGTTGGGTCTCGGGGCGCAGTGTGACCTTATCCTCGTGCCTGAATTGGTCTCCCTCGTGGAGAGCTCGGGGGCCATGCCAACAGAGTTGCAGGTGAGGGTCAGTCTCCTGGAGGTGGACACAGGGAAGCTGCTTGTGGGGCTTCGACAAAGGGCCACGTCGGAGCCTGGAGCTAACATCGACCTGGTCTGGAATATCCTGGAGGGGCAGCCGGCCCTCCGCTTTCGTCAGCTTGCCGAGATGCTGGCCGTCCAGCATGCAAGATTCCTTGCGTCTTCGGCCAGTGGGGCTTCCGTCCCCGGGGGGAAATAAGTCTAAAGAGCCCCCGAGAGGGCACCGAATTATCGGATGCCAGCCGCCTTGGAGCTTGTGGAAACACAGTGGTCAGAGTCTATCGGGGTCACGTCACGCCAGGTGTTGCCTAATAGAAATGATATCAATTGTTATATAGGTGCACTATTGGATAATACAGTCAAAATACTCATAGCTGATGATGATGACCTTTGCAGAGGATTGATCAAAGATTCAATTGAAATAGAAAATGTAAAATTATATTTGGCTTCTGATGGAATGGAGGCTTTATCTTTAATCAAAGATAATAATATTGAAATTTTGATCACTGATCTTAATATGCCTAAATTGGATGGACTTTCCTTGATTAATCTTGCTCGACAATTCAATAACAATATAGTATCTATAATAATAACAGGATTTGGTAGTCTAGAGAGTGCCATAAAAGCCATTCAGCAAGGGGCTTATGATTATGTGCAGAAACCGTTTTCCGTCGAGAGAATCACCGTCGTTGCCAGAAACGCCGTGGAGAAGATCAGAACCCTTAAAGAGAAAAGCAAGCTTCTGGGCGAGCTTGAAGCCGCATACCAGAGCCTCAAGGTCCTGGAGGCCCGGTCGCGGGTGATGGAAGGCGGGGAATCAAACAAGACGGGCCATTCCGTGGCCGGGGACGGTTACTATGTCTTTTCACAGCCGGCCCTGCCCCTCTTCTGCTATGACTCTTCGGTGCATTCCTCTTCCAGGATGCTGTCTGACCTTGAACGTCTGAATGAGCTCAGGCGTGAGGGAGCCATTTCGGAAAGTGAATTTGATGCTTTGAAACAACTCATCATCAAACAGTTAAGGTCTGTCTCCTGATGAAGATTTTGATTGTTGAGGATGATGCGATTCTGAGTGAGCTGCTCAGAGAGTATTTGCAGCAGTTGGACCACGAGAAGGTGCAGGTCTGTGCCTCGGGGTCCGAGGCGGTCAACTGGTTCAATGGCTCCTATTCGGAGTATTTTGACTGTGCTTTCATCGATCTCAAGCTGCCCGACATCGACGGACTCGAGCTTCTGGAGCTCATCAAGGCCAGGGATCCGGCGCTTCCGATCGTCATGATGAGCGGTTACAGTACCATGAACTATACCATTGAAGCCATGAGAAAGGGGGCTTCGGACTTCCTTCCGAAGCCTTTTACGGTTCAGGACATGGCACTGGCCCTCGAGCGGGTGACCAAGGAGAGGAAGCTGCTCCTCGAGAACCTCAGTCTGAAGCTGGAATGCCAGACACGCAAGCAGCTCGAGGTGGTGAACCGAGAGCTTCAGGATATCATCGCCGAACAGGTGCGACTCTTCGAGATAGCCGGCGAGATCGACGAAGTAAGGTCCAGCGAAGACCTCTACCCGAAAATCGTGAAGATTGCCTCCCGCGTGACGGACGGGAGGAAGACGGGTTTTTTCATCCTGCCCCCGGATCACCAGCACATGATTCTGATTTCGGACTGCGGACTGGAGGGCTATTATGCGGGGCCTCGCCTGTTTGATCTCCCCAGCGAGGGTCTGAGGGAGGTTCTGAGCCGGGCGGGCGGACATGTTGTGCTGCCCATTGATGACTTGCTGAGATCCAAGGAGACGGGAGGCTCCGACGGAGTTAAGGAGACCTTTTCGTGCTGGCCTTTGCGCATCCGAGGTGAGTTGTTCGGGTTTTTGGCGGCGTCCTTCAATGGGGGAGGAAGGGGGCCGATGCAGGCGGAGGTGAAGCTCCTCGACTTCCTGGTCAAGAAGGCTGCACTGGCCATCGAGAACATGGCCTTGTACGAAAGCATGATCAACAACTTTTATGCGATTCTTCGATCCCTGGTGAACGCGCTCGAAGCCAAGGACCTTTACACCGGCAAGCATTCCGAGAGGGTGACCTACTATGCTCACGCCATAGGGCTGGCCATGGGTTGCTCCATGACGGAGATCGAAGCTCTACAGACCGTGGGATACCTGCACGACATCGGAAAGATCGGTATAGCCGACAGCATTCTCAACAAAGCGGGGGCGCTCACCGCTGAGGAGTTCGAGCTCATCAAGAAACATCCAGTGATTGGCGAAACCATCGTTTCAGAGCTCGGGCTCTCGCCCGAGGAGCGCGCCATCATCCGCCATCACCATGAGAGGTGGGATGGGGGGGGGTATCCCGATGGATTATCCAGGTATGAGATTCCCCTGCTGGCCAGGATCATCATGGTCGCCGATTCATACGATGCCATGACCTCCAAGCGGGCTTATCGAAACGCGATGTCGAGGGACGAGGCCTTACGGGAGCTCAAGGCCAATCGGTCGAAGCAGTTCGATGAGCAGGTTGTGGATGCTTTCGTGGACTGGTTCAGGTCTTCCGAGGGCGGAGAATGAGCGTGCTCCGACCAGCCCGGCTGGTCGATGGCGGCGGGTCATAATTGGGGCGCATATGGAAGAGGACAGGGCTGAGCAGATGAACGGCACCGGTGACCGCAACGAGGCAGCCTGGCTGGCCGCGCTGATGGAAAAGGACCGCCTGGTTCATACCTCGAGGCTCATCAGGGGCCTCATTCACAACATCAACGGCCCACTGCACAATCTCTCAATGCTGGGCGAGATGCTGACCAATGGGCAGGAGCAGCTGGACGCTTTCCTTGAGGAAGAGTGGACGCGGGCGGGAGACGACTGTGCATCCCTGCGGACCAAGCAGCGAGACCGCCTTCAGCGTCTGATGCAGCAGATCTCGGTGCTCTCCGAGATGCTTCAGGATTTCAGCATCGTTCATGAAATGCTGATCGGCACCTCGGATGTGGACATCACCTTTGCCCTCGACAAACTGGCCAAGGCGTTCAGATCCGACCTGTTCTTCAAGCATCGGGTTGAGGTCAGGCTCCAGCTCGAGGAGAACCTGCCACCGGTCCATGTCCCTGGACGAGCCTTGGTCCCCGCGCTGATGCACCTGATCCGCAATGCGCTGCTTGCCCTCACCGGGGTCGAGGAAAAAAGAATCACCATCGAGTCGTCGAGGGAAGGACCACGGATTCGGATTTCCATTCGGGATACGGGAATCGGTTTTGATCCGCTGAAGGTAGAAGAGCTCTGCCAGCTCTTCTACAGCGGCTGGCCGAGAGAGGTCCTGGAAAGTGACGACCTGGAATCCCACTTTGGTTTCGGTCTGTTCGCCGTTCGCAACCTCCTTGAGCCCTACGGTGTACGACTCTCGTTGACCCGAGAAGGATCCGAGTCTGTTGCGCTGCTGGAGATCTCCTTGCCGGAACAGGCATGATCCAAACTTATGCGATGGAAGGATCTGCCAGCCCCAAGGAAAATAATGCTGCACTCCGGGGTGGTCGCCAGTTCAGGAAAGACCTCAAGTATCCTGTTCATCCACCGTGACTCCATCCCTTTGAGCTCTAATCATCCGAAATTCTTGAATTCAGCTTCACAAGCTCCATGGTGGGCGAGATGCGGCAGCGTTTTTGCTTTGAAGTGTGGATCGAGGAACGTGATGTGTCGTGACGGGTTTGTGAAGTATCGGAGAGAACTCGGAAGGAATGATTGGAGCATTGGGCCATGAAAATCGGCGGTTGCGGTGGCAGTGAGCAAATCGTTTTGGAAGGTGCGAAAACCAAGGGAGCTTCGTCGGCTTCCGGTAAGGAATTCAAGGAAATACTGGAGGGCGAGATGGCCGGGGTCGAAAGCCCGGCCGGTGGGGACCCCGTGCCGCTCCAGAAGGCGGATGGTGCCGTTTCCCTGTTTCTTCCCCTGAATTCGGCTGATTTCGGCGGCCAGGGGTCTTCATGCCCTCCGGGCGTTGATCGGCTGGAGCGTGCCCTGGGCGAGGTCGGCGCTCGACTTGAAGGTCGGACCGTCGCCCTGGGAGTAATCGAGGATTCGCTGAAATCGCTTGCGGCCGAATCCGAGAGACTGGCGTCCCTTGTTGAAGGATTTCCCGCCGGCCATCCATTGGTTCAACTGGGGCAGGATTTGAGTGTGCTTTCGCATGTTGAATCCATCAAGTGGAGTCGTGGCGATTACGTCTGATTCTTTTCAAGTGACTCAAAGTCGCTGCCGATTATCAGTGCGATGTTTTAATGTTTGAATAAGTTCCGGATATTGATGATCGAGCGGTTGGCTATATTTTTCATATGTACAAGGGTTCTGTAATTACTTGATATCCTTCATCCAACATTTGTGATACATGATGATACTCTCTGACCATTTATTTGAACAATTCAGTGAACTGGTCTATCGCGAGTGTGGTATTAATCTTCACTCGGGTAAGAAGTCGTTACTACAGGCTAGATTGAATAAGCGTTTAAGAGCGACCGGTATAAAGACATATGATAGCTATTATGGTTTCCTCGTTTCTAATGAAGATCCTGGGGAAATTGTCAATTTTCTAGATTGTATTTCTACAAACCTGACCTATTTTTTTAGAGAGCAGCAGCATTTTGATTTCTTGAAGGGAATACTGCCGGAATACATTGAGCTTCGATTGAAGCAGAAGAGCAATCGTATACGAATTTGGAGTGCTGGATGCTCCACAGGAGAAGAGCCCTACAGTCTTGCAATGTGCATATCAGCGCATATCTCTGATCGCATGAGTATAGACGTAAAAATCTTGGCAACTGATATATCAACAAGAGTTCTTGGGATTGCAAAAAAAGGTGTATATGGATTGGATAAATTAAAAAATCTCAGTCCAGAGTTTAGAAACAAATACTTTAGAAAGCGAAAGGGTTCTTCTGAAGAATATGAAGTATCGGATCAGATCAAAAATTTGGTGACCTTTTCCAGATTAAATTTAAAAGATGTTTACCCTTTCAAGGGACCTTTTGATTTTGTGTTTTGTAGAAATGTGATGATCTATTTTGACAAGCAAACTCAGGAAAACCTTGTGAACAGAATAGCTGGCTACCTCGCTCCAGGTGGCTATCTGTTTGTAGGGCATTCTGAAAGCCTGATGGGTTTAAATCATGAGTTATCCTATGTGAAGCCTGCAATTTATAGAAAGTAGACACCAATAACTTTCCTAGCATAGTGATCAAAAGCGGATGAAGAGAATAATCGGTGTGGCGGACATGGCCGTCAGCAACAATCTACAGGAGGATTTGATCACTTATTCTCTGGGGTCCTGTATTGGAGTGGTGATATATGACCCTACAGTTAAGGTGGGAGGAATGCTTCACTATATGCTTCCTGAATCGAGCATGGATGCCGACAAGGCCAGAAAAACCCCCGCCATGTTTGCAGATACCGGTATCCCTCTCTTGTTCAAACAGAGCTATCAACTTGGAGCGTCAAAGCGAAACATGATGGTCAAGGTTGTGGGTGGTGCTCAGATCATGGATGAGAATGGAGTCTTCAACATAGGAAAACGCAACTACTTGGCTCTGAGGAAGCTCTTCTGGAAAAACAACGTCATGGTAGCGGCTGAACATGTCGGAGGCAACGTCAATCGGACGGTGCGGCTGGAAATCGGTACCGGACGTGTTTTTCTGAAAGTATCGGGACTTGGGGAAATTGAGTTCTAGAACAGAGCGCAGGATCGAAGCACGATGCCGTATAACGTAATGATTGTCGATGATTCCAGGTCAATGCGTCAGGTCATCCGGAAGATCCTGGGCGCATCGGGCTTCAAGGTCGGCGACTGCCTGGAGGCCGGCAATGGCCGGGAGGCTCTGGACCTGTTGGAGAGCCATTGGGTGGACCTCATCCTCTCAGATATCCATATGCCCGAGATGGACGGATTCGGCCTGCTGAGGGCTTTGAAGGAAAACGAGGAATGGCGGGACACTCCCGTGGTTCTGATCACCACGGAATCCAACGAGGACAGGATCCAGGAAGCGCTCTCCCTGGGGGCCAAGGGTTACATTCGAAAACCCTTTCGCGCTGAATCCATCCGCTTGCACCTGAATCAAATCCTTGGAATCGAGGAAGGTTATGAGCTACCAGGCACCGATGAGGAAAGCGATTTCTGAAATTCTGGAAACGATGTTCTTCCTGTCCGTCGACTTCGAGGATCGAGTTCCCGAGGGGCGGCTTGGGCTTTGCGAGGCGAGAATTCCCGTCCGGCTGGAAAGCGGTGAGCTGAGCATAGCCATGAGTATGGTCGAAGACTTCGCGCGACTGGCCGCGGCCAACTTCCTGGGTGTTGACGACGACCGCGTCGACGACGGCGAAGTGGCGGATGTGGTCAGGGAAATGGCGAATATGTTGGGAGGTGGCTTCATTGAAAACTCCGGAGATAGCCCCGCCCGACTGGGCATTCCGACGTTCAGCCGAACCCATGGCGAGATGGAGCCGGACGGCGGAGAGATTCCGTTTGCGTTCATGGGGGATTTTGCGGGGGTTGTCTCCTGGAAGCTGATGCCGATTTCAGGAAGCCAGACATGATGAAGCCAGTAAGAGTCCTGATTGTTGACGATTCCGCCATTGTGCGGAGGATTTTCACACAGGAGCTGTCAAAACACCAGGACATCGAGGTCATAGGCACCGCCCCCGACCCATATGTGGCCAGGGACAAGATCGTTCATCTCCAGCCCGACGTAGTGACCCTCGACATCGAAATGCCCCGCATGGACGGTATCAGTTTCCTGCGTAAGCTCATGAGATACAATCCGCTTCCCACCATTGTCGTGAGCTCGCTGACGCCCCGAAACAGCGAAATGGCCCTTGAGGCCCTCGAATGCGGGGCTGTCGATGTCCTTGCCAAGCCCGGCGGTTCTTATTCGGTGGGTGACATGAGCGTTCAACTGGCAGACAAGATTAGAGCCGCCGCGAGGGCTCGTCCAAGGGGGCCGGGGCATAACGGAGGACCAGCCGATGCAAGGAAGGCCATCCCGGTGGCGAGCGGATCGCTCAAGCGCACGACTCACAAACTGATCGCGCTCGGCGCTTCAACGGGCGGGACCGAGGCACTGCGAGCCGTTCTGACCAGAATGCCTTCAAACTGTCCGGGCATCGTTGTGGTTCAACACATGCCGCCCAAGTTTACCACGGCTTTTGCAAATCGATTGAATGATCTCTGTCAGATCGAGGTGAGGGAGGCCAAGGACGGCGACAGCGTGCTGCCCGGTTTGGCTCTTATAGCGCCGGGCAACTATCACATGCTTCTGAGAAGGAGCGGCGCCCGGTACTACGTGGAGGTGAAGACCGGGCCGCTGGTCTGTCATCAGAGACCCTCGGTGGATGTGCTTTTCTGTTCCGTCGCCCAGTACGCCGGAGCCAATGCGGTGGGAGTCATCATGACGGGCATGGGAAAGGATGGAGCCAAGGGTCTCCTGGAAATGCGAAACGGAGGTGGGCGCACCATCGCGCAGGACGAAGCGAGCTGCGTGGTGTACGGGATGCCCAAGGAGGCTGTTCGCAATGGCGCCGTGGAGCATGTCGTTCCCTTGGATCAGATCCCGGAAGCGGTCTTCAGATGCCTCGAGGATGGATAGAGCCGGCTTCGGTTCAACCTGAACGCAACTGGGTTGGATGGACTCGCCACTTCAAAGGATTTCAGAAGGTAGTCGCTGGTGTGTCATCCATTTTGCATGCGCCCCAAACGTTCGGGGCTTGATGATTTCGCAGGAGTATCAAATGGCTTATAAAGACCTTACCGCTCTTGTAGTAGACGATTTTTCCACGATGCGCCGAATCGTCAAAAACATTCTGCGCGACCTGGAGTTCAAGAATATCCTGGAAGCCGAGGACGGGACCACCGCTGTTCAAATCCTGTCCAGCCAAAAGATCGACCTGGTGGTCTCGGACTGGAACATGCCGAAGATGACGGGACTGGATCTGCTGAAGTTCGTTCGGTCCAACGACAATCTCAAGGACCTGCCCTTCCTGATGGTCACCGCGGAGGCTCAAAAAGAGAACATCGTGGAGGCGGTGAAGGCCAAGGTGAGCAATTACATCGTCAAGCCGTTCACGGCGGCGACCATGGCCGAAAAGCTGGCGAAGATCATTCCTCCGAATTGAGACGGGCGACATCGAGGCCACGAATCGGGGCGTCCATTGCTCTCACGTATGATTTGCGGGAATTCCCGACCGCTCGGTTTGGGCGTCCTCCGGCAAGCCCCGCATGCATCGCACGGTAGCGATCAGGTCACCACCAGGTTGGGGAGGCGTTAAGTTCATGCAGGAATTATTGGATAGATTGGCCAGCGGTGTTCTCAGCGGCCCCGATGATCTGATGGGCATCGGGGACTGCCTGAATCTCCTGGATGAGATCGAATGCGCCGGAAACCTTCCCGAGGCTTCCAGCCAGAGCATTGGCCAGCTTAAGCAGCTCTTCAACCGCGTCATATTGGGGGAGTGCACCAGTCTGGAGACTGAATGGGCAATCATCAGGACGCTCATTGACCAAATCTGCCTCCTTTCAGGAAATTCGGGGACCGGCGATGAGTCTGGCGCGAATGGAGCTGTCGACCACGGAGCGTTGGTCGGTTGCCAGAGCGAGCTTGAGAAAGTCGGATCCGAGGGGGCCTTGGAAGAAGAATCCGACTGGCAGGCCATCCAGGATCTCCTGGCCGAAAGGCCCGCGATGGATTCGGAGCATGGACCGTCCGGGAGCTTCAACGCGGGGCCGGACGAGGCCGGCCCCGTGGGAAATGACACGACTCCCGCCGAACATCAGCTCGCCCCGCAGGCTGAGCTCCAGGATCCCGGACTGATCCGGGATTTCCTTGAGGAGGCCCATGAGC
>Ga0101944_10003042_pt1 | contig 24723 bp, 16 predicted proteins | sample DewCreD2012metaG_FD_75245 | JGI IMG/M metagenome (GOLD analysis project Ga0101944, IMG submission 75245) | Hot spring sediment bacterial and archeal communities from British Columbia, Canada, to study Microbial Dark Matter (Phase II) - Dewar... ... | reverse complement strand
AGCAGGTATTTCAACTGTATTGAAAAACGATGGCTTTGCTATGAAGGATGGTGAGAATGGAAATATATTAGCTCCTTTAATGGATGAAGACCCGATAGTACTTTCAACATGGGCTTTTCAATTACCGGTCAATGAAACAGCATATTCAATTTTAAAAAAGGGCGGTAAATTACTTGACGCCGTCGAGAAAAGTATTTCAATTGTAGAGGATGATATCAGGATTACGAGTGTTGGCCGTGGCGGCTATCCTGATCGTGATGGCCATGTGACACTCGATGCCTCTATAATGGATGAGAATGGACGCGCAGGATCAGTTGTATTTTTGGAATATATCGTGCATCCGATATCGGTTGCAAGACTTGTGATGGAAAAAACACCTCATGTAATACTTGCAGGTGAGGGAGCACTTCAGTTTGCTCTTGAAAATGGTTTTAAGAAAGAAAATCTGTTGACGGAACAATCTAAAGCAGATTATCAAAAATGGCTGAAGGAAAGTAAGTATATACCGAAAGTCGGAAGAAATAATCATGATACAATAGGTCTTGTTGCAAGAGACCGCTCCGGCAATCTGGCGGGTGGATGCTCGACAAGCGGGACGGCATGGAAGTTGCATGGTAGAGTGGGCGATTCACCAATTATAGGAGCCGGTTTATATGTTGATAACGAAATAGGTGCCGCATCTGCAACAGGAATTGGTGAGGCTGTGATAAAAGTAGCAGGGAGTTTCCTGATCGTGGAAATGATGCGTCAGGGTAAAACACCACAGGAGGCATGCCGCATCGCACTTGAAAGAATGGTTAAAAAACAACCTCAGTACAAAGAAGAGTCTGGTTTTATAGTAGGATTTATTGCAATGAATAAAAAAGGAGAAATTGGTGCGATGAGTTACAGGAAAGGATTTCAATACTCTATACATAAAGGTGGAGTGAATAAAGTCGTTGATGCAGAATATATTGCTTAATATTTATTATTATATTTTCAATTAATGGAGTGTTATGAACATCAGAAAATATGATTCTTCTTCTAATGTTGAAGATTATGTCTTAAAAAATTCGAAACATAAACTAATTTATCCGCCTACTGAGAAGATAGGCGTTATAGAAGTTGAGAATTATCCCGATTTAGGCAAGTTAACTGCTTTAAGATTTATAGAATGGACGTTAAAAAATCCCGGCGGGGTGATTGCACTGCCGACAGGTAAATCGCCTGAATATTTCATCAAATGGACGAAAAAATTTATTGATGAATGGAAATCAAAAACCGTACAAAAAATTCTTGATGAGTATGGAATTCCTTCTGCCTCACCTCCTATTTTCAGGGATTTGAAGTTTGTACAAATTGATGAGTTTTATCCTATGGATTCCCGTCAGCATAATAGTTTTTACTACTATGTGAATGAATTTTATATTAAAGGATTTAACCTTTCCCCGGAAAATTCCCTGCTGATTGATTCCACTTATCTCGGACTTCCAAAAGGTAAAACCATGGCGGAAGTATTCCCCGGTAATATCGTCGATTTAACCCTGCGTGTTCGTAAGGTAAATACAAATTTAGAGCGACTCCAGAGAGAAGTTATTAATCGGGTTGATGAGTTCTGCATGGAATATGAAACAAAAATCCGTGATATGGGAGGAATCGGATTTTTTCTTGGGGGCATAGGTCCTGATGGTCATATTGCTTTTAATGTACGCGGGTCAAGCATTCATTCAGTCACACGTCTGACAGCCACCAACTACGAAACGCAGGCTGCAGCGGCCGTCGATCTGGGTGGTATTGAGATTTCAAGAAACCGACTCGTAATTACTATTGGTCTTGCAACAATAACATATAATCCTACCTCCACCACAATAATTATAGCGGCAGGAGAAGCAAAATCAAAAATTATAGCACATGCCATTCAGGAGAAAAAAAATCCGCAATACCCTGCTTCGGTTTTGCAGGATCTGCCCGGAGCACGTTTCTATTTAACAAAGGGTGCAGCACAACATCTTATCGAACGCCGTTTTGAAGATTTTCAGGCAAAAGATACATTCAATGAAGAAGAAATTGACAGAATTGTGATTGGTACGGCATTGGCAAACAACAGGTCCCTTGAAAAATTAACAGACAACGATTTTTCAAACGATCGCTTTGCAAGGAAACTTCTAGAAAAATTGCAATTAAAGCGTTCTGAAATTGTAATACTTACCAGACAAAGAATAATTAATAAAATCGAAAATGGTCTGAAGCATGTCTCTAAAACAACTTTTCTTCATACCGAACCACATCATGATGATATAATGCTTTCTTACCTTGCATCAATTTATCACCTTGTCAGAGATCCAAGTAATGTTCACTATTTTGCTAATCTGACATCCGGCTTTACTTCGGTTACAAATGAATATATGCTTAATATTATTGGCCGGCTTGAGAATCATCTCGATAGCGACTACTTTAAATCATTATTGGCCGAAAATTATTTTGATCCAAAAAGTATCGTGGGAAAAATGGCTGATGTCTATCAGTATCTTGATGGAGTTGCAGCAAATAGTACTGAAATGAAGGAAGTCGCAGAATCCTGCCGTCTGCTTCGGAATATGTTTGATGTTTATCGTACAAAAGACCTTTTAAGTATTAAACTTCGAATAAAAGGATTAAACGAATATTTCAGGTCACAGTATCCTGGCGCGAAAGATCCTCCTGATGTCCAGATGTTAAAAGGTACAATTAGAGAATGGGAAGTTGAATTACTATGGGCTTATTTTGGTATTGAAGCATCCTCGATTTTTCCACTCAGACTCGGCTTTTATACCGGTGATATTTTTTCCGAAGAACCCGAAATTGATCGTGATGTTATCCCAATCTATAATTTGATTCAAAAGGTTCGGCCTGATATTGTTTCTGTGGCATTTGATCCCGAAGGGAGTGGTCCAGATACACACTATAAGGCGCTTCAGGCAGTGGGCAGTGCTCTACGGATGTATGAAGAAAAATCCGGAAATAAAAATATTAAAGTCTGGGGTTATCGTAATGTATGGTACCGTTTCGATCCTTCTGAAGCAAATCTCTTCGTCCCGGTTTCATTGAATTCTCTGTCTCTACTTCACACTGCCTTTATGAATTGTTTCGGTTCGCAAAGAGCAGCATCTTTTCCAAGTTATGACCATGATGGGCCATTTTCAGAACTGGCTCAAAGCATACAGGTTGAACAGTATGGAATGATTAAAACCTGTCTGGGTAATGATTACTTTCTGAAAAATACCCATCCCCGCCTTCGCGCCGCGAGGGGAATGATATTTCTTAAAGAAATGTCGTTGCCCGAATTTTATGAAAAAGTACGTGAATTAAAAAAGGTAACCGTAGGTGTCAATGAATAATAAAAAAAGTTTTTAAATTTTATAATTTACAGGAAGGATATTAAAGATAAATTTCTATTGACGTTTAATCTTGATACTGCCAAGACCTGCTTTAATGAACATATTAATTCTGCCGGTGGTGCTGTCGTAATTATCACTGTAATATGTATCATCCTCTTCCTCACGAAAATCTCTCGGCACATCGATTGAACTAAAAATACTCTTGTCATACGATACCTTTGCACCAATATCCTCCGGAATCCAGATTACCACAGAACCAAAACCTACTTCAATATCTACATCTACTTCCTTTTTTAGTACGCCGCTGAAATCAAGTATATAACTTCCCACTCCGCCTTCAAATTTCATTTTTTTAAAGTTTGCGTTGGATAGTCCGTATCCCTTAAATTTACTCAGCCCCGTTTCAATTGTTAGATAATCAATTGTTTCTTTGTTTGGTTCATCAAATCTTATTACAACAGAACTCGCACCGGTGGAAAGATTTAGATCTTTTACGTTTAATCCTGAAAAATCAAGTTCACCTTTTCCTGCACCCAGTTCAATATCAAATGATATGGGTATTTTGTCTGTAAATTGCATTGTCCAGTTATTCTTGTCGAATTCACCGAATGAAATATTTTTTCCTCTCCGGCTTTTTTCAGGATGTTTTGTTGTGGAAATATTTAAAAATCCAACATCGTCACGTTTAATATATTCAATATTTTCAAGTAGATCGTCCTTTAAGTTCGCTTCAATATCGGTTTGAAGTATGTAAGTAGATATCCCTCTTTCCAATTTAATATTTCCAAAACCTGCTTCAAGCGAAACCTTTAGTGTCCGCTCTCCTGTCGATTTTATTTCTTTCCTGTATTTTTCAGTTGGAGGCGGAATAAATCCTGCAGTGCTGAATAAAAGGAACATTACAGCGGAAAAAATCAGGATCGGTTTTATTTTCGTGTTATTTTTCATCTATATATAAATACGAAGAGAGATTTAATTTGTTTCAGTAGTGAGATATTTTATGCCGGAGATACTTATTTAATAACTCCCTGGCACGGAAAATATGGGCTTTTACCGTTCCTATTGGAAGATTAAGAATTTTCGCAATTTCTCGATAATCACGCTCTTCAGTATGCCGTAAGACTATTACCCGCCTGTACTTTTCAGGGAGCTTTTCAATTGCTTCTTGAAGTAACGTTATTCTTTGTTTTTGAATAATATGTTTATCAGGTATATAACTGCTATCCGGAAGTTCAAATGTTGAATCTGTTTCTTCTCTTTCAATCGGTTTATTTATTGAAAATGTACTTAATTTCTTTTTTCGCAGATAATCAATACTGCTGTTGGTAGCAATTTTATATAACCAGGTGGAGAATGCATATTTTTCGTCAAAATGTTTCAAAGAAGAGAATGCCTTAATAAACACTTCCTGTGTAAGATCTTCAACCTGTTCCCGCTGGTGAATTATTCGGAGTATGAGATTTGCAATCTGGTCATGATATTTTTTCATCAGTTGATCGTAAGAACTCTGGTTTCCCCTGAGGGCTGAATTTATTAGTTGAATATCATTCCTGCTCGATTCAGATTTGTCTTTTAAAGGTTGTTCCCCCCTTCTCAATTTGAGTGTACGTTTTGTGGGATGATGTTTTTTTGACGTCTTTTTTCGTTTTGCCATATACAAATTAATCTATCAGGTATCGATAACTTAATGAAAAATTGAGAGAGAGGCAAGAGCAGAATTTGAATAAAAGATAGATTTTGGTTACTTTGGATAATTAAAACTCAAAAATTTATAATGCCTATGTTTATCTCATTCGAAGGTTTAGATTATTGCGGTAAAACTACTCAAGCCTCTTTACTTGCGGATTTTTTTAAGAGTAAGGGGAAAAGTGTAATCCTCCTGAGAGAGCCTGGTGGTACACCTATCTCGGAAAAAATACGATCAATTCTTCTGGATGAAAACCATGAAGATTTGACATTTGTTGCAGAGTTATTGCTTTTTTCTGCTGCGCGCAATCAACTGGTAAAACAGGTGATACAACCGGCACTTAAAGATGACCGGATTGTTATATGTGACAGGTTTGTGGATTCGACTACGGTTTATCAGGGCTATGGTCGAGGCATTAATCTTGAGGATATCAGTATCATCAATAAAATATCAACGGATGGATTAATGCCGGATTATACTTTTTTCCTCGATATTGATGTTGAAGAAATGCTGAGCAGGAGGGAAATAGCTCGTGGTGTAGCTGACCGGATGGAATCTTCAGGAATAGAATTTTTTAATAGAGTAAGAAATGGTTTTTGGCAGGTAGCGCAGAATTCACCTGATAGGTTTATTGTAATAAATGGAAAAAATCCCATTGATCAGATTCATAAAGAAATCAGACAGTTTTTTCTGGATAAGGTATCTATATGATTAAGAATTTGAAAAAATATTTGTACGTGAACAATCATGTTTTTCTTAACAGGATTATAACAATTGCGGCAATATTTGTAATTGCATTAATCGTATATGGTTTTTCAAACTCGAGCACGGATTACTTTTTAAAGATAAGCAGAAGTATTGATCTTTTCGGCAACGTGTTTAGAGAAATAACAGCAAATTATGTTGAGGAAATTGATCCTGAGGTGTTTGTAAAAGCGGGTATAAACGGAATGCTTGGAAGTCTTGATCCATATACAAATTTCATTGATGAAAAAGAAATTGATGAAGTTCAGTTAATCACAAGCGGTACTTATGGTGGAATTGGCGTTACAGTTGGTTTAAGGGACGGCTTTATAACAATCATCGGATTAATGGAGGGATATTCAGCCCAGCGGTTAGGGGTACAGCCAGGTGACCGTGTTCTTGAAGTGGATGGAAAACCAACAATTGGCATGAAACCGGATGAACTTCGCACACTGACACGGGGGGAACCTGGAACGGAAGTTCGACTTAAAATAGAACGAGATGGTGAACCTCAACCGCTCGAGTTTGTACTGGTTCGTGAAATAATACAACTTAAGAATGTTACTTTTGCTGATTACATTGATAACGGTATTGCCTATATCCGGCTGGAACGCTTTACAACAAATGCGGGAGATGAACTGCGGCTTGCTTTAAAGGAATTAAAATTGAAAGGGGATTTGAAAGGAATAATTCTTGATTTACGCGGAAATCCAGGAGGACTGCTTGAATCTGCTGTGGATGTTGTCGAGAAGTTTGTTAATAAAGGAAATCTTGTTGTAAGTACCAAAGGTCGTACACCAGATTCAGAGAAGAAATATTTTGTGAATGAGGAACCGGTGGTTCCCTATGTGCCGTTAGTTGTACTTATTAATAAACAAAGCGCAAGTGCCAGCGAAATAGTGGCCGGAGCGATTCAGGATCTTGACCGCGGATTAATAGTAGGTACAAGGTCATTTGGTAAAGGATTGGTACAAACTGTCATGCCCTTACTTAATAACTCCAGGTTGAAAATAACCACAGCCAGGTACTATACACCTAGCGGAAGGTGCATACAGGAAATTGATTATCAGAATAAAACCAGGGAAGGAATCTATGCTACCACTCCTGACAGCATGAAGAGGGTCTTCAGGACGCTGCGTGGAAGATTAGAATTAGAAGGGGGCGGCATAACACCGGACAGCACCATACCAGAACCTGAAAGGAGCGCTCTATATGACGCACTGATGCGGAGATCTATGTTCTTCAGATTTGCTACCTACTATAGTACTCTCCATTCCGATACACCTGAAGTATTGAATGATGACGTTCTTTTAGTTGAATTTAGAAAATTTCTTGACAGTCTGAATTTTTCTTACAGTGATGAGTTTGAAGTTAAATTAAAAGAATTGTGCGATGCTGCTGATAAATGCAGGTATAGTAAGGAGATAAAAAATCAGGTTGAACAGTTAAAATCGAAAATACTCAGCGAGAAAATCAACGTTCTGGATAGATACAAAGAGGAAATCCTTACCGCAATTAAACCCGAGATTATGAGCAGATATAAAGGACAAAAAGGAATGATTGAAACAAGTTTGAAGGATGATATTCAGGTTCAAACGGCACTTGGGTTATTAAAAGACAGGGATGGCTACACAAAACGCCTGAATCCAAACTGAGAAACTGGAACCTGAATATATATTCAAAACCAGAAAAAAATTGTGATCATTATCTGGCGATTATAATTTCGAAAATTTTCCTGTAAAAACTTATAATCTTGAGAAAATCGTGAAAGAATTTTTAAAAGATAAATTGAATTAAACAGTCAGTAGTTTTATTAACCGATATTTTTTAATTATTTTTAACTACCTCACCTTCATTTCCTTCAGTTTCTCAATGGCTAATGTGTTGCCAAGTTCAGCAGCTTTCTTATAATGCCGGATTGCGGATTTACGATTTTTCATGTCCTCATATAACATTGCGAGATTATAATGTGCTTCCGCATAATTGGAATCTATCTGAATCGCCCTGTTGAAAAGAACCTGAGCGGTGTCTAATTTTCCCTGTTGTGCAAATACACTTCCTAAATTATTATACGCGCGTTCGTATTCCTTGTCGAATAATATAGCTTTTAAATAATAGTTTCTTGCTTCCTCAAGGCGGTTTTCACTAAAACTGATATTCCCAATATCAAGTGAGAATCTTGAATAATTAAATGCTGCAATGCTGTCATCAGGGACGGTTTTTAGCCACCTGATGTATGTTTGCTCGATTCTATATAAACTGTCGGTACCGAAATTCTTTAAATTTGTTATCAGATTAATATATCCTCGACCATCTTCGGGGTAATTCTGTATATAACGTTCCCATACTTTTATTACCTCAGAATTATTTTTCATCTGATGGTGATAAATTGATAATCCCAGCGATGAACTGTAAAATCCGAAATTGGATAAGGTTTTTTTATCAAAAAAGGCCTCGTTCCTTTTTAAACTTGCTTCGGTTGAGGAATTGAGGACAAAAAATGTCAATGAATGCATCAACGAGATGGCTGTAATTGTCAGAAATATTTTTCTTTTTTCTTCTGATGCAAGAGGAAAAAAAAGAGTAAGAGCCAGATAAGCCAGGATTAATGTGAATGGTGCAAATACGTCCCAATCTTTTGCAGCGCCGATGTCAAATTTAATAACCAACAATAGAACCAAAGGGGGTATAATCCCTATTATAAAAAGTTTAATTTCTCTTGATAAATTAATACTTATGGTTTTTTTAGAAATTGATAGAAATATTAAAAATAATGACGGTGCACAGAGAAGTATTAAAAAGTTAAGGAGGTCTATGATATGATATAATGAAAACAATGTATAAACTTCAGAGTTTGCCTCAATTGGTTCATTGCTTAAACTGAGCGGGAGGAAATGACTATATGGCACATTCTCATTGAACTGATTCAGGTTAAAATTTGTAAGAAATAATAATAGAATAAATGTGATCAGACTGAGCAAATATCCTTTTATAATCGGCTTCAAGCCCTCTTTTTTCCATATCGTAAATGTAAGATATAAAAGTGCAGGTAAAAGGAGAATTGCAAGATAGTGAGTGAGTATCATTATTAAGGCGGTTGTAGGAACAAAAATAAATGAAAGTTTTCCTTTTAAACAGAGAGTTGTGGCGAGCAAGAATAAAGAGATCATGGTAAGGATTGCTGCGTATGTCTCTATATAGCCGAGGAATAACTGCATATAAGGTAATGTCATTATAAAAATGAAAGCAAGAAACCTTTCGGTGGGGTCAGATATTAATTCTTTTAATGTATAGAATATACAAACCATGAAAATCGCACCAAGCAGTAAATCTGCGATTAGAAAAGCATTCATGAAATCCGCGAATGTTATTACCTTCAGAAGTGTCATGAACGAGAAATAATAAAATGTGGCTAGTGGTTCATTTCTGGGGTAAATTGAATCAATGTGAACCAGTGTGTCAGCAAAATTTTTTACCAAGAATAAGCCATCGCCGAGAAGTGGTGTGGCGGCCCGCAGTATTATCCCGCAGCCTATGAATATTCCAATACTTGAGATCAGGAAATATACAGGGTGTAGCGACATATATTCTCCCGCTTTATTTATAATTTGCGGGACACCCCGTTTTATTATATGGAATGTTATTGCGAGTGTGAGAACAATAAAAATAATGAAAGCCAGGGGCACTAAAAACCCTGTAAAATGAAATCCCCATGTAATGTTTTTGGGGTAAAAAAAGCCTATTGTGTGGAGTAGCAGGATTAAGCAGACAAATCCTATTGCAATCGGGATAGATTTTTTTTCTGTCATTTTGCCTTAAAAATTCATTAATTTTTAAATAAAAAACGCTAAATGCTTGTATTGTAATTAAAAAATAGAAAAAATAACGCGTAAGAACAATTTTTTAATAAAAATTTTAAATAATAATCTTAAATGTGAGCATGGACACAGCATTATCAAATAAAATTTATTTTATTGTTATTGTAAGTTGTAACCTCCGCAACTTGCGTTAGTGTTCTGGGGATAGCCCGGCGCGTGAAAGTGCCGGGCTCGATTTTTTATAGGGGGGTATAAACTTCTTTTATATACCTTCTTGCACTTGAATCCCAGTCAAATCTTACTTTTGCGGCTTCAGCACATATTTTTTTCCATTGTTCTTTATTTGAAGAATAAATTGCCAGAACTTTTTCGGTAACCGAAATTAAATTATTGACAATTTCAGGAATAGTCTCTCCTTTAAAATGAAAACCGGTTACACCGTCGATTACTGTATCCTTCAATCCTCCGGTAGCGTGAACTATACATGGTTGTCCTTCCCGCATTGCAATCAGTTGTGTAATACCGCATGGTTCAAATAGACTCGGCATCATGAAAATTGTTCCATTTTTATATAGAGTTTCTGCTATAACATCGGAATACAATTTCAGATAGAGTAAATTCTTATTCTTTGCGGCACATTGTTCCAGCATTTGTTCGTATTTTGCGTCTCCGTTTCCAATCAGGATAAAGTAACCGTTGTATTTCTTTAGTAGTTGCAGTATCTTTTCTAATGCTATTTTATCTGATTTCCCTTTTTCAAAGAGGAGCCTGACTTTTTGCTCACTTATTCTCGTTACACTTGTTATTATTAAATCTGCGGGATGTTTTCGCATGTATTCGATTTGGTTATATACATTTTCACTGATCGGACTTGAATGGGTTTCATTATATTTATTTACCTCACCCAATATTGTATTGAGAATTTCATTGAAAGTTTTTTTCTTAATAATTTTATTTTCCGGATATTCGATACCGTTTAATATTCCAACGAGTCGATGTTGTTGATTTATTTCCTGAAGAATTTTTTCCAGACCTTCACCGCCGTGAAAGCCTTTCTCGGGGTTGCTCGGTTTTTGAATTTCCTGGGCATAGGTAGGGGATACCGTATTTACCATATCTGATTTTGTTATTCCAGCGATGAGTGGTGTAAAAATTGGTGTTGTGTATCGGTGGTCTTTCCAATCACAGATCCAATCGGTGGTTGTGAAAATTTCAGGAAACCATTTTTCCACGCTTGCCTGGTCGCCAAGCATTGGCCTGCTTCCCTGGTATGATAAGTTATGAATAGTAAAAACGATCCTGTTTTTCTTAAGGTTTGCAAATTGAGGATGTCGCTCTGTTAAAAGCAAAAAGAAACCTGTATGCCAGTCGTGAAGATGAATAACCGATATATCACCTAACGTTAAAATGAATTTCCCGACCGCTGAACAAAACATTGCAAATTTTGTCGCGTCCCGAGCGAACGGTTGATTTGGTGGGTCTGCAAGGTAAATGGGATTTCCCCTTATTAGATCATTTTCAATGACGAGATGCTTTACATTGTTTTTTTGTTGTTTTGCTTTGACTTCAAATATTTCGCCGCGGTGCGTTCCCCCTCCAAATGGAAATGTGACAGAAGCGATAAGTTTTGACGGATTGACGTTGTGTAAAAAACCGTATGATGGCGTAATTACTGTTGTTCGCCATCCTAATTTATCAAGTGCATTTGGTAAATCACGTATGACATCTGCAAGTCCTCCAACTTTTCCATCAATAAGAGAACCATTCTCTGCACTCACCATCACAACATGTTTTATTTGCTGACTCATTTATTATTATATGCTTTTAAATTATGGTGTTATCCGGTATAATTGCATTTTTTATTATTATTACAATACCGTTCCGGATGCAGTATCCCTCTTTTTCTCTGTCTTTGTTTTGTATATTTTTCTTATTTATAATTTTTACATTTTTTCCAATTCGGGTATTTTTATCAATAATAGCATTTTTTATTATTGAGTTTTCTCCTAATCCAACAGGTGGTATATTCGATTGTATGTCACGCGACCTTTCTAAGTCGGATTGATAAAAATCTGCTCCCATGTAAAGTACATTTTCCAGACTGCTGTTTTCACAAAGGCGTGATCGTATACCAACGATAGAATTTTTAATATTACAACTTCGAATAATGCAACCGTTGGAGATCATTGATTTTTCAATATGACTGTTTATTATTTTGCTGGGAGGTAAAAATCGTGGTCTGGAGTAAATTGGAAATTTCTCATCAAAGAAACTAAACGCCGGATTAGGATGTTCGCATAAAGCAAGATTTGCTCTGTAAAAAGATTTTATCGTTCCAATGTCCTCCCAGTAACCACGGAAAATATAGCTGTGAACCTTTTTTATCTTTAATGCCTCAGGTATAATATCCTTGCCAAAGTCGGTATGCTTTGGGAAATTATGAAGCAGTTCCTCCATAACATTTCGCTTGAATAAATAGATGCCCATAGAGGCGAGGTAGGGTGTTCCCCACGTTGACGTATCAACAAAGCCAAGAGAGTTCACGTCCACTTTCATTTTTTCTAATTCTGTACCTTTTGGCTTTTCCTTGAAATCGATAACTCTGCCCGTACTGTCGATTTTCATCAATCCAAAGTTAGGTGCGTCTGATTCTGAAACGGGTATCATCGAGATTGTTATGTCGGCGTCCATGTCAGTATGGGCTTTAATGAAATGACCGTAATCCATCCTGTAAAGATGGTCACCCGATAATATAAGAAGATTTTGTTCTGGATGAGGTGCAATTACCCATTGTACTTTTCTCACAGCATCTGCTGTTCCCTGAAACCATTCTGGACTTGTTGTTGTTTGCTGGGCTGCAAGTACTTCAACAAATCCTTTCATGAAAGGGGAAAAGCAATAAGTTGTAGAAATATGTCTGTTTAGCGATGCCGAGTTAAATTGTGTCAGTACAAATATTTTTCTGATATCAGAATTAATGCAATTACTCAGTGGGATATCAATAAGTCGGTAATTTCCTGCAAGAGGCAATGCTGGTTTAGCGCGAAGTTTGGTAAGAGGATATAAACGCTCCCCACGCCCGCCTCCTAAAATTATTGCAAGTGTATCATGCATGGCGTTTTACTCCTATTCTGGAAATTAATATTTTGAATTCCTCAAAGTTATATCCTGATTGAACAATTGCATTATATAATTTATTAAAAAATTCCTTTCTAATCTTATATTCATGTTGAGAAATTGCTGTATCCTTTAAAATTGGCTGTATGTATATCCACTCAAGTAAATTTTCCATCTTTTCTTTGTTAAAATAATTTATACCTTGATGGAAATTGCATTTAATTATTGATTGAATTCCCGGTATTTCAAAAATTTGTCCTATTATTTCGTATTCGGAATCGCTTGTTCTTAAAGTCGCGAATTCCTCTGAAAGTAAAAATCTTAATGTATCGTTTAATTCTCGAACTCCAGGAACTTCTATGCCGACACTTACGATTATGTCTTCAAATGCATTGTAAAGACGGAGGTATGAATAGAGATCTTTCTTCAACGTGTCCTGGGTACATGTAATTATCGTATAAATATAAAGAATAAGCAAATTTTCTTTATCATTAAATTTAATAAATCGAGCATTTTGCTCGTCTCCTGTGGGAAATTCCTTTATTTTTTTCCTAATTGAAATTAATTTATTTCTTAACATTTCCCTTGACTTCTGTGCATCGTAATTAATACCCAGAAATGTTCCCAGTATGTTTTGAAAAACGGCATAACGGCTCAAAATCGGTTTAAGCATGGAATCAATATTATTCTCGTCTGTTTCATCAGATGAAATAAAATTGGAGAAAACATTTAAAGTGCTATCGCTGATAAGATCAGCGAGTTTTAGATATACCGGGAATAATCGCACTTTGTGAAGTTCTTCCTCTATATTATATGTGCCTTTTCCGTGCAGATGCCTTCTTAATTTTTCATAATCGCCGCTTGTGTCGGTAATTTCCCTGAAGTTAATAAAAATATGATATTGAAATGCTTTTAATTCTACGTAAATTCCTCGTTCGTGCAATTCGGCAGCGGACCTGATATATTCAAGGCCGGTTTTTTGATCTCTGAATGTATAGAAAACATTTTCTGCAGTTGAAATTTCAAGTCCCTGACCAAGATTTTTATAAATTATTTGTGGATTATCTGTTGATCCGACATTCCTTCCTGCTGTATGTTTTATCCATCCGGCTGTTACTTTATATGCATTGTGAAAGCATATCAGTGCGCGATTTCCGTCCTGCATGTTTGAATAAACTATTACATCTTCGTTTACATTGCCATGAGTGTCTATTAAATTATAAAGTTCGAAATGGTTAACCTGACTGAATAATTTCCTTTGTTTAAGCAGAGGAAATATTTCTTCTTCGTGTCTGCGGACTAAATTTGTATCCGGTGTTTCGTTATAATAAGCCCTTTTGTACTCCATTCCGTATTTTTCAGTATACCCTTCTATTTGTCCGTGGGCAAACATTGGTAATCCTGGCAGTGTAACCATTAATACTGCGACACCGAAATACTTGTCATCTTTCCCGAATTGTGCTACTGCCGTTTCTTCATCCGGGTTGCTCATGAAGTTCACGTATCGTTTCAGAATTTCCGGATTATAATGCAAAGTATTTTTTATAAGTTCTCGATATTTTGCGTTTTCTTCTTTCATCAGCATGTGCATGAATGCACTATTATAGACGCGATGCATTCCTAAAGTTCGCACAAAATATCCTTCCAGAAGCCAGAATGCTTCGGCAAGCAGGAGAGTATTCGGAATTTCTGTGTTTATCCTATCTACGACCTCGCGCCAGAATTCATTCGGCATATGTGTATTAAATTCTTCAGTTGAAAGTGCGTAATCTGCTCTCGAAGGAATATCACCGCCAGTTCCAGGCGCCGGGAACCAGAGTCGCTGATAATGGCGTTTTGTGAGAGTCATTGCTGCATCGAATCTGATGATAGGGAATAATCTTGCAACATGAAGAATAGTTTGTATAACTGCTTCCCGTACCTCTGGTTTTAGGAAGTTGAGTTGTGCGGTATCGTTCCATGGCATGTGGGTACCGTCGTTTCCATGATAAATATACCTGTGTTCACCTGTACGGTTGTCTATACGCTGGAATGCAACTGCAGCATCTGTCCTGTTCCAGTATCCATCTTCAATTCTGATTTGAATGTCGGGATGATCGGAAAGATTCCCTCCCGTATATCGGTAGTTAGGAAACGGGGGATATGATGATTGAATAAAATATTCGGGATGTTCAATTATCCATTTTGAAAATATTCCTGTATGGTTTGGCACCATATCGCTTGCCAGACGGATTCCCCTCTGCCATGCCCGATATCGAAGGTTATTGAATGATTCCTCTCCACCAAGGTCGTTTGCTATTGTATAATCAAAAAGTGAATATGCAGATGCAGCCGCCTCAGGATTTCCCGTCCATTGTTTTATTTTTTGAGAGGCAGAGCTTCTCTCCCAGATCCCTATCAGCCATAAGGCCGTTATATTCCATTTTGCTAACCTGTCTAATTCCTCGTCCGGAATTTCATGCAATTTTTTAATGGGTCGTTGATAAAATTTCGACAGTTGATCCATCCAGACATAAATATTTTTTGCCAGAAGAACAACATTGGGCATCCAATCTGTATCGCTTGTGAAACGTTCGTAATCCAGATCAATTATCCCTTTCATGGATTCTACCGTATATCTTGGTACTGGGGGGGTAGTCGGTGGCCCGGGGAAAATTAAGCGCATATCCTCTTTTATTAAATCATCGGCACTCAGGATTTTTTTTAAGTATTTGTCGGATAATAACAATCCCCATCGCTTTTTAATATATGTAAGCTGGTCTTTTAAACTGTGCGGGTGTGCAAGGATGGGTGCTCTGAGAAGATCGAAAATATGCTGGTTGTCGGGTCCGAACGGTTTTTCTTTTTTGAAAAAAATTTCGAGTGATTTAATGATCTCATTATAAATTGATATTTTTGCAAGTTTGGAATCATTAAACATTTCTTTAAATGGAGAAAAAGCAGGGTTGAAGTTGGCAAAATGGAGCATCATGAGTTCTTCAAGCAGTATCTCCGTATTCGACCTGTCTGCGATATTCTGCCTGATATAATCCCTGATTGTAATTTTGTTCTGATATACAGCCAGTGGGGGAAATTCTTCTCCAAAGGAGAGTAAACATCTTTCCACGGCGGTTTTTTCGTGTTCTTTATTGATATATTGTAATGCTTTGCGGAAAACTTTTGGATTTGCAGTTTCTTCATACAATCTTACGACATAATGATATATTTCGTCTATTAATCCCATAGCGTTCAGATCTCCCGGGCGAACTTTCTCTTCGTGAACAGGCCGTGATTTATTTATCTTATCTGCTAAATTTCTGACTGCATGGAAATTTGGAAATATTACATTGCCGCTCAGTGTAAAAAGTGAGTCATCTACTTTATACTTGTTTCGTATCTCGCGATTTATGTGAAATTCAAAAAGCGTTTCAAATTTATATTTCGAGATATAAGTTAAATAGATTTCTCCATCAGAATTTACAATTTTGGTTAGTTTAATTATCATTAATAAACAGAATATTATTGGTGTTCTGTGGAATTTAACCGTTTTTTTACAAACTCTGCAAGGAGTTGTTCAATTTTGTGTACCACCTCGTCGGGTGCGCCGTTGTGGTGTACTGATTTCAACCTCATATCGCAAACTTCGTTGACGTAATCCACTACCACGAAATCAGAATTTTGAGATAGTGCAATTTCGGAAGAAAAGAAATCGAGTTTACATATATTTTGTATAATTTTCATTATATCACGGAGTTTGGAAAGATTAAAATTCTTTTCTTCCTCTATTCGTAGTTGTGTATAATCATGAGTAATATTATCCCACCAGCATGGAATAATTTCTTCAAAAGCAAAATATACCCTGAACCATCCTCTTTTACCATCGAGTAGTTTTGGATATATTGTTTCCTGTACTAAATATTTGTCATCCTTATTTTCCTGACGGGCTTTCAGTATATCCTGAATTGTAGATGCATTGAGTATGACACCTGTCCCACCACCTGTTGTGTTGGCCGGTTTTATTACAAATGGTTTTTTTAGTTTATCCAGAGCAATTGGATCCAGAGTTATTGAATTACTCTGATTATAAGGAGGGAGGATGATGGTATTTGGAACGTTTAAACCGTTAGACATCAGTTCCATATGCATTGTTGCTTTATCTATAGCATGCAGAACCAGACGGTATGGATTAATCAGAAGTTGTGCATTTCCTTCCATCCATTCAACCAGCGGTAAGAATGCCGAATCCGCATCTGATGCTCTGTCGTAATAACCGCGAAATGTGATTTCTCCCGTTTTTAATTTCTCGAGTGTAATACTCAGATTGGTTGGATCGATGCGGTAAGTTGTAATACCCCTGACGGCGCATTCGTGTTCGATGCCGCTTATAAAATCTTGGTCGTATTCCCAGTTCCAGGCTATTGCCAGGTCAAATGTTTTCATAGCGTATGAATTATCTTCAATATACAAGTTTATGTAAGAAAACTCAATTTGTTTTGTCTCGAATAGTTAAAAATGAAGGTTTTTATTTAAAATAAAGGGTGGGGAAAAAACAGCCGGCAGTTTAATTTACCGGCTGTTTTATAGAAAAACTTATCTCTTTTTCATAAAAGCACGTATATTCTCAAGCGCCTTTTCGATATTGGGAATTGAGTTCGCATAGGAAAAGCGGATGTACCCTTCGCCAAATTTTCCAAATGCTGTACCGGAAAGGCATGCGACGCCTGCTTCATTAAGAAGGGCATCTGCAAGTTCTTTCGAACTCATGCCGGTCCCTTTAATGCTTGGGAAGACATAAAAAGCACCATGCGGTCTGTGACATTTAAAACCTGGAATTGAGTTTAATCCGTCTACGATTACATCTCGCCGTTTTTTAAATTCCTCGACCATCCGCCGGACTTCATTCCACGGACCGGTTAATCCTTCGATACCGGCAATCTGGGTAAAACTGGCTGTGCAGGATGTACTGTTTATTTGAAGTTGTGTCACTGCTTGTGCAACTTCGACCGGCATTACTCCATAACCGAGCCGCCATCCTGTCATTGCAAATGTTTTTGAAAAACCATCCAGGATGATTGTCCGTTCAAGCATCCCCGGTTGCGCGGCAATGCTGTAGTGTTTGAAATCACCGTAAACAATCTGACTGTAAATTTCATCTGCAAGTACAATTAAGTCGTTTTCAACTGCAAGTTGGGCTATTTCTTTTATGTCATCTAACGTAAGAATGCCGCCAGTCGGATTTTGAGGTGAATTGATAATGAGCATCCTTGTTTTTTTAGTTATTAATTTTTTAAGATCTTTTACATTGACACGGAATTCATTTTCTTCCTTGAGCGGAAGCGGTACCGCTTTTGCACCTACAAATTCAATAACCGATTCGTAGATTGGAAAACCAGGATTGGGATATATTACCTCGTCTCCTTCATTTACCGTGGCAAGGATTGAATAAAACATTATTGGTTTTCCGCCAGGTGTCACCACAACATTTTCGGGCTTAACTTCTATGCCACGTGTTTCAGAAATATGCCTTGCTATAGTTTCGCGAAATGGAGGTAATCCAGGTGCAGGACCATAGTGCGTCCAGTTTTCGTCGATGGCTTTTTTAGCGGCATTTTTTATGTTAATGGGTGTGTCAAAATCGGGTTCTCCGATTTCAAGATGAATAATTTTTTTACCTTGTGCTTCAAGTGCCTTGGCTTTAGCAAGGACCAAAAATGCTGTCTCTGTGCCGAGCCGGCTCATCCTATTTGCTATCCTGATCATTTTTTGCTCCGGGTTTGAATGTTTTTGTTATCGTGAGTAAATGAATATAAGAAGAACTAATTAGATTCTCAAGAAAATATGTAACATGCATGCTTATTTTCAGATAATTTAACCTGATATTTTTTGTTCTTGTATTAAAAAAAAGATGAAAATAGAATTTCTAAAGATTAATGCAATTTAATTTGAAAAGTATGGAATGTGTATGATTATTTGCGGAATTTTTTTAAAGTCTCATCAAGAATTAATTGTAATCTTTTTTCATCGGTATAACCAACAAATTCCTTTATAAGTTTTCCATCTGGTCCGAATAGGTAACTTGACGGTATCCCTATGGTTTTGTAAAGTTTATTGATATCGTCTTTGATGCCAATTGGATATGTTACGTTCCGATCATTTATAAATGATTGTACATCGGTTAGCGTAGTTTGTACTGCTATTCCTAATATCTCAAAACCTTTTGAGTGATATCGATTGTAGAGTCTGACAAATCCTTCAGTCTCTTTTTTACATGGCTCACACCAGGGTGCCCAGATATTAACTAAAACAATTTTTCCGCCAAATTGCGAAAGTGCGTATTTCCTGCCTTCAATACCTGTAAATGTAAAATTGTATTTGCCATAATTAATTTTGGTGGATCTGGATGTATCTTTTTGCAGGATATTTTTACTTGTGGAGGTTCTCTGATAGCCGTAAATATACCATCGGAAAGAATTCGCTTCTGTCAATTGAATCGAAAACGTAATACCAAGTATAATTATGATGGATTTTATTGACATGTCCAGTCACAATATATCAGGTATCAGAATTTTATTTCTCAATTTTTTTTATTTTCGTGATTTAATTAATTTTTTACCTTCATTTAGTATTGCAACGACTTGTTTTTTCCCCGGTGCTTCGGAATAGATCCTGACAAGTGGTTCTGTTCCTGAAAATCTTATTAAAAGCCAGCTCCCATCTCTCAAAATATATTTAAATCCATCTGTTTGATTAATTTTTACTACCTCAATCCCTGCAATTCTTTGCGGTGTGTAGGTTTTTATTTTTTTTAATATTTCATCTCTCTTCAAAGGATCTATTATCGTATCTATACGATCATAGTAATGTGTGCCAACAATTGCAAAAAGATCTTTAAGAAGCTCCGATGGTTTTTTACCAGTTTTTACTATGAAGTCCAGGAAAAAGAGCCCAGCAAGAATCCCGTCCCTTTCAGGGACATGTCCGCGAACTGCGTAACCACCGCTCTCTTCTCCTCCTATGATTGCATCATGTTTAATCATCAGAGGTGCGACATATTTAAATCCGACTCCTGTTTCATATACTTCAACACCATATTTTTCTCCCAGCAGTTCAAGCATTGATGTGGTTGATAATGTTTTAATAATTGGACCCCGTTGTTTACGAATCTCGAGGAGGTAGAATGCGAGTAAAGCATAGACACGAAGTTGATCTATAAAATTTCCTTTTTCATCGGCAAATCCGCATCGATCAGCATCTCCATCGGTGAAAACTACTACGTCTGTTTTTAAATCCTTTGCTTTCTCCAGACCTGCATTAATGTTTGGTGGAATAGGTTCAGGTCTGGCCATCTCAGGAAAGAGAGGATTTCGCTCGTTATGTATTTCGATTATTTGTGTCCTGCCTCCTCCAAGAAGTTCGACAAACCACCCCGATCCATTTCCCCACATCGGGTCAACGAGAATTTTCAAGCCGGATTGTTTTATGGGATTGATATCAATCAGTTTTTTTATTTGCCGAATATAGGCAGGTTTTGGATTAAAGTGTTTTATTAGCTTCGAATTTATCGCGTTTTCAAATTTCAAAGATTTTACACTTGAAGCCGACCCTGGTATATATGATTCAAGTTTTTTTAATTCTTCAGGATTAATTGCGCCGCCGTTTTCATCACGTACCTTAAATCCATTGTCTGAATATGGATTATGGCTTGCAGTGATATTGATTCCTCCGATTGCTTTACGTTCTTTAATACTGAATGAAATAACAGGTGTTGGAATTCCTCCTCCGCAAAAATGTACCGGGATACCGTTGCTAGCAATTACTTCCGCGGCGGCCTGTGCAAAATTTTCGGAATGGAACCGTCTATCTCCGCCTATGACAATTCCGCGCTTTAATTGTTGATCTTTGTAAATTGATTTTAAATATTCAGCAAAACCTTGTGCACACCGTCGAACGTTATCAAAAGTGTAATCTTCTGCAATTTTTCCTCTCCAGCCGTCTGTTCCAAATGTAATTTTTTTATTCATAATTTATAGCATACTGGAAATTTAGGTAAAATGTATTTATGTCTTTTGTGGTCTCATTTCTTTCAATATCGAATTGGATTTTTATATTATCCAATGGATACCAGTTTACTCCTAAAAGAAATTTTCTCTGGACAGGGGTGTTCATTATATCATAATATAATACAGAGTATCGCTCTATCCAGTCAAAACGTACGGCGGCTTCCCATTTTTTCCCGAACTTTCTACCCAGATCGCATGCAAAACCCTCAATTGTTTTTTTATTGTTACTTGATGCGGCGTTATATTCGCCCTCCAACCAGTATGATCCATAAGACAATCGTGCATGAGTGCCGTAAAGAAGATGATAGTTGTCCATATATATGTAATTTGGTAAATCTTCTTTCTTTTTTGTGTATGCTGAACTTCCGCCGATATTTAATTCTAATGGGGAGCCATTAATCTTTTCTGAAATCGGTACAGTGTTAATTTTTCCAACAACCAGTGAAATTTTTTGTGGTTGACTTTCACTTCCGTTAAATATTCCTGCTGTTAACTGCACACGTTTCTCGAAGAGGGATGTATTAAGCTGCACTCCATACTGCCTGAGTGGTCCAATCAACAATGCATTCATTGACCGTGTTATAAACAGCAATTTAGCGTCGTTTTTCAAAAACTCCGTTCCAAAAGGAGTTTTTAATCGACCAAAATCAACTCTAAAAATTTTACTGATGTTATAAGTAAGCCGGAGGTCAAGAAATTCATACTTTCCATTGATGTTGCCCTGGAAAAAGTATGAAAATTTATCACCCGATTTGCCTGTAAAATAAAACCGGAGGTTGCGGAGGGTAAATTCCGTTCTTGTTTCATTACCATTGTCACTCAACTCCGTCGCAAACTGGGACATAAATCCAAGTTTCGGTTGATTGAGACCAAGAAAAGAATTAATTGCTTCGGAAAATGAAATAGAATCGTTTACGCTTTCCTGACCGATCAATTGTAAAGGTATCAAAAGACAGAGAGTTATACATAGGTATTTTAAAAATTGCATCATTTATCCTTTTCTTTGTTTGAATGCATTAATTCCTGCATAAATTCCGTTCGTTCCCAGTTCTTCCTCAATTCTTAAAAGTTGATTGTATTTCGCAACACGGTCTGTCCGACTCGCCGATCCCGTTTTAATCTGGGATGCATTCGTTCCCACAGCAATATCAGCAATTGTGGTATCTTCGGTTTCGCCGGATCTATGACTTATGACAGTAGTATATCCCGCCCGTTTTGCATATTCTATGCAATCAAATGTTTCCGTCAGCGTTCCGATCTGGTTCACTTTGATAAGTATTGAATTAGCAATCCCTTTTTCAATACCTTCTTTTAAGATTTTTGTGTTGGTAACAAATATGTCGTCCCCTACAATTTGTATTTTTTCACCCAACGCTTCTGTAATTATTTTCCATCCGTGCCAATCATTTTCAGCCATGCCATCTTCAATAGAAATTATCGGATATTTCCTGACCAGGTTTTCATAAAATTTTACCATTTGTTCCGGCGATTTGGATGATTTATCGGATTTTTTGAAGACGTATTTACCCTTTTCGTAAAACTCGCTTGCTGCGGGATCCAGTGCAAGAAACAAATCCTTGCCCGGTTTATAGTTTGCTTTTTCAATTGATTCCAAAATTACTTCAATGGCTTCTTCATTTGATTTCAAACTTGGTGCAAAACCGCCTTCATCTCCGACAGCAGTGTTATATCCTTTTTTTTGTAAAACGCTTTTTAGTGAATGAAATACTTCCGCACCCATTCGTAATGCATCGTTAAATGTCAGAGCGTTTACAGGAACAATCATAAATTCCTGAATATCAACATTATTATCTGCATGTTTACCGCCGTTTAATATATTCATCATGGGAACTGGAAGAATCTTCGCGTTTGTTCCGCCTATATATCTATAAAAAGGGAGATTGAAATAATTTGCTGCCGCCTTTGCAACTGCCATTGATACACCAAGAATTGCATTTGCCCCAAGTTTCTTTTTGTTTGGTGTGCCGTCTAATTCAATCATTAGTTTGTCAATTCCAACCTGATCAGTGGCGTCAAATCCGATTACTTCTTCGGCAATAATATCATTTACATTTTTTACTGCATTCTGAACACCTTTTCCGTTGTATCTTTTTTTATCCCCGTCCCTCAGCTCCACAGCTTCACGTTCACCGGTGGAAGCGCCGCTGGGAACAGATGCCCTCCCCATAATTCCTGATTCGAGTACCACATCCACTTCAATTGTCGGATTACCTCGAGAGTCGAGTATTTCACGTGCAAAAATATCTGTAATTGTTGTCATTTTGTTCTCCATTGATTGATTATTTTAATTGTACCAGCAAATATTATCAAAAAAATATACAATTTCCAAAGAAAGAACGGTTACTCTTGAGAAATATTTTTAGATTCTTTTTAAAATATGTTGCAGAACTTCATCCACTTCTAAAAGATTCATGCATCTCATGTATTCTGAAGCAGGACGGTTGCATATATTTAAATGGCAGGGATGACATAGAACATCTTTACGCAGGGCTATATGACTTTGTCCTTCGGGATAATAGGGGGGCCGGTAAGGAAACCAGATCTCTTCCTGACCCGGTCCGAATATACCTACCGTTTTTGTTCCAACTGCAACGGAAATGTGCATTGGGCCTGAGTCATTAGAAACAAAGAGATTAAAATTGGAAATTACTGCCGATAGGGATCGTAATGGGAGTACGTCAAGAATTTTTATTGATGGATTAATTAAATTTTTTAAGGTATTATAAATTTCTTTTTTATCGGGATCGCGGATAAAAACAACCTGAAAATTAAAATCTCTTTCCAATCGGTTTGCAAGATCAGCGAATCTTTGTACCGGCCACAATTTTGATGGCCATGTGGCACTCGGGTTTATACCGATTATTGGTCGTAATGTATTGAGTTTGTATGATGAAAGGAGATTTTTCGCCTCTTTTTTCTCATTCTCCAAAAGAAATATCTTTGTTTGCCAATATTTTGGTTCAACATTAAGTGGTTTAAGGTATTGATAATGAAATTCAACCGCCGTTTTTGATTTTCCATCATCTGATATTTGATGTGTGTAAAATCTTCCTCTGCCGTGCACATTTTTTCCTATTCTGATTTTTGCTCCACTCATCAGTGCAATGATTGCGGTTCTTGGATTTGAGAATAAATCAATAAAAATGTCGAAACGTTTTTTTCTAATCAGCGAAATTACACGGACTTGCTCAATAACGGAAGGTACACGGAAATCATAAGGGATAATTTCGTCAAGATATGGATTATTATTCAATAGTGTTACAGCTTCGCGTTCACCTAAATAAGCGATGAATGCATTCGGGTATTTTTCTCTTAATGCCTGTATTATAGGTGTAGTGAGAACAATATCACCTATAAACTTCATTCTTGATATAAGTATTCGATTATTATCCACAAAATCTTATTGATTTGCTCTTTGCAATTTGTTCAAAATAATTCTAATATTTTCCGGAGCATCACCGTAAGCCATTCCCTCTCTAATGATTGAAAGTGCCATGGAGTCTCTCCCCTGCATGTAATATAATGTACCCAGATTGAAATATGACGGCGTGTATTCGTGGTTAATTTCTATTGCCGACTTAAAATACTTTTCCGCTGAATCGGGAAAATCCTTTTTTAAAAATAAAGTGCCAAGATGATCTCGGATTTTATAAAATCCGGGATTATGCATCAAAGCATCTCTATAAAAATTAATGGCGCTGTCAATCATATTTATTTTTTCAAAAAATATCCCGAGATCGTAATAACGGTTTTGACTTTTCGGATCGAGATCTATCATGCGTCTGCATATTTCAATAGTCTTCTCGTAATTTCCAATCATGAAATAGGTCTGCCTTAGTTTTGAATAGCCGATGAAATCTCCAGGTTTTAATTCAAGATACTTCTCAAGCAATGGGATTGATTTGTTGTATTCCTGCCGGTCATAATAATAACCCGCTAAA
>Ga0101944_10003040_pt1 | contig 24736 bp, 31 predicted proteins | sample DewCreD2012metaG_FD_75245 | JGI IMG/M metagenome (GOLD analysis project Ga0101944, IMG submission 75245) | Hot spring sediment bacterial and archeal communities from British Columbia, Canada, to study Microbial Dark Matter (Phase II) - Dewar... ... | reverse complement strand
CCTCGGCCACATGCCCCTGCCCTACTACGATCCCTACCTGCATCTCCACGTCGCCAAGTGGCGGCGCAAGGTTCGCCTGGAATCGAGACCGCGCCTCCAACAAACGCAAACGGTGGCGACGTGACACGCGCCACTACAATGCAGCACGGACCCCGCCGATAGTAGCGGGGTCTGTTATTTAACCGGGATTGGTTAGGAGGGCGTAAGTGGGCGGAGATCGAATTCAATCGTTGTATCGTGCGATCGTCGCCATGTGCCAGACGCATGGCGTGGTGGTGGGGCTGTTCGGTCTGGCCGTGGACGCGCTCGGTCAAGAATATAGCCATGCCTATCGGCGCGTCTGTGCGCTGGAGAAGCGCGGCCTGGTCCACGTCCAGCGCCGCGGCCACGGCCGGCCGATGCTGATCACGGCGGAGCGCCGCTGTCCGCTGCGCGGCGCCTATCGCGCCGCCGGTTGCCCACTGTCGCCCGATCAATCGCAGCGCTGCCCGTTGGGCCTCCGCCATCACAGTTGCCCATTGCCCAACCAGGACCGCGGTCAGGGTGCATATCTTTTCCCCTGACCTGCCCCCATCCTATCAACATGGCACGCCGCAAGTACACCATCCGTGAAGTCAGCGATTCTAAGCTCCTGGAGCAACTGCGCGCCGTCGTCGCTGACGATGCCCGGTTGATCGTGGAGGAGATCGGGCGGCGAATGCACGAACTGCGCCTGCACGATGTGGCCTGGCATTACGAGATGCCGACGCCGCCCCCGCCCATGAGCATGAGGCCGCGCGGATGAACATCGCCGATTATTACCCGCTCGCTCTGACGATCCTGGGGTGCGTGGTCACCGCTTCCATCGGTTTCCGGTTCCCAGACATCGACCTGGCGCCCGTGCTCCCGCTCCGCCACCGCAGCGCCTGGACGCACGGCCCATTCATGGCGCTCGGAGTACTCGCGCTGGTGTCGTCGTTCCCCAGCTTCCGAATTTACGCCCTGACCTTCCTGGCCGGCCTGACCATTCATCTGCTTGAGGACGCCGCGCCGAAAGAGTGGCGGGGCAGCGCCCACATCAATCTGTTCCCGCTGCCGTTCTCGCTGCCCGTGCTTCTCTCGCAGCTCTACATCGTCAGCGGTGTGGTGGTTTCCGCCTGGGTAATCACCAGGGTCATTCAGTAGATCTCAGAGATCCGTAAGGAGGCGGCCATGCTCAAACAGACCCCTGCGCCACCGTTTGCCTTGATCGAGGACGTGCTCGGCCTGGCCGTCGCTGCCGTAGCCGTGGGATTTGTGCTTGACTCGACGGCTGCGGCGATGCTGCCCACCTGGTTGCTTTTTGTCTTCTGCGTGGTCGCCGGCGGCGCAGGCTTCGGCCTGACCAGGTTCGCAATGGCGGTGTTGTATGAGTGACCTCTCCACGCTGCTGTGGGCCCGCGATCAAAACGTCTACATCGTCTTCGGCCTGGCGCTGCTGGTTTTCCTCACCTGGTTGGGGACGCGCAATCGCCCGGCGCTGCGTGTGATGCTGGGCAGCCTGGCGCTCTTCATGACAGGCGTGCTGCTCCTGTTCGGGATCGGCGAGCTATGAGTGTTCTGCGCCGCCACTGGTTTGCGCTACTGGTGATCGCGGCGGCCGCCATCCGCCTGCCGCGCCCATTCCCGCTTTGGTACGATGAGGCTTTCACAGCCTGGCTGGCCCGCCTGCCGCTCGATCGCGCCATCGAGGCCACGCGCGGCGACGTGCATCCGCCGCTGTTCTATTTGCTGGAGTGGCTGGTGATGCAGATCCCGGGCGCAACAGATACCGCGCTGCGCCTGGCGCCGGCCGTCGCCTCGGTGATCAGCCTGGTCCTGGCGCGCAAGATCGCGCAGCGCCTGAAGCTCCCCGAAGCCGCACAAGTAGGCGGTCTAGTGCTGATGGCCATCAGCGGCTGGCAACTCTATTACGCACAGGAAGCGCGCAGCTATTCGCTGCTGATGCTGTTCTTTCTGATTGGCATCTTGGCTGTGCTCCATCGCCGATGGGTTTGGCTGGGCGCGGCCTTCACGGGCCTGCTGTTCACGCACAACTATGGCGTGGTCTATTGTGTTGTGCTCGGCGTGTGGGCTCTCGCCGGCGAGATAAGGCTGCCGGTGCATTCGTGCGTCGATCTGCCCTGGTTCCCCGAGCGCCAGCCCGAGTCGAATTGGAAAGCGCCGCTCATCGCCGGCGCCGGCGCGCTGGCCGTGTATGCGCCCTGGTTCGTGTTTGCCACTCTCGGCCAGATGCGGGAATTTCAAGACCACTGGATCTGGCCGCCCACGCCGGCAGACGTGCTGGCCACGCTAGTCGGGTTTTTGTATGGACAGGTGGAGCCATCGCTCTGGACTTTGCTGGTGGCGTTGAGCGGCATGGCGCTCAGCCTGTGCGTCGTGTGGCGGGTGCTCACTGAGCGCGACCACGTGGCCCTGCTGCTGGCATATCTCTCCCTGGCCCCGATCGGGCTGGCGTTCGCGCTGAGCTATGTCGTCTCGCCGCTGTATCTGTATCGCGCTCTGATCGGAGCCTCTGTGCCGTTCTATCTGTTGATCGGCTGGGCGCTCACGGAGCGCGTGCCGGTGAGATCGCAGGCCTGGGCCGTAGCGCTGTTGCTCCCGCTCGTGGCCCTGGCCGGCGCGCGGGACGTGATGCGCGAGCGCGCCGTGGCGCGTTTTCAACCCCAGACCGTGGCGGCGTTCATTGACCAGCACTGGCAGCCCGGCGACGTCGTCTACAACTTGAACCTGTACAGCCGCGTGGAGTTGGAGCAATACCTCGGCGAGCGCGCCGGCTACATTCTGCCCCTGCATACAACCGGCCTGGACAAAGGCGGGCTCACGCTGCGCACCCGTTCCGCGATGGGGTTGCTCGATCTCGAGGCCGAGTTGGATACGCTGCCGTATCAGCGCGCCTGGCTGATCGTGGTCCAGGCCGTGGAACTGGACCAGACGCCGGCGCGCGATGCGCTGCTGTCTACGCACGGCTCGCGCCTGGCGCTCACCCTGGAGGACGAGGAAAAACAAAACCGCGTCGAGATCTACCTGCTCACCCCCAAGGAGTCATCACATGGCAACGCACGCACTCCGGCTCACCCCTAAGCAAGTGGCGGCCGCGGCCGCCTCAAAGGTGCTGACCCTCACAGCCCACGTCGGCGAGGCTGTCTGGCATGAGGTGGTCAAGGCCGCCATCCTGAGTTTTGTGGCCGCCGGGACGATGATTGCTGGCTCGCTGGTGTTCTCTGATGCTGCGGCCACGGTCCTGGGCCGCGTGATGGCTAACGTCTACCTGCGCGTGGGCGGCGAGTTCTGGATGATCCAGACCGCGCTGGCCGTCAGCGTATTCATGGTGTTGGCGGTCGTGGTGTTCCTGTGCGAGCCGTTCTTCCGAATCCCGGTCCTGCCGCCTGATCCGGATCCGGTCAACCGCATCGCGGCAGCGCTGTTGGTCTCGCACGTCATGCTCCTGGACGACGATCTGCGTCCGGCGCTGCTGAATGTGGTGGAGCGCGCCCCGGACGACGTGGACCTTGACGAGCTAGTGGACCAGCTTCGCGAGCCCGACTACAGCCGGCCCATCTGGGCCATGGATTGGCCAACGCGAGCATGAATGCGGTTGCATCGGCCCGGCCGGCCTGGCCGGGCCTGATCCCCTGGCTGCGCGGGCTGTTCCACGGTGATCGCTCGCCGGCGGAGACGGCCGAGCGCCTCTACCGCGCCCGGCAGCTCCGCGACGAACTGCAACTCCTGGAGACGCTGCGGCCGGAGGCCGATGGCTACGCTGAGGAAATCCGGAAAACGCTGACACGCAAGGGGGTGTGCTACCGCTATACCAAGACCGAGCGCAAAGAAATTGTCGAGAAGGTGCAGGAGGTCCAATTCGTCCGGCCCTATTCCGTCAGCGCCGAGGTCATCAAGATCAAGATCGACACACGGCGGCTGCCGCGCGGCGTGGGTCTGGCGGACCTGGAGAACGACGAGATCCTCCGGCTGCTCTCGTACAACTGCAAGCACCGCGTCACCGTGCGCGGCTCGCACGAAACTGGCTTCTGGTACTGGATCGAGCGGCAGTTCGGCATTGGCGGGATTCCAACGCACCTGGCGTTTGAAGAGGCGCTCGAGTCACGGCCGGCCACGCTCGCCGGCGAGCGTCTGGCCTTCCCGGTCGGCGTGGGCGAGAACAAGCGCCTGGTGTGGCGCACCATCCCGCAGGTGGTCAACCTCCTGGTAGCCGGCTCGCCCGATCGCGGAAAGAGCAATTTCGTCAACAGCATCATCTGCACGTTGCTGAAGCACAACGATCCGCGCCAGTTGCGGTTGATGCTGGTGGACTTGAAGGGCGGCCTGGAGTTCAACTTCTACGCCGGGTTGGATGAATACCTGCTCTGGATTCCCAAGCCCAAGCGCAAGGGAGTGATCACCCAGGACACGCCGCCAATTGTGGCCCATGCGATTGCTGAGGACATTGTCGCTGCCGAGCAAGACCCTGAGATCCTGGACGAAACCGAGCGAGTCGACGAAGGAGATCCGGACGAGGCCGAATACGTGATGGATCACTCCGCCGGCGAGAAGGTCAAGGCCTTCATCGAGCGCAGAGAAGAAGTGCCAGCGGCGCTGACCTGGTTGATCGGCGAAGCCGAGCGGCGCATGGCCCTGATCCGCGAAGCCGGCTGCAAGAAGATCAGCGAATATAACCAGCGCCACTCGTTTCACCCATTGCCCTACATCCTGTTCGTTTGCGACGAGTGGGCGGACATCAAGCTCACGCCCAGGATCGGCGCCCGTAGTGAAGAGCGCTTGATCAACATTACCAACCGCGCCCGGGCTGTGGGCATCCACACTATCGTCTGCACGCAGTCGCCCAACCGCGACGTGCTTTCGATCCGCGTGAAGAACGCCATGAACAGCCGGATGGTCTTTGGCTGCGCCGACCAATACATGAGCCAGGGTCTGCTCGGCGATTACAGCGCCACCAAACTGGAGACGCGCGGGCGCGGCATCTGGGTTTCGGGCCGGGATCGGATGGAGCTGCAGACGCCGTTCATCCCCAATGACCTGGTGGAGCAGATCGCGGCGGCCGCCGGCGGCGGCCAGGTGACGCGGATCGCCAGGGCGGCGCGGCACGACGTGACTGAGCGGGAGATCATCGAATGGGCCTTGACCCGGAACAACGGACACCTGGGTTGGCGTGAACTATACGCCGAGTTCGCCGAGCGCAAAATGTCTGCGGACGACGCCCGGCGCATCGGACGCTCCCTGGTTGGCAGGATCGTGGACCACGACGGCCGGCAATACGAGGTAGCGAAGGCCACCGGTCTGCCCAGCCCTAAACCCGTCCGGCTGCTGCCCGTCATCGGTGCTAGCACCGGCCCAGAAACGCCGGCGGCCAGCGGAATGGACAGTGGAATGGCGGGCGACTCAGCCGCCTGGCCAGACAGCCCGAATCTCGGTGGAATGGCCGGGAATGCGGGAATGTGGAAGGGCGCCTTGCCGTCTACGGGCCAGGCAGTTTCTGGCGCAATTTCACCGAACGGTCCAGACGGTGCAGCACTGACGAGGATCCCTGATGCCCACAAAACAAAAACGTAAAACTATTCCCATGTGGCCGATCAATGAGTGCCAGCTTGCCGAGCTGACCAGGCGCTGGAATTGTTCGGAGGCCGAGGCCGTGCGCCGGATGATCGAAGAGACGGCAGCGGCGGAGGGCGTCGCGTTCCAACGAAGCGGAGATGGCTATGAGCTTGTCCACCCGCCTGCGTGAATGGCTGTTCGGGCCGGATATTGTCCTGGAGAAACCAGGCCAGGATCCAACCTACAACGCCGAACACTTCAAGCCCAGCGCATTGCGGCTTGGTCCCTTCGTGCTCCTGCTCGCCGTGGTCATCGGCGCAATCGCGCTGCTGATCTGGGGCAGCTTGTCTGCGTATGCCGCCCTGCAGCCCACGCCGACGGTCACGGCCACTCAGACGCTGCCCCCCTCACCGACCCTGCGGCCCACCGACATCCCGACGATCGCGCCCACGCTGACGGCGGGTGCTTCACCGACGGCTGCGGCTACTACAGAGGCAACAGCTCAGAGCCGCTATGTGGTGGTGACCCGCGAGATCCCGGTGACGCGCTTGGCGATCACACAGTTGCCCGGGCAGAACACCGTGCGCAACGTCGAGGTAACTCGGATCGTGAGCGCCGAGGTCACACGCCTGGTGCCTGTTACCCAGATTGTGCGCGAGACACAGGTTGTCCAGAGCACCCGCGTGATCGTGGTCACTCAATTGCAAGTGATCACGATTACCACCACGCCGCTGCCCACGTGGACGCCGGCGCCCACTCAAACCGCGCATATCGTCACGGCCACGCCTGGCGCCACTCAAACGCCCTGGGTGATCACCACGACACCAGAGAGCACTCAGACGCCCTGGCTGATCGTGGTGACAGCGACGCCCACATCGACAGACACGCCCACACCCACGGAAACGCCATCACCCACCTGGACGGCGACCTCCTCGCCCACGCCAACCGAGACCGCTACTGCCACTGATCCACCTCCGCCTCAGCCATAGCTACAACAAGAAAGCACCCCGAGCGGGGCGCTTTCTTTGGGGCCAACTATTTGGGCAACAGCGGGATTATCTTCATGACCAAGAACCAGACAGTGAGCATCGACCGGACAATCTCCAGGCTGATGATGGTGAGCGTCGCAGCGAGGATGGGCGTGAGGTCCAGCAATGTAGCGGCCAGGCTGGGGATTTGCCAGATCGGAGCGCTAACGAGCGTCTGGATCGCGCCGATCGCGCCGTTTTGTTCGTGCGCCGGAAAGGGGGCTGTCAGCCGGTCGAGCATGAGGGTGAAGCTGGCGAGCAACGGTCCCCAAAAGTTGTTTGGCTCTTCTACCGTTGTTGGCGGACATGGTTTTCCAAGCGGCCATGGTATGAGGGTCACTAACCCCTCTCCTTCCGGAATGACGCGGTCGCCGTAGGTGTGATCGCTGCCAGCCAGCCTGACGGCGGGTGGATACGTGCCTCCCATGCCATTGCACTGGATGCCGAAGGCGCGATCCCCGAACACGTTGATGTCGTCAACATAGCCAAACCCACTCGTGCCGCTGGAACGCCGGAAGGTCCAAGCTATCGCGTCCACATTGCCCGAGATGGTGCTGTAGTGCTGCACCCAGCCGCCGCTGGAGACTTGCTTTTCGGTGAGCCGGGTCCACGAGCCGCCGGTATGCGCCCAGAGCTCTGTGTAGGCCTCCGTGCTCACTGGCACGCTATCGGCCTTTGCCCACCAGGTAGCCGTGAAAGGTGTCGTGATAGTGATGGACGTTGGCGCGAACACCAGCGCGGCGCGCGTCATGTCGGACATGCTGGCGCCGGCATCGGCGCTGAAACCCACGGCCACGCTGGACGTTGAATAAGACCAACTGATCCGAAACATATTCTCGCTGGAGCGCTTGACGTGTGTGGCTTCTATGGCGTCGCCCCCGGCAGACCAATCGCCGAAGATGATGCCGTCGTCGTTCAGGATGCCCCACTGGCGCTCTGGATCAGGCGGCGCTGGTGTTGGTTGGCCATAGACCGGCGGCGCCGGGGTCGGCGTGGGTTGAATGCAGAACACTAGCGAGTGAGGTGCCGGAATGGACGTGCTCTGGGGGGTGACCGGGATCGCCGTCGGCGTCGGCGCCGACGGGTTATTGGCGTCGCCATAGTCCTGGCCCACTATCACGTAATCCAGATAGGCTGCATGGTCCCGTCCCAGGTGGTCTACGTCAAAGGCGACCTTGACCAGCGATTCACCGGTGATGGTGAACGGAGCGGTTTCGTACGCCACGAAAATATCGCGCGCCCGGCTGCCATCGAAGTAGGTGTCGAGGATCTCAGTGTCGGTGTCTGCCAGGGAGACATGGATGTGCGGGTCGAAGGTCTTCCAGAGCATCCAGCCAGGCACGTCAGTGCCCATGCGAAATCGTATCCGATAGGTGCCTGCCGGCAGGTTGGCCACGCGATAGGCGCCCGGGCCGCCATCATCCAGCGCCCCATAGGTCAGTTTCATCACGCCATCCGCTGTAGATGGGAATGCGCCTAGCGATTTCGTCTCCAGCCAATCAGCGATGCTGGCCAACGTGGTCCAGTCGTAGATATTGGATGAATTGACGAACGAATCGGCGACCGCGCACCAGGGGAAGTCTTCATCGCACACTTCCTCGGCGTCAGCGAATACCGACCTGGCCGTGAGCACCGTGATCAACACGAGCGGGAGCAGTAATTTCTTGATCATGAATTCGCCCTCGCGACGGGGTCGATCCACCTGGCATAGATGTAATTGATCACCATGACCACTGAGGCCAGAGAGATCAGGAACTGAAACACCGGAAATAATTGCGACTGTTGCGAAAAATCCAGCAGCGCGCACGCCAATCGCTCGTCGGTCTCGGACAGGTCGAGCCCGCCGGCCGCGCTCAGGTCACAGGGTGCCCACGGTACTGGCGACACGACAGGGTCGTTGTACGCTGGCAACTGGAGGTTTCGGATGGCATTGAGATCCAGCAGCTTGCCCCAGTCAATATCGCGCCGCGACGTGGTGGCATATTGGCGCGTGAATGCCCGCAAGCTATCGCTGGTCACCCTGCCGATCCCCGGCATCTCCAGCAGGAGCCCAAACGGCTCGTTGCGGCTCTGTCTTTCCTGCAGGCTGATCACCTGTTCTTCGTTCTCTGGCAAGAACTTGAAGTAGGTCTTGATGTTGCACCACAGGTAGCCGATCCAGCCACCGATCTCCAGCAAACTTTCCGGCTTCTGACATTTGAATACATTGACCGGCACGCGCGTGATCTTGCACACCGTCTGTGGCTCTGCGGGTGTGCTATTGGGGCCGCATACCGGCAAGCCGGCGGCGCTCGGCGAGTTGTACACGTTCTGGCCGGCGGCCAGGCGCAGGTTGTCCACCTGCACGTGCACGCCTGGGTTGTCTTGTGGGATCGCGCCAAGCGGGTTGGTGATAGGGGAGAGCAAATGGATGGCGCGGAGGGCGATGGCCCGCACGGTATCTGGCGCGTTGTTTGTGTAAGTCCACGTGTGCCAGCCAACATTCACGAAATGATTGGCTACCAGATACCAGCCGCCGAGCCCGATGCCGCCGTCTCGCCACTCGAAGATTTGCAGATAGGCATACGTGTTCGCGGGGATGCCGCTGCTGAGTTGAATGTCACCGGATAGGCGCCACGGCCTCGGTAAGTATGGGCGCTCGATGATCAGCGCGTCATTGGGCGCGGTGAGCATAGAGCTACCGGTCTCTGTGATGGTCGCGCCAACCGTAAACGGCAGCATGGCGATACCTGTGCGGGTGTCTGGGCCAGGCGCGCTGGACCAGCCGGCCAGGCCGTTGGTGGTCCAGGGCGAGAGTGAGAAGTCGAATGTGGTGTGCTCGATCACACCTTGCGGGACAGGCGTCGTAGTCGGTCCCGGCGTGGATGTTGGCGCGAGCGTTCTCGTGCCGAAGGGCGTGGGTGTGCGGACCGGGTAAGTAGCTGTGGCCTGCGGCACCAGGTCCGCCGGGATGCAGGCGTTGGCGACGGGGATGGACGTAGCAATTGGCGGCGCCGTGGGCGTGCTCGTGGCCGGAGGAGTGTTGATGTTCGGAATTGCGGCATCCCCAAAGAACCCGGGATTATTGGTGACGACGAAAAAATAATCGATTGGCGCATTGCCGGCGAGCACGATCCACTCATTCGAGGCCGAGCCACATCCAAGATACTGAAGGAACTCCGGGGAGCCGCCCACAGGCACCCCATATAGAGACGGGCCATACACACCGCCATTACCGCAACCACCCCAGTAGAACCTCACGGTGGAAGGATCGTCCTCTAGGTCAATTTTCAAATACCAGTTGCCGTCAATGTGCGCCTGACCAGGGATCACCGCGAATGTCAGGCCGTCATGATCATACGAGTTCTGGAGATCTGACCATCCCGAACTTTCGGCCGTTGTGGTGTATTCCACCGGATAGACCCCACCAGGCAGGGCGTGAACCGGCCTTGCCATGAGCATGACGGGGCCGAGAGCCAGGGCCAGGGCCGCAATGATCCGCGCCGCTCGATCAATGGTCCGCATAAGAACCTCGACCGGGGCCGGTGGAGACCGGCCCCGATTGGTCGTTTCGGCTTAGCCACGGGCCTTGAAGACTTTGGACAGCAGGCCGCCCAGCCAGGAGATGATGCCCAGGACGAGGCTGAAGCCGATGCCGATGGCCGCGACCGGCGCGAACACAGGCATGAGCTGGTTCACGTAGTCGAACACGGCGCTCAGCAGGACGCTGAAGTCGATCGGCGTGACAGAGATGGTGGCGAGTAGTACGAGCGGGTTGAACATTGCGAATCCTTTCGAAAGAGAGAAGTGGTTGATAGTTGTCAGCGGCGCTGCAGTCGCCGCGAACACGCTTGTTTCATCGACCGGGGCGCCAGTGGCGCCACATCAGGCGCGCGATGGTCAAGATCGGCATCTCCACGGCCGCCAGAATGCTGAGGGCCAGTGTGAAGGCCAGCAGCTCCAGCAGCGGCTGGGCCAGCACGAGCAGCACGGCCTCCTGAAAGTCGGTGAACGTCATCGCCCCATCGCCTCCATCAGCCACTCAAAGGTACGCTCGGTCAGACTCGAGAAGGCCATGCCGATGGAGAGCGTGATGGGGATCAGGCCGAACATCACCAACACGGCTACCAGGAAGTAAAGGAACTCTGGGATCATGCCGGCGGCTGCCTTTGCTCGCGGTACCACCACTGAAGCACCAGCACGGCCAGGATGCCGAGCGTGGCCAGGCTGGTCACCAACTCGCCGACATCCCAGCGATGCTCAATGATGAATGTGAGACCGCTGCTGAGCGTTACCACCGTCTCGGTCTGCGGCGTTGGCGTCGGCTCTTGTGCATAGACGGGCGAGGCCAGCGCTGCTGCCAGGATCAGCGTGATCAAAAACTTACGCACGCGCGTGCTCATACGAGTTGTCCGTGCCATCGGCGAACCCGGCCGGCATGTTCGAGATCCCGGACCATGGCGTGTGAGATGAAGTGACCGCCCGCTACTCCCAAGGTCTGGTTGAGCGTGCTGCCCACCTGGTTGCCGGCGCCGGCGTCATCCCACAATGCAAAGGCGAAGTCGCACGTGCCGTTCACGGCCTCGCCGGTCTGGGTGAGCTGCCCCTGGTACGTGAAGGCCGTGCCACTGGATTGCTCAGCCAGGGGCGCCGCCGAGGCGCCCCCGGACAGCGCAACGAGCAACACAGCGATCACGCCAGCGAGGAGGATGTGGTTGTGTGTGCGTGGCTTGCTCATGCTGCCACGCTAAGGCAAGCCCGGGGGAAAAGATATGCACCCTGACCGGGGTACTTACAACCCTGTCTTATTTCTTACGGTTTAGGACAAAAACAGGCTCAGTCAGATCGTGCTCAGCCGACTCGAGGTTGCTTTTGCTCAGCACCTGTCCTATTCTGCGAGCATTTAGGACAGGTGCACCATGCCCAAAAAGCGACCGCCCAGCCCAACCGCCAAACGTAAGCGCCACTCCAACATCGCCCTCGACGCCGCGCAGATCACCGCGCTGCTTTCCAGGCTGGACAGCGTGCACGACGACGCGCTGCTCAGGCTCGGCCTCTCCACCGGCATGAGGGTGAGTGAGATTACCAATATCCGCACTAGCGAGATCGACTGGGAGCGCGGCCTGATCAAGATCTGGGACGAGAAAAAGGACCGCTGGCGCCACGTGATGCCGACGATGGAGACCATACACGTGCTCCGGCGCTATGTGAACAACCACGGTCGGCCGCCACAATACCTATTTGAGTTGAGCGCCAAGACGGTGGAGCGGATCATCCAGCGCGCCTCGCGGCAATCTATCGGGCGCGCCATCTCCTGGCATTCGGTGCGGCACACGTACATCAGCCGCAGCGTGGAGCTGGAGCAGTCGCCGGCGGTGGTGGTGATGAACACCGGCGACAGCCCGGCCACGATCCTGCGCTATTACACGCACCTGCCCGAGCCTGTGGCAAGGCGTTTTGTGGAGAGCAAGCCCGTTATCCCGGCGGAGAAAGTCTAGCGCCGGCCTGGTTGCTCCTTCACGAAAACCCGTGTAAACTCGGGGCGGAGGTGGTAGCCATGGACACTCAGAACATTACCCTCGCCCTGCCCAAGCGTGTGCTGCGGCGGGCCAAGGCCCTGGCCGCACAAAAGCGCGTCTCAATGTCGCAACTGATGGTCAAAGCCTTGGAGGATTTGATTGCACAGGAGACTGACTATGCTCAGGCCCGCGCCGAACACCTGGCGCTGCTAAGCCAGGGGTTCGATCTGGGTACGCGCGGGCGCATCACGACCACACGCGAGGCGCTCCATGAGCGTTGAGACCGGCCTGCAATTCGTGGACACAAACGTACTGATCTACGCTCACGACATGACTGCCGGCGCCCGGCACACCCGCGCCCAGGCCCTCCTGGCTGAACTCTGGGAGAGCGGCAACGGATGCCTCAGCATTCAAACGCTCCAAGAGTTCTATGTGAACATTACACAGAAGGCGAAAAAGCAACTCGACGTGCCGACAGCCACGCGAATCGTGAAGGCTCTTGGCAAGTGGACGATCCACCGGCCAGGCGTGGATGACGTCTTATCCGCCATCGCCATCCAGCAGCGCCACCGCATTGCGTTCTGGGATGCCATGATCGTGAACAGCGCCGCGCGGCTGGGGTGTGGCGTGCTGTGGTCTGAAGACCTGACCTCCGGCCAGGTGTACGACACGGTGCAGGTGGTCAACCCGTTCGTCTGAACGGCTGGGAGCACAACCCCTGCATGCACACAGCCTCCGCTCAATTGAGCGGAGGCTGTGTTTTACTACCAAATCTCCACGTTCTGGCACGGTCATTGCATGACGATGAGCGAATGAAGTTGTCAGCCGCCTTGGGGAAGTTCCACCTCGCCCTGACCGGCGCGCGTGCGCCGGCAACCCTAACCTGGTACCGCCGCCGACTGGACGCGCTCGCCGAGTTTCTCGGCGATCCGGATCTGTCCGCGATCACCATCCATGACCTGCGCCGCTGGCGCGCGCATGTGGTCACGCAGACATGGCGCGACTGGACGAAGCGCGGGTATGTCCGCGCTACTCGCCGACTGTTCAAGTGGCTGACGGAGGAGTCCCTGCTCGCCGCCAATCCGGCGCTGCGCCTGGACCTGCCGCGCCTGGTGCACGAGCCGAAGCCCGGCATTGATCGGTGTGACATGCTGAAGATGTTGCGAGCGGCCAAATCAGACGTCCGCGACTATGCCCTGCTGCGGTTTATCGCTGACACAGCCTGCCGCGCTTGCGGAGCCGTTCACCTACGGGTCCGCGATCTTCTCTTGGACAAGGAGCGCGCAGTCGTCTATGAAAAAGGCAACAAGGGTCGTATCGTCCACATGCTGCCGGCCACAGTGCAGGCATTGAGGGCCTGGCTCGCCGAGAGGCCGCATGTCGATCACGACTTTGTTTTCACGTCACGTTGGCGCCATGCGCCGCTGACCTATTGGGGTGTATACCTGGTGTTCAAGCGCCGTGCGCAGCAAGCCAGTGTGACGCTACGCTGGAACCCTCACCAGTGGAGGCATGGCGCCAGCCGGGCCATGCTTTCCGACGGGGCCTCCCTGGCCCACGTCTCGCAAATTCTCGGCCATGCCAGCGTCGATGTGACTGTGCGCTTCTACGGCAGTTTCGCGGATGATGAGTTGCACCAGGCGCACGAGCGCTTCGGTTGGCTGAAAGACGACCAGGTGGACTCATAAGCCCTTGGTCGGTGGTTCAAATCCACTCGCCGCCACCTAACCCAGTGACTCGCGCGAAGGCGACCAGGCGTCCGGCCCAAAACGAAGGACACCCGGTCGCTTTTGCGTTTGGCGCCCAGGGGTCAAGGGGTCCCGGCTTTGCCACCGACCAACACCCGCCCCACGTGCCAGGGGATCAACGCGATCGGGCGGAACCGGTTAATCCCGGTTCCGCCCGATTCAGGGGATGGCTTTGGGCTCGGCGTGGCCTGGCCGCGCCGGGTTGAGGCTTTACTTCTCCACGGGTAATTCGGCCGCCACCCAGGCGTTCATGCCGCCGCCCAGGTTGCGGACGTTGGTGTAGCCCGTCATGCGCAGGTACATCAGACCGATGGCCCCGCGATGTCCGGATTGGCACAGGATCACAATGGGCGCGGCCTTGTCCGCCGGCAACTGGTCCAGGCTGGCCGGCAATTCGACGAAGTTGATCTTCAGCGCGCCGGCGATCACGCCCGTCGCCTGCTCTTCCGCCGTGCGCACGTCCACGATCGTCGGGACCGGCGAGCCGGCCAGCTCGGCGTTCAGATCGGCGGGCTTGACGGTATAGAACCCCTCGGGCAGTCCCGCCAGGAAGGCGTCCAGGTCGCGCAGGCGGGTGGCGTCCACCTCGGGCGCGGTCCCGGCGACCGGCGCGGCCGGCTGCTCACCGGTCACGACGGCCAGCTCGGCTTTCTTCCAGGCGCCCAGGCCGCCGGCCAGGTTCTTGACGTCGGTGTAGCCCAGGAGTTGCAGCGCGGCCATGACCATGCCGCCGCGGTGGCCGGAGGCGCAGTAAACCACGATCGGTTCGTCCAGGCCCGGCAGCTTGTCTAGGTTCTGGAGCACTTCGCGCACGGGGATGTTGACGGCGCCGGCGATGAAGCCGTCTTTCTCGATTTCGCCCGCCTCACGCACATCCAGAAGGAAGGGCGGCTTCTCAACCAGGGCCGTGTTGAGATCGGCCGGTTTGATGGTGTAAAAGCCGGCCGGCATGCCGGAGATGTAATCGGCCCAGACCGTGGCCCAATCCACCCAGCCGACCAGGGGGAGTTTGGCGGCTTTCCAGGCGTTCAGGCCGCCGCCGAGGTTGACGACGTCTTCGTAACCCATCAGGCGCAGGGCCATCATGACGATGGAGCCGCGGTGGCCGGAGGCGCACAGGACGACGATGGGCTCGTCCCTGGCCGGCAGCTGGTCCAGGCTGGCGAAGAGGTCGTTGAACGGGACGTTGACGGCGCCCTCAATGTAGCCCTGCTCGGCGAATTCCTTGGCCGAGCGCACGTCGAGCACAAACGGCGGTTTGTCGGCCAGTTGCTCGGCGAGCTGATCGGCCTTGACGGTATAGAAACCGTCCGGCAGGCCAGTCAGGAAGCCGTTCAGCATGTCGAACAGCGCCTGGTCTTCGATCTCGGGCGCGGCGCCGGCCGCGGGCGCGGCGGGCGCGCCGGTGACCACAGGCAGGCCGGCCTTCTTCCAGGCGCCCAGTCCGCCGCCCAGGTTGCGGACGTTCTGGTACCCCAGCAGCTTCAGGGCCGCCATGACCATGCCGCCGCGGTGGCCGGAGGCGCAGTAGATGACGATGGCCTCGTCCTGCGCCGGCAGTTTGTCCAGGTTCTCCAGCACCGCGCGCACCGGGAGGTGGACGGCGCCCTCGATGTAACCGTCCTTCTCAATCTCGGCCGCCTCGCGCACGTCCAACAGGAACGGCGGCTTGTCAGCCAGTTCTTCATTGAGCTTGGCGGCGGCGACCGAGCCATAGCCCTTCTCGGGCGTCAGCGTGGCGATCAGCTCGCTAAACAGGGCCTCGGCGTCCGGGGCCTCCACGACCGGCGCGGCCGTCGGGATGGCCGTGGGCTCCGGCGCCTGGGTCGGCTGGACGACGGCCTGCGTCGGCTGGGGGGCCGCCGTGGGCGTGGCCGCCGGCGCGCAGGCCCCCAACATCAGACTCGCGACCAGCATCACACTAAGGGGCAGGGATAGCTTCTTCATAGTTTCTCCTTGACGTGAAACAACTTCTGGCAAGCGGCTTAAGGCCGCTTGTGGCATTCGAGACAGGTGGAGTCGCCGCGGCCGAGGTGGCTGGCCGGGTTGCGCGGCGCCCGGTCGTTATTTCCCAGATGGCAGACGTTGCAGACGGCGATCCGGGCGTGGCTCTCCGGCAGGACCAGGCTCGCCAGCATTTCGGCCACAGCGGCCGGCGGATTCTCGATGATCACGGCCCGGTTGGCGGTCAGCTCTTCCGGCTTGACCTTGTCCGCGGTCAGGAAGATGGCGGCGTTGCCGTGACAGGCGTCACAGGAAGCATTTTGCGGCGTCCGGCGCTGGATGTTGTGCGGCGTGGCATACACCCAGGTCGGCAGGGCCTCGAAGTTGGGCAGCAGATTATCGCCGTAGTAGGCAAAGCTCTCCGGGTCCACCGGCACGTGGCGCACCGGCACATAGTCGTATGGCCGCTCCTGATCCTGGCGCGGGTTGCGGCCGATCAGGAAAGTGCCGTAAGTGGCGGCCGTTTCAAAGAACGGGTTGCCGCTCGTTGCGCTCACGGCCACATGGCAGCTGTCGCAGCTGGTGTAGGTGACCGAGTGGCAAACCTGGCAGGACAGCGCCTGGCCGTGGACCTGGTGCATGGGATTGTCGTCGCCGCCCGGGGCGGCCGTGGGATGACAGTCCACGCAGGCCGGGTCCTGGGCGCCCGCATAGCGGTGCTCGGCCGCGCCGGGTTCCGCGCCGTGCAGGTCCGCGCCGGCGTGGCAGGCCACGCAGTTCATGCGGCCCTCGCGGAAGTGCACGTCGCCCGGGACCCCCTCGTTCTTGCCCAGATACTCGTTGCCGACGCGGCTGCCGTGGCAGGCCGTGCAGCTGCGCGTCATCGGCGGCGTCTTCTCAAAGACGTGGCCGCTGAACAGCCCGCCGCCCACGTTGGCAGGCTGAGCCACATGGCACTCGCCGCAGGTGGTGTGGCAGCTGGCGCAGTGATTGCCGAACATGGTCTCCAGCGCCGGGTGGTTTTCAGGCGTGCTGCGCGCGTCGAGCGTGGTCCAGTAGCCCGCCTGGGTGGCGTGCAGGGCGCCGGGGTAACTCCGGACCTCGTCGGCATGGCACTCGCCGCAGAACTTGGCCGGCTGGGCGCTGGGCGCGGCGATCAGGCCGGTGTGAGCCGTGGCTTTGTCCTCGGCCTGGAGACCGCCGTGGCATTCGATACAGGTCTTCTCGCCATGCGCGGTGGCCGCGAACGCCTCCGCGTCAACGATGGCCTTCTCCCATGGCTCCAACGGAGCCACATCTCCCCCTCAACCCACCCCTTTGGATTCGCTCTCCGTTTCTACCTCGAGTTCGGCCGTGTCCGTCAGCCGCTGCTGATCGGTGTGACATTCCAGACAGTAATCAACGGCCGGCGCGGCCGTCGGCCCCAGGGTGGGGGGCGCGTCTGTCACTGACGCCACCGGCACAGCCGGAGAATCCGTATCCGTGGGCGAAAATGGTGTTTGTGGGCCTGAATTAGCGCAAGCCGCCAGGACCAGGCCAGCCAACCCCAACACCATTAATCGCAAAGTCATTTCTCTCGCATGCAAGGGCATCGTTTGTTCCTTTTGTCACATTGCCATGCATGTTGTATGGCGTTTTCTATATAGATGACAAGTGACAAAATAACTTTTGCTTATAGGTTTTGCTTAGCTAAATCCATAGGCAAACACAATATCTGAGTGATCATACTCACTTGTTTTGCCTATAAGCGTTATGCCAGGATGGAGCGACCAGGAGGACGGTGATCATGCTGGATGCTTATCAACTGAATGTGTTTCTCACGGCGGCCGAGACGCTGAGCTTCACCCAGGCAGCCCGTCGCCTGCACATGACCCAACCCAGCATCAGCCAGCACATTCAAGTCCTGGAACGACACTTCGGCGCGCCGTTATTCATTCGCGAAGGCCGGCGGCTGAAACTGACTGATGCCGGGGCGGCGCTCGTGCCGCTGGCGCGCGAGATGGTGGCGCTCTCCATCCGCGCTGAAGAGACGATGGAGATGCTTAAAGGCGAGATCCACGGCCATCTGGCCGTGGGCTGCAGCACCACGCCCGGCAAATACGTCCTGCCGCCGCTGCTGGCTGAGTTCATGCGCCGGCATCCCCTGGTGCGGGCTACCTGCCAGGTGACCTCACGGCGCGCGGCCCTGCAGATGTTGAACGAAGGGGCGGTCCAGCTGGCCTTCTCCAGCGCCCGGGAAGCGGTCGGCCGCGAGTTCGAGTTCCGCAAGTTCATGACCGAGCCGGTGTATCTGATCGCGCCGCTGGATCACCCGTGGGCCCGGCGCACCGAGATTGAGCCCGGCGAGCTGCTGGCGGCGCCCTTTATCCTGCGCGAAGAGGGATCGGGCACCTACACCGCCGCGCAACAAGGTCTGGCCGAGGTGGGCGTGTCCATCACTCAGTTGCCGACCATGCTGACCCTGGGGAACTCGGAGGCGATTGCCTTGGCCGTGGAGGAGGGCATCGGCGTAGGTTTTGTGACGCGCATGGTGGTCCGCAAGCTGGTGCAGGGGCGTGTGGCCCAGGTGCGGGTGCGCGGATTGGTCATGCAGCAGGAGATTTTCCTGGCGCGCCAGACGCGCCGCGCCGCCAGCGCCACCCAGGATGCGTTCTGGGATTTCGTCTTTGACCCCGGCAACGAGCTCGTGCGGCATCTGAACGACGAGCCGCTCCCGGCCGGCGCCGCCGCCTGATCACCTCATTTCACTTCATGACGGCGCTGCTGTGGCTGACCGCCGGGCCAGCGGGTCCGCCCCGGCTGGCAGGTCGGGGGCGGCCCTGAACTTGGGGCGCGACCAGGGACGCTAACACGGCCCAACCAGGAGGGTTGGGCCGTGTCCGTTTGGTCGAGGTCAATTCGTTCTACGGCCGGCCGCCGCCGTTCCCGGGAGAATTGCCCTCACCGTTGCCGTTCGGCCCCGGCTCGCCGTTGCCGCCCAGGCCATCCTGGGGCGCCGCGGTCGGGTTGGGGCCCGGTCCGTAGTGGTTCTGGTCGCCGGCCGGCGTCGCCTCCGGGTTGGCCGGGCCCGGGCCCGGGCCGCTGCCATCCGCGGCCGGCGTGCAGGTGCCGGTGACGTCGGGTCCGGGTCCAGGGCCGTAGCCGGCGCCATCGCCCACAGAGGGCGTAGCGCCGGGGCCTGGCCCGTAGCCGGCGCCACCCTGCACCGGGGTGCCGGCCGATGGCCCGGGGCCATAGCCCGCGCCGTCGCCCACGGGCTGCGTCGGGTTGGGGCCGGGGCCGTAGCGGTTCTGGTCGCCCGCCGGCGTCGCGGCCGGGTTGCGCGGGCCAGGACCATAGCCGGCGCCGTCGCCTGGCTGGTTCTGAGTGGGCGCCGGCGACTCGGTCGGCGTCAGTTGCCCGGCGCGCACTCGAATCCGGAACTGAGCCGGGTCGGCCTGGCCCAGTTGCGCCAGCGCACGCGTCTGCGCCAGGCTCTGCTCTGCCAGCCGCAGGCCGGCGTCTTCCGGCGCGCCCAGGCGGACCGGGGCCAGGTTCTGCAGTTGTGTTTGGGCGAGTTGTTGCACCTGGACCAGAGCGCCGGCCAGTTGGGCGTCGTCAAAGCCTGCAGCCAGATGCAGGGCCCTCTCAAGATGATGATGCAGGCGGGAGGCCACCGTGGCCGGCACCGGCTGCCCGGCGTCTGCCAGGCGCAGCATCTCCGTTGCGCGCGTCTGCGCCAGTTCCAGCGTCAGCGCCAGCTGCCTCTCCGGCTCACGCGCGAGGTCCAGACGCAGGTCCTCCGTCAGCAATTTCACGCCGTACAGGGGTTCGTTCGGCAGGCTGCCCTGGGCGGCGTAGGCGGTTGCGCCCGCCCCGCCGAAAGCCAGCGAGGCGACCAGCGCCACGATCAGCATCACGTTCATGGGTGAAAGCTCCTTTCGCGAGAAGATGAGTTTCCACCCAGTAGGACGCGCTGCCGGCCGGGGCGATACGGTCCGCAACGCTTCGGCCTGGCTCAAAAACGCCTGCAACCCGGCGCGCGCGGCGTCCGGCGACCGCTCGGGCACATCCTCGAGGGGTGCCAGCGCCTTGAGCCCGGCCAGCAGGGGCGCGGTCTCAGCGTCCGGCGCGCGCCGGCCGGCCAGGGCTTCGTCCAAACGTTCCGCGATATCCCTCATGCCCATGCTCCTTCCGCCGGCCAGCCTTCGCGCGCCAGGGCGCGCCGCAGGGCCTCCAGCCCGCGATGCTGCAAGGCCTTGACGGCGCCGACCGGTTTGTGCAATACGGCCGCGATCGCCTCGTTGTCCAGGCCGTTGAAATACTTGAGGGTGATCACCAGGCGTTGTTCGGGCGTGAGGCGATGGAGCAGCGCCCGCGCGCGCGCCGCCTGCTGATGAGCAACGCCCAGGCGAGCGGGATCGCCGGCCGCGCTGTCCGCCAACTCATCCTCCAACGGCAGGTCCGGCGGGGGCCGGCGGCGGAAACGGTCGGTGATGAGGTTGTGCAGGACGCGGTACAGGTAAGCCGAAAGGTGTTCCCGCGGTCCGTTGCCCCGGCTGAGGGCGGTCAGAAACCGGTGAAAGGTCTCCGCCACTAACTCTTCCGCCTCCGCCGGATCGCCCATCAGGCGGACAGCGTAACGATACAGCGGCGAACTCAGCGCCTGATAGATCTCCGTCAGGGCCTGTTCGTCCAGGCGCCGCGCTCGTTCCAGTTGCTCCGCCTCGTTGCGCCACATAAGCTTTCACTGATTAAGACGCCGCCGGCGCCTTCCCGATACGGGTGAATCGCGCCGTCATAATGCGACCATCCCCACCAGATTTGATCTGATAGGGATGGTCAAGTGGACTGGCTTGGGGCCGCCTCTATCGACGGCTTGAGCGGCTTCGGCTTTCGCCAGCGCGCTGTCCCGACACGCCGGAATGATCGAGTGGCTCTCGGAAGTTTGCCTGGGCCGCGGCATTGCGGCGGCGCTGTGATTCAGGGACGGCGGCCGCCGTTTCGCCGGCGAGGTTGAGCAAGGTTGGGGCTGTGCGCGCCGAAGGCGCTGTACCGGCTCTGATAGCCGCCCGGCGCGGGTTCCCGGTTGCGCCCGGTGAGCGTCTGAGCCGCCGCGCTTGCGCCCAGAGCGCTGAAGCGGCTCGGATAGCCTGCCGGAACAGCGCGCCGGCGGGCGGCGTTAACCGTGAGCCGGCGGTTGGCGAAAGTGGATTGATGCAACACGCCTATCGCCGCCTGGACCTCCGCGGGCGTCGCCATGGTCACGAAGGCGAACCCCCTCTCGATCGTTCATGCCGTTTCATGGACTCGCTGGCCTTCTGACAGCAACTTTTGGACCTCTCTGGTTGCGTCGTCGAGGGATACCCCGTCCGCCGCTGCCCACTGCCGGCAGAGCTCATCCCGCGCCTCACGCAGCTTCGCCGAGTCGGTTTCGCCAAGCGTTTTGCGCCATCCACGGGCCGCCAGGTCTCGAACGACTTCGCACAAATCTTGAAACATGCCCCGCCTCAGCCGACCCCGGAGGTCCAGCCCCCGTTGACGGTGGTCTTGCGTCAGGGCCGCCGGCCGGCTCATCAGCACACTGCGATAATGAGCCAGGTCGTCTCTCGCGGTCAACAAGCGCAGCCCTGTGGCAGCGCTGGTTTCGACCGGGACCCACACCGTGCCGCGGTGGATGGCGATCTCGTAGTACTGGCGGGCCTGACCGCCCGGAAAGGATTTCGTCACCAGCCCAAGCACAGAGCCCACGCCATGGGCGGGATGCACGACGCGGTCCTCAATGTGGAACGACATAGCGGTCTCCTGGTTTCATGGGGCGGAGCGAAAGCCGCTCGCTGAAGGCTCTATCGGTCGGCCTCACACCGCCAATGGCTCGGGGACGCCGGCAAAAAATCCTGCGGCCGGGGCGCACGGCCGTGCGCCCCAACGCTTTGACATACAAATCGGGCTGCGGCCTCGCCAGGCGCATTCTAGCCGGCCGCCAGGCCGGTCTTGCGGGCCGCCTGCTTCAAGCGCCGCCGATGAGTGCGTCGGCTTTTGGATAATCGCTTGGGCTTTGGCCTGGGTGTCTGGTCTGTCACCGGGTCTGCCTCCTTGGGGCGGCTAGGTGCGGCGAGCCTCAGCCAGAAGCGCGTTTACTTCCGTCGTGGCCTGGTCCACGGAGAGGCCGCTGGCCGCCGCCCATTCCTGACTCAGCCAGCGCCGGCTCTTCTCGAGTCCGACGAGGTCATACTCACTCAGGGCTGCCCGCTCGCCGTGCGCGTTCAGGTCGCGCACGACCTCGCACAGGTCCTGGAAAGTGCCGCGCTTGAGGCGGGCCGAGATATCGTGATGCCGCCGGCGATCATCCGGGTCCAGCTTGGCCGGCTGGCTGCGCAGCACGGCGCGGTAGTGGGGCAGCTCCTCGGGTCGGGTCAACCGGCGCAGGCCGCGCGCGGCCGCCTCGCTGACCTGAACCCAGATCGTGCTGCTTTCGCCAACGACCTCGTAGTACTCCTGCATTTCCGGGTCGAGAAAACTCTTCATGACTCGGCCAACGATGCGCCCCAGGCCAAAGACCGGATAGACGACACGTTGATCGACTTCAAAAGACATGAGGCCTCAGGATTTCAGCCAACGCGGCTGACTACAGGCCGCCGTTCAGCGGCGGGGGCGGCCGCTAGCCCGGGCGCCGCCCGGACTGCCCAAGACCGGCCGCGGCGCGCGCAGCTTGGCGACGTTCACGGTGAGCGGCCTTTCGGCCAGGGGATAAGCGTTGAACAGAGGGATGGCCTTCTCGGCTTCCGCCGGCGTGCTCATCGTGACAAAGGCGAACCCCCTGGGCTGGTCGGTATCCCGCTCGCGGATCAGTTCGCAAGCCGCGACGGCGCCGGCCTGGGCGAACACTCGACGCAGTTCGTCCTCGGTGGTGGTGTAGGCCAGATTGCCCACGTACGGTTTCTCGTTGATGATATTTCTCCCGTCGCCCGTCCGCACAAAAAAGGCCGCCAACCATAAAAGGTTTGGCGGCCAACGGGACGCAAAGCCGATTACTTGATTAAGTTAAGTATACCACTGTTGAGCCGATTGTTCTGCGCCGTGCCGCCGGGGCGGCGACCGGGCCAGCCATGGGAAAAGCCGCAGCCCAGGCGGTGCGGATATTTGCCTGGGCTGCGTCAGGAGGAGAAGGAGGAGACCGGCAACAGCCCTACATTACGCCTGTCTCGAGCTGGCGGTAGATGGTCTGCGTTTGCGCCTGTTGGCGCCGGGACCGGTGCGGTCCACGCCCCGCACAGCGCCTTCACCATGGCCTTGACGCCGGCCGGACGCCGGCGCAAGCCGCCGTTGCGCCCGCAGCCACAGCGCCCGGACCTGAGCTTCAGATAGGGGCCTCCTCATCCTGGTCCGGCCTGCGGGGCAATCGTTGATCACGTCTGGCGAAACACAAATTCAGACTTAAGGCGGAGTTTCTGACGCTTGACAGCGCGCTCCCGAAAATGCTACACTCTGCCGCGTATCGGAGTCATTTTACACACTCACGAAAGGAGACGCGCTTCATGGCAATGAGCACTTTGGCCCCTGTTTCGGCTGTTCTCAGCGCAGACCTGCGTTGCCTGAGCGCGTCCGCCCGTTAGTCCCCGTCAGCGTCTTCAACTGACCCGCTAACGGCCACGGGCGCTCTGGCAAGAGCCCGTGGCCTTTTTGCGTCCCTCGCCCCTTGGGTGAGCCCGGCCCCCGGCCCGCAGTTTCTGCGCCCGGGGCCGTTTTGTTTGCCCGCCTCGTCGGCGACCCCATCCAAGACGGCTGTCCCGTTTGATCCAATCGGAGGTCCTGATGTACGCCCATTCGGATTGCGCCCGGCCTGCCTTTTGTCTGCCGTCGTTCGTCGACCGTCCATCCGCCCAATCACAGACTTACGGTGCCGATAACCACCATGTCTTCCGACGCAAACCCGCTTAACCTGACGGGAACCGTCATCAAAAAATCGCAAGGCACATATTTCGTGCGCGCCGGCGACCGCACCCTGCCGTGCGCGGCCACCAGCCGCCTGCGCAAAGTGCTCGTCTACCCCACCGCCGCCCCCACCTCGCGCCGCCATCGCGTGCAGGCGGTACAGGCGATCGACCAGGTGGACCCCGTCGCCGTCGGCGACTTAGTCCGCTTCCAGGAGGCCGGCGGTGAAACCGGCTACATCACCGAAGTCCTGCCGCGCCGCAACACGTTGAGCCGGCGGGCGGCCATGGACCACGGCGCCGGCGGCCGGACCACGCGCCAGGGGATGCGCGAGCAGGTCATCGTCGCCAACGTCGACCAGATCGTGGCCGTCCTGTCCGTCGCCCAGCCGGCGCCCAAGTGGGAGCTGCTGGACCGCTACCTGGTCGCGGCTGAACTGGGAAACATCCCCACCCTCATCTGCCTGACCAAAGCCGACCTGCTGACCGAGCCGGAGGCGGCCGAGGAGGTCCTCGGATTCCCCCTCTGAATTCCCCTCTCTCCTCGATCCCCCTTCACCCCAGCCCTTGCGGCCTCGGACCGGCAAAAAAGAAATCGGGTCGTTGAGAGGCTCGCTTTTTTGTGGTAAGAGAGAAAAAAAACGATTTCTCTGATGGATTCATCGGAAAGGAGGGATGCGATGCCGCTGGTGACCATTCGAGGGCAGTTGGGGAGCGGGGCAACAGAAATTGGGAAAATGATCGCCGAGACCCTTCGGGCCGACTATGTGGATCGAGAGGTGATTGCCGAGGTGGCCCACCGGCTGAACCGGCAAGAACAAGAGGTGATGGCCAAGGAGATGCCGCCCAGCCGTCTGATCGATCGGATCGCCGAAGCCCTCCAGCGCAGCCTCCCCTTCGGGGAAGGTTTTGAGGGGGCCTATCTACCGGCCTGGCAAATTCCCCTCGATGACATCCGTTATTTTCAGACGCTGGAATCGGTGATCAAGGACTTGGCGCGAAGCCCCTCCATTGTGATCCAAGGGCGGGGAAGT
>Ga0101944_10003038_pt1 | contig 24744 bp, 23 predicted proteins | sample DewCreD2012metaG_FD_75245 | JGI IMG/M metagenome (GOLD analysis project Ga0101944, IMG submission 75245) | Hot spring sediment bacterial and archeal communities from British Columbia, Canada, to study Microbial Dark Matter (Phase II) - Dewar... ... | reverse complement strand
AGATCAACCAACCCTTCATTACCCAAGGCTCAGCTGGACCTCTTCATCTCACAATGACTCTCACAAGAGCCAAGCTCGAAGAACTTGTCGACGACCTAATCAAAAAAACCATCGAGCCAGTCAAAAAATGTCTCAAAGATGCCAAACTCAAGCCTAGTGACATCGATGAGGTTGTTATGGTTGGTGGTCAGACTCGCATGCCCAAGGTTATTGAAGCGGTCAAAGAGTTTTTTGGCAAAGATCCTCATCAAGGTGTCAACCCCGACGAAGTTGTGGCCGTCGGCGCCGCCGTTCAGGCTGGTATCCTTGGTGGCGATGTCAACGATATTCTTTTACTAGATGTCACTCCGCTCACGCTCGGCTTAGAGACTATGGGTGCTGTTATGACTCCGCTTATTGATAGAAACACCACAGTCCCCACTCAAAAGAGCCAGATTTTCTCCACAGCTTCAGACAATCAGTCTCAAGTCGAGATCAACATTCTCCAAGGTGAACGCCCAATGGCCGCCGACAACAAGAGTTTGGGCCGCTTTATTCTCGATGGGATCGCTCCCGCTCCCAGAGGTGTGCCTCAGATTGAGGTTACTTTCGATATCGATAGTAACGGTATCTTACACGTCTCAGCCAAAGATAAAGGTACTGGTAAAGAGCAAAAAATCACCATCAAAAACGCGACCAACCTTTCAGAAGAAGAGGTTGAGAAAATGAAAGCCGAGGCCGCTGCTCACGCCGAAGAAGACAAAAAGAAAAAAGCGCTTGTCGACAAGAAAAACGAGGCCGACAGTCTAATTTTCCAGACAGAGAAAACCCTCAAAGACTTGCCTGCTGACAAAATCAAAGAAGAAGAGAAGAAAGAAATTGAAGAAGCAGTCAAGGCTCTCAAAGAAGCCAAGGACAAGTCTGACGCAACGGTTGAGAGTATCGACGAAGCTCTCAAGAAAGCCAGTGAGTCCCTCAGTAAATATGGTGAGCGTCTCTATAAGGCAGCTCAAGAGGTAGAGGCTACCAAAGGAGGCACCAAACCAGAAAATGGTAAATCAGATTCAGGTGACAAATCTGAAGAAGGTGAAATCATCGACGAGGGAAAATAATCTTACAAGGTAAGACCTTGTAAGATTCGCTACAAAGAATCAAGCTCACAAAGCCCCGGGAAACCGGGGCTAATTATTTGGATCTTGCTACTCTTCCTAAAATTTGCTAGTTTTGAGTTCGTGAGCAAATGGAAAATCTATCTCCCGGCAATTATCCTCGCCTTTTCTGGTCTTGGTCTTATTCTCTATGGCTTAAAAGACATATTAATACCCCAACCTCCAGAAGTTGAAATCATCAAAGCCGAAGACATCTCTCCTTCACCAACCACTCTTCCTATGATTGTTGTCGATGTTGCTGGCGCTGTCGAAAAACCAGGTGTCTACACTCTTCCAACAGGCGCCAGAGTTAGCGACGCCTTAGTTTCTGCAGGTGGGCTTAGCTCTTCTGCCGATAAAAACTATCTTGCTCGACACATCAACTTGGCTTCAATTCTTGCTGATGGTAGCAAAATCTACATTCTTAGAAAAGGTGAGGTAGTAGAACCGCCAACTCCTCCCTCAACCTCTACATTTCTCGGATCAACCGCAACACCTGCAAAAGGCTTAATCAACATAAACACCGCGACCGAAAAAGAGCTTGAATCGCTATGGGGCATTGGTGCGGTAAGAGCTAAAAGTATTTATGATCACAGACCCTATACTAACCTCGAAGAGCTCAAAACAAAAGCCGATATTCCTGAGAATGTTTTTGAAAAAATCAAATCCGAAATCACCTATTAAATGCTCAAGTTTATCTTCCTGCTCGTATTTTTGATCTATCTTACTCGTCTTTTTACAGCTTCGCCACTGCTACCCAAAAACTATAACCCTCAAGATCTTGTCAGCTATACTTTTATAGCTCTTGATACTCCTGTTTTAGTTGGTAGTAAGATGCGCTATCAACTTGGTCATACTATTCTTGAGTGGCAGAGCTACGAACCATTAAAAATCAAAAACCGCTACACAGTTACTGGCAAACTCTCCAGCACATCCAAACTTGGAATAATTACTAACCTCAAACTCGAAGTCCAAGAAACCAAACTTCATAAAGATATAAAACTCAATCTTGGCGAGCAACTAGTCGCCAACATCTCTCTTCTTCGTCAGCATCTAACAAGTAGGCTCGCTCAAGCTCTTCCTGAGCCAGAAAGCAGTCTCGCCGCAGGAATTCTTCTTGGTGTTAAGCGTGATTTATCTTATGACTTTCGCTCTTCACTTATCAAAAGCGGCACTCTCCACACCGTCGCCGCCAGTGGCTACAACGTCAATCTTGTTGCTCGCTACATCATTAGTTTTACCTCTCTCTTCTTCACTCGGAATCTAAGTTTGTTTTTTGCAGGATGTGGCATTATTCTTTTTTGTATCTTAGCCGGTAGCTCCGCCGCAGTTATTCGCGCTGGTCTTATGGGTGCTCTTATTCTATTAGGTACCGCTCTTGGTCGTCAAAAAGATGCTGGCTATCTTCTTTTTGTCGCTGCTGCCTTTATGTTACTGTTTGATCCACTATACTTATTTGATGTTGGTTGGCAGCTTTCCATAGCTGCCACTTTTGGGATTTTGTATCTTGAACCATGGCTCAGTCACAAATTCGCTCTTCCCAATAAGTTCAAGACTCCCAACCACATTCTTCAAAACTATTGGTGGCCAACTCTAGCCGCCACTCTCACAACCGCCCCCATTTCGTACCTAACATTTGGTCAACTCTCTTTCTTTGGTCCATTTTGCAATCTTCTTATTCTTCCCACAATTCCGCTTATTATGGCACTAACTACCATTTTTCTTATAACATCTACTCTTGTGCCCGCGCTCTCTTACTTCCTTGCGCCTTTTCTCTACCTTCCTCTCACTTACTTCGTCTATATAGTCAGCTTCTTTGGTTCACTCTAAAATGTAAAATGTAAATCATGTACAAAAACTGGCGCCTTTTTTCTTTTCTCGCTTTTTTTATCTCTTTACTCCTCTTTATCACTCTCGCTGCCTCCCCCTCTTCGTCTGCTACACTCATTGCTTGCGATGTTGGTCAGGGCGATGCTCTCATTCTGCAAAAAGGCACAACTCAAGTCTTAATTGATGGTGGTCCAAAAACAGACAAGCTATTATCCTGTCTAAGTCGTCATCTCCCATATTGGGATCGAACCATCGAGCTTATTGTTATCACTCATACCGACTCCGATCATCTAGGTGGTATCTCTGCGGCACTAGATAGATACCAGGTTGGTCAAATTGTAACTGGAGATGGGGTAGGGGAAAGCTCAGCTCTTACCCGCTTCATCGATACACTGGACCGCCTCAATAAAAGTGTTGTGCAAGTCTCACAAGGCGACTCACTCATTATTGGAACAAAGGACAAGCTTCATCTCAAAGTTCTCTGGCCGCCAGCCAGTAATAAGTCTGCTCTTTTAGCGCTAGATCCTAAGATCACCCCCTTAGAAAGGGAGAATATCTTGGGAGCTATGACGACTAATAACATCAACGAAAGAAGTGTTGTTTTACTTGTCGAAGAAAACAGTTATCAAGCCTTACTTGTTGGCGACATCGGCATTCCAACCGAAAAAGAGCTTATCGCCAAAAAAATACTACCAGACGTCGATCTTCTCAAAGTGGCTCATCATGGGAGTAAATACAGTACCTCGCCGGAGTTTCTCTCACTCATTAAACCCGAACTTGCCCTCATTAGTGTTGGTAAAAATAGTTATGGTCATCCTACTCAAGAGACACTCACACGCCTCAAAGATCAAGGCGTTATTATTAGGCGCACTGATCAAGAGGGAGACCTTGTTGTTAAGCTGTCCTTTTAGCACTTACTCTTGTTTACTGCTTACTTAGGTCATATAATAACCTTCATTATGAGCAGTAAAAGAGATTATTATGAGATACTAGGGGTAACTAGGGGGGCTACAGAGAACGAGATCAAAACTGCCTACCGCAAGCTTGCACTCGAGTTTCATCCCGATCGAAACAAAGCCAAAGACGCCGAAAACAAATTCAAAGAAATAAACGAAGCCTACGAAGTTTTAAGTAACAAAGAAAAAAGAGCTAAATATGATCAATTCGGTCATGCCGCTTTCGATCCCTCAGCTGGTTTTGGTGGCTTTGGTGGACAAGGTCAGTCCTATCGTCAGGGTCCTTTTACCTATACCTATTCTACGACCGGTGGTTTCGAAGATCTTTTTGGCGGAGCTGGCGGTTTCAACGATCCCTTTTCTGTATTTGAGAGTTTTTTTGCTGGTACTAATCCTTTTGGGAGAACTTATCAAAACAAACCTCACTATTCTATACCCATTAGTTTTATGGAAAGCTATCATGGTGTTACCAAAAACGTCGTACACCAAGGCAAGAACTACAATGTCAAAATCCCCCCTGGAGCCGACGATGGTACTCGTATTCGTTACTCCGAATTTGACGTAACCATCTCCGTCGCCGACGACCCCAAGTTTCGCCGTGAAAGAGATGATTTATTTACTTTTCACGAGCTTCCTTTTACAACCGCCATTCTCGGCGGTGACACAAGCATCGATACGCCCGATGGACCACTCAAACTCAAGATTAGACCAGGCACCCAACCTAGTACTACCCTTAGACTAAGTGGTAAGGGGATGAAAAAACTTCGTGGCAGTGGTCAGGGAGATCTCTACATTAAATTGAAGGTTATACTTCCTCACAAGCTTTCCACAAAAGCCAAAAAGCTTGTTCAAGAACTAGAAAAAGAACTCAGCAGCTAGCCAAAGTATAAAATTAACCAATTTGCAATCCTATGATACAATGCTATAGGTTATATTAACCTGCCAAAAAAGGACTATTATGTCATTAACCAATTTATCCATATTTATTTCTGGAGTTGCAGTCACCGTATTAGTTCTAGGATTAAGTTCTGGGATATTGTCCAACTGGATTAAAGTTAACCTCAATTCTCGCTTAAACTCATCTCCTGCTCCTTCCGCTTCAGTCGAGCCGATTAAAACCGCTACCCCTTCCCTCTCTCCCACTCCAACTCCAGAACCTTCATATATCCCCACTACCAAAGGCGGTCAAGTTCTTGGTAAAACCACTTCAACTTTCAAACCAGTTGTTAGTAACAACTATAGTTATGCCACCGTTGTCTATGAATTCAAAGACAAAGATAGTAACAACTGGCAAGTGCGCGGCAACTACGACACTCGATATGAGAACTACATTGATTTTGACGAAGTTTCCAAAGGCTACGATCGCAAAGTCACGGTCTGTCTTTATTCTAGTCACGGTCAAGTCAAATGTGAACCTGGTCAAGTCGAGCCTGCTGTCTATACTTACAACTACCTAGTGGGCGGCAAAAAGTTGGTTTATGAGATAGTCTCTGATAAAAATGGTCCAATCATAAAACTTGAAGGTCCCTGGAAAAACACTAACAATCAGACTTGCGTCAAAGTCAGTGATATTTCTGATAATCTAACACCTTTTGCTCGGTTAGTTAAACTAGAACGCATGGATAACGCCGACTGGCGACAGCTACACAGCGAGTACTGCCTCTCTGGTAACCAAGGCGACAAACACACATATCAAGTAAGAGTCAAGGACGAAGCAGGTAACGAAACGACTTCAACTTACACTTTCACGATTCTATAAAGAGAGTTTGCTGGTAACTGTGCTATAATCAACTAGTTGTAGTGCTGCGAGGGGTGGGTTAACCACCTTTTTTTTGATCTACACATTAATTCAAAAAAATCATAAAAATTATTGAAAGGAATATATGCAAGTAAGATCCGAATTTGCCCTCGCCCTTAATCAAATCTGTGCCGAACGCGGCATTGACCCCAAGTTTGTTATCGAGGCAATAAAACAAGCTCTTTTAGCTGCCATGCGACGCGATCTCAACATTTCCGAAGAAGATATTAATTCTTATGAAGCAGTCATTAACGAAGAAACTGGAGTTATGTCCATCATTAAGGATGGCCGAGATGTCACTCCTGCTGGTTTTGGTCGTATCGCTGCTCAGGTTGCTAAACAAGTAATCCTGCAAAAGGTTCGTGAAGCCGAAAAAAATGCCATCCTTTCCGATTATCAGGATCGAATGCATACAATGGTAACCGGTATGATTTTGCGCTTTGATGGTCCTAATGTCATTGTTGATATTGGTCGCGGTCAAGGAGTTATGCCTCCAGGTGAAAGTATTGCTAACGAATTCTACAGACTCAATCAACGCGTTGCTGTCTATATCAAAGAAATTAGAGACACCCACAAAGGCAAAGCCATTATCGTTAGTCGCTCCGATGCGCGTCTTGTTGAAGAACTTTTTCATCGTGAAGTCCCCGAATTTGCGACAGGTAGCATTAAAGTCAAGGCTATCGCTCGTGAAGCTGGTCACCGCACCAAAATCGCTATTGAAAGCACTCAAGAAGGAGTTGATCCTGTTGGTTCTTGCGTTGGGCAAAAGGGAGTTCGTGTTCAAGCAGTTATCAACGAATTAAACGGCGAAAAAATCGACATTATCGAGTACAGTGACGACATCAAAAAATACATCGCCTCAGCTCTTGCCCCAGCCGACAATCTTGATATTACGCTGGATTTAGCCAATAAAAAAGCTGTGGTTACAGTTCCCGAAGATCAACTTAGCCTTGCAATCGGCAAAGGCGGCCAAAATGCCCGACTTGCCGCCAAGTTGACAAGATTTAAAATCGATATTAAAGGTAGTGACAACGACAAAGTTGCTCTCTCTACCTCCGGTAATGAACAATTCGAAATCGACGCGCTAGGCTTAAATAGCAAAATTAGAAACGCGATTCTAGAACTTAATATCACAACTATTACCGAGCTTGAGTCTCGTCTCACTGAGATTGCTCCTGCTCTTAACGAGCTTGATTATCGAGCTGAGGTCGAGATAAAGAAGGCCATCTTGCGTTACGCCAAGCGCAAATCTCAGCTTCAGGATGAAGCCGAAAAACTAGCCAGAAAACAAGCCGAAGAGAACGAAGACAATGTCAACAATCGCTAGACCACCCATCGTCGTTATTCTTGGTCATGTTGACCATGGGAAAACGACGTTACTAGACTACATCAGGAAAACTCATCGTGCTGCCAAGGAAGTGGGGGGCATTACTCAAAGCATCGGCGCTTATCGTGCTCAATATAACGGCAAATCACTAACCTTTATCGACACTCCCGGTCATGCCGCCTTCAGTAAAATGAGAAGTAGGGGCACTACTGTCGCTGACGTTGCGGTTCTTGTGGTTGCTGCTGACGACGGTGTCAAACCTCAAACTCTCGAAAGCATCAAACATCTCAAAGACAAAAACATTCCCTTTGTTGTGGCAATCAACAAACTCGACAAAGAAGGGGTAACTCCCGAGCTCGCCAAAGCCGAACTCACTCAAGCAGAAGTCTATGTTGAGGGTTATGGCGGCAATACTCCCTTTGTTCCTATCTCTGGCAAAACTGGCAAAGGAGTTGATGCTTTACTTGAAACTATTTTGCTTCTCGCAGAGCTTGAAGAAATTAAAACCGATCCCCAAGCTGCTCTTTCGGCACCAATCATTGAAGCTCATAAAGACGCTCGTCGTGGCAACATTGTTTCTGCTATTATTCGTGAAGGCACGCTTCACCTCTCCGACCAAGTCTTTGCGGGACAAAGTACTGCCAAAGTTAAGGCTCTTTTTGATGATGTAGGCAAACCTATCATCGAGGCTTTGCCTGGCTCACCAGTGCAGATCTTAGGTTGGGACAAGCTCCCTCAGGTTGGCGAGGTTATTAGACCAGGGGAGTATCAAAAAGACTCTTCAGTTACCACTTCCACCACTAATCTTCAGCTAGCAGGTGACCATTTAAACATAATTCTCAAAGCCGACACTCAAGGCTCTCTCGAGGCCATAATTGGCAGTTTCCCGCCCGAAGTAAACATCGTCGAAAGTAGCACTGGCGACATTACCGAATCAGATGTTCTTCTGGCTAGCACCACCGGTTCGATAATCCTAGGTTTCAATAGCAAAACCAGCGCTACGATCAAAAAGCTCGCCGAAGTCGAACACGTTCGTATTCTAACTTATCAGATAATTTATGAACTACTTGAGTTTATCGAGAAAAAGATTCTGCGCCTGCTTGAACCCAATTACGACGAAAAAATCTTAGGCAAGGGTATCGTTCTTAAGGTATTTGAAATTAACAAAAACACAATTGCTGGCGTCAAAGTAACTTCAGGCAAACTAGAAACAGGTACAACCATTCACCTTCAAAAAGAGGGCGGTATTGTTAAGGATGCGCGAATCAAAGCCCTGCGTATTGGCAAACTTGAATCCAAAATAGTAGAGGAGGGGTTGGAGTGTGGTGTTCTTCTTTTCCCCAACCTTGATATCAAAGAAAAAGATGTTATTATAAGTTACGAGAAGGCTCCTGATGAGCTTCTATAGTTACTTTCCTGCCCTGTGGATAGCCTATATAGAACATGCAAAACGATTTGTTGGCGCTCAAAGATAAACTATCTCAAGCGCAAAATCTTGTCATTTTTCTTGCTCCCAAACCAACAATTGACGTCATGGCAGCAGGACTTGGTCTGTATCTCAGTCTAGTCTCGGCAGGTAAAAAAACATCAATCATCTGTGAATCTGAACCGCTTGTTCGCGACTCTCACTTGGTTGGGTTAGATAAGTTACAACAAAATATCAGTGGTCAAAACCTCACACTCACAGTTAACATAGAAGGCGATGTTGTTGACAAAGTTACCTCTTCGGTTGATGAAGGTAAGTTAAGTCTAACGATTATTCCCAAAGCAGGATGCCGTACAATTACTCCATCTGACATTGTTTTTGGTAGCAGTGGGGCAAGTTATGATCTTGCAATCTGCATAGATTTTTCAAGTCCTCCTCCTTCTTTTTCAAAACAGACTTTTCTTGTCAACTTGAGCAATCAATTTAGCGCCACGGGGAATCTCAACTTTTCTGATCCTAACTCTTCTTATTCTGAGTTAGTAACGGCTATCCTACAAGAACTTCATCTTCCTCTAAACGAAGATATTGCCGGTAATTTGATGCGAGGCATTGAGGCAGCAACTGACAACTTTCAGTCAAGCGCTATGACCGCTGACACTTTCGAAGCTCTTGCTGTTCTCTACCGTGCTGGAGCAAGACATCAAGTAAAACCAGTTTTTCCACAGGCAACAATCATCGACAACACCCCAATTATCCAAGAACGCGAACAAGAAGATCAAAAAGACATTCAAGCGATAGAACAAGAACTTCATCAGATGACATCTCCCTCGCCCGATTGGCTAAAACCCAAGATTTATTCTAGTAGTGACAAATAAAAAAAGCGACTGTATAATCACACATATGTTAAAAACCGACAAAAAATCAACAATTATCAAAAAATTCGCCATTCAGAAAGGCGATACTGGCAGTCCAGAAGTTCAAATTGCGCTTCTTACTGCGAAAATCACTGAGTTAACAGAACACCTCAAACTTCACCGAAAAGACAATCACAGTAGGCGCGGTCTTCTCAAGATGGTTAGCAAAAGAAGGCGTCTTCTTAATTATCTAAAAAAATCCGCCGAAGACAGATATAAAAATCTTCTCAAAAGCCTCAATCTCTCCAAATGACGCTAAGTTTAATTAAATATATACTACAAGGAACTCCCGGAAGCAGTGGGAGTCAATAAGTTATGTTAAAAAAACATGAGGTCACTATCAATATTGGTGGCAAGCCCCTGATTCTTGAAACCGGTCGCTTCTCTGAGCAGGCAAATGCTGCCGTTTTGGCGACTTATGGCGAAACAGTTGTACATGTAACGGTAGTTATGGGCAAATCTGATACAACTCTTAACTACTTTCCACTCTCAGTTGACTTCGCCGAAAAGCTCTACGCCGGTGGCAAGATTAAAGGTAGTCGTTGGGTCAAAAGAGATGGTCGTCCAAGTGACGAGGCTATTCTCAAAGGTCGCATTATCGACCGCTCTATCCGCCCCCTATTCCCCAAATCGGTTAAACGCGACATTCAAGTAATAGCCACCGTACTCTCGGCTGATGGCGCCAACGATGCCGATATGGTTGCTCTTGTTGCTACCGGCGCTGCTTTGCATGTTAGTAATATTCCCTGGGAAGGTCCCGTTGCAGGCGTTAGAGTTGGGCTTGTTAATGGTCAATACGTAATCAACCCAACCTATGAACTGCGCGAGCAGTCTCGACTTGATCTCATCGTGTCTGCTAGTCAAGATGCCATTGTCATGGTTGAGGCTGGCGCAAAAGAAGTATCCGAACAAGAAACGCTTCAGGCGCTAGAGTTTGCCCACAACACAATCAAAGAAATCATTGTAGGTATCGAAGAGTTAAGGCAATATGTTGGACTTGAGAAGCTAAGTTTTGAGATCAAAGAGTCCATCCCGCTTGAACTTCGCGCCAAAGTCGCCGATAGAATTCGCAAGGACATTCGCGCTAAACTTGGAGTTCCGCAGTGTGAAGATGGTTTAATTGAAAGCTTTGTTGAAGCTCTTAAAGACAGTTATTCTGAGACTCTTGACGAAAAACAACTCGGAGAAATAATCCACGATGTTGTAGCCGAAGTTGCTCGCGAAATGACAATCAATGAAGCTATTCGCGTCGACGGTAGAAAAACTACCGAGATTAGAAGTCTCGAAGCCGAAGTTGACATCCTTCCTCGCCCCCATGGTAGCGCTATGTTCAAAAGAGGACAAACCCAGGTTCTGAGTATTACTACTCTTGGCTCTCCCGCTCTTAGTCAAATTCTCGAGACAATGGAGGATGAGCATATCAAAAGATACATTCATCACTACACAATGCCACCATATGCCAGCGGTGAGACTGGTCGTTTCGGCGCCCCAGGGCGTCGTGAGATCGGTCACGGAGCTCTCGCCGAACGCGCCCTTATTCCTGTTCTTCCTAGTGAAACAGAGTTTCCCTACACCATTCACGTTGTCTCCGAGGTAATGAGTAGTAATGGTAGTACTAGCCAGGCTAGTGTTTGCGGCAGTACTATGTCCTTGATGGCAGCCGGCGTTCCTATCAAAAAACCAGTTGCCGGGATTGCGATGGGTCTTATGACCGACGGCAAGAAATCAGTTGTTCTTACAGATATTGCTGGCATCGAAGATCACATCGGCGATATGGACTTCAAGGTTGCCGGAACCGTTGATGGTATCACCGCTCTTCAGATGGATATAAAAGTCAAAGGTATTAGTTTTGAAGTTTTAGCTCGCGCGCTTGCTCAAGCCAAAGATGCTCGACTTCAAATTATGGAAGTTATGCTCAAAGCAATTCCCGAACCCAGAAAGACTCTTAGCAAATTTGCTCCCAAAATCACTCAGTTTGAGATTCCAACTGACAAAATCGGTGAGGTAATAGGTCCAGGTGGCAAAATGATCAAAATGATCATGAGTGAGACAGGGGTTCAGGTCGACATCGACGACTCAACCGGCAAAGGTCTCGTTACTGTTTCTGGAGTTGACCCCGAGAAAATGGATCAAGCTATAACCTGGATCAAAGGTATGGTACATATCCCAGAAACAGGTGAAGATTACGATGGTGTCGTCAAAAGAGTTGAGAGTTATGGCGCCTTCGTTGAGATTGCGCCAGGTAAACAAGGACTCGTTCATATCTCGCGTATGAGCACTGGTTATGTTGCCGACGCCAGCAGTCTCGTCAAAGAGGGAGACACCGTCCATGTTTATGTAAAAGGTGTTGACCCTCAAGGTAGACTTGATCTTTCTATGGTACCTCTTGATCAGCTGAAGCCCGAAAGCGATCGTCACCCAAGAAGAGATTTTGGCGGCAATAGGAGAGGTGGCAACAATAGTCGCAACGGCTTCCGCCCTCGCCGTTAATTTGTAACTTTGTCTGTGCTCTACTTCCTCCCACCCATCGACCACTAACCTGTGTTAAACTAATATCATGCCTAGTATTTTTAGTAAATTCATTAAAACTCCAAAACTACCCGCACCAACACCAGTTCTACCACCATCTGACAGAGATATTCCGGTCACTTCTATTCTTGATTCACCACCACCGACGCCAACCATTAACTCCTCCATTGCGCTTGACTCCAAAAAACCAGCTCTTAAAAACTTCATGAATAACAAGCTGGCAATCTTGGGTGGTTTTGGTTTAATGATGCTCATTCTTGCTATTTCTCTTCAAGTTGCCGCTCGCTCTCGTTCCACTCAAAACCAACTCGTCAATACTTCTTCAATCGAGACAGGTCCAGACATTACGGGTACCAACACTCTCGCCACTTCTTGGCCTCTTTATCAAGATCCCTACAATGCCTACGAACTCAAAATCCCTCCTTCTTGGTCAAGCCTTACTCACACCAGCAATATCGAGACCACCAAAGCCTTCACTCTTCTTGACGAAGCCAGGTTAGAGATCAACGTCATCAAGACTAAAGCGAGCAACCTCTCCTCATATCTAGAAAGTCTTGACGCTCAAAGGAGTGCGCTCTGGCAAGGTCAACCTTCGCGCGTAGTGGGTAGTTTGACTCCGCTTAGAATTGGCAACTACGACGGGTTTGAAAGAACCGAGCTTATTTCTGCTTCTGGTCTTGAGCTTATTGTAAGTTATATCATGGTAGATGACGATGTCTTTAGTTTCACCTTGATTCCAACAGGAACACACAACTCAGTTGTTAATAAAGAGCTAATCAAAAACTACAAACTCGCGCTCCAAACCTTCAAAATCACGAACATTCCCGATCGTCTTGGTGAGTGGAAAACCTATCAAAGTCAAAAGATCGAGACTCTCTCCTATCCCACTTATCAAATCTCTTTTCCAGCCACTTGGGCAATAAATGAGCAAAAAGCCGATACTTCCCAAAATCTTATTATTTCTCGCAATGGTTACAAAATAATTCTGTCTCAAGCTGCGGTTGGTGGTGCGGTTTGTCTCTTCAAAGATAGCCCTCCCTTTCAAGGTTCGTCAGGGGATTTGCGAAGCAAAGACTATTCTGAATATCAAACAGAAGACAACTACATCTTAAGAAGGTATTTTAAGGGAAATGAGGGTGATAACAGTATCTTTTTGTTCTGTGGCAAAAATCAAGAAGACACATATTTCCAAACTCCGCTTATCGTTGGAGGTCTCAACTTCTCTGTTCCAGCCAAGTATGATCCCGCCGTCATTAAAGAAATGGATCGTATTGTTCAAACTCTCATAACAACTAACAAAGAGGAAACTCAATAACTCTCTCTATGGAACCTACTTACCAAACCCCACTATCTACTCAACCACTAAGACAAGTTGATGAGATTAGTATTCTCGAAAACACGCTAGCCTCAAGCCTTGCTCCCGAAGAGCTAAAAAGAAAGGCTTTAGACATGCTAACTCGCCTCAAGAGAATGGTTGACTCAGGAGTTTATTCAGCCGAATATGATCGTCTAGCTCATTATGTTAGTTGGATTACTTCACTACCCTGGGGCAACTACACCGAAGATAAAATCGATATCGTTAAAGCTAAGGCAGCGATGGACCAGACCCACTATGGTATGAGCGAACCCAAAGAGCGTATCTTAGAGTTTCTTGCCACCATGAAATTGAGGCGCGAAAATCAAGTTGAGGGGAGTTTGCGAGCTCCAGCCCTTTTTCTCGTCGGTTTGGTGGGCACTGGCAAGACAACCTTTGCCTATACGCTGGCCGATGTTCTTGGGAGGAGGTTTGCCCGTATCCCTTTTGGTGGCTTGGGTTCGGCTCGTGATCTTCGTGGTCGCTCACGCCTCTTCCCAGAAGCAGAGCCTGGTTATATTATCAAAGCGCTTCGTGACGCTGGGAGTATGAACCCGATAATTCTTCTCGATGAAATTGACAGGGTTAGCGCCGAAGAGCGTATGGATATTATGGGCGTTCTCGTTGAACTACTTGACCCCACCCAAAACAATCGTTTCCTTGATCAATATCTAGATTTTCCTGTCGATCTTTCTCAGGTATTTTTCATCGCCACCGCTAACAACACCCCGCACGTCGCCACCGCTGTTCTTGATCGCTTAGAACTTATCCCAATGCCCAGCTACACCGACGAAGAAAAAATCAGAATTACCCAGCAATTTTTACTTCCCAAAGCCCTAAAAAATGCTGGGCTTTTTGCCGAACAACTTTCTATTGATCCTTCAATCTGGCCTCTTGTCGTTCGCCCACTTGGCTATGATGCGGGTATTCGCTCGCTCGAGCGCACCATGGCCTCAGTTGTCAGGAAAGTTGCCAAGCAAATTGTCGAAGGTAGCGTGCAATCTGTCCACCTCGATCAAACCAATTATAAACAATATATGAATTCGTATTAATAATATAAAAAAATCCTAAAGAAAGCTTACTTAAACTATGACATTCAAAATAAACTCGCAAATCAAAATTACTCCTCTCGGAGGCAGTGGCAACGTTACTAATAATATGTATGTTTATGAATCCGACAAAGATATTCTAATCGTAGATTGTGGTATAGGTTTCCCAGAAGATGTTGTTCCTGGCATCGACCTTACCATCCCAGACATTACCTATCTCAAAGATAAATTAAACAAAATTAGAGGTATCGTCATCTCACACGGTCACGAAGATCATCTTGGAGGTCTTCCTTTCATTGTCCCACAACTTGGGGAAAGTACTCCAATTTACACCGGTCGTCTTACTGCCGGGTTTATTAAAGAAAAGTTCAAGGAATATAATCTCGAAACCAAGTTTATTAACGTCGTCAAAGATAGGCAACCCATCTCGCTTGGTGATTTTGAAGTTAAACTTATTCCAATAACTCACTCAGTTCCAGACACCAAGCATCTTATAATCAAAACTCCCAATGGTCAAATCTACCATGGATCTGACTTCAAATTTGACTGGACGCCAGTCGGGCAAGATCTACCCGATATTCAATCGATAACCAGGGCAGGGGCTGAAGGCGTTTGTCTGCTTCTCTCAGATAGCCTTCGTAGTGAAAAAATAGGCTATTCTCACTCTGAAAGCGTTGTTGAAGACAGTTTTGAGCGCGAGTTTCGAGATTGTGCTGGCAGAATTGTCATAACTACCATGAGTAGTAATATCAGTCGCATTCAACAAGCCTTAACTGTTGCCAAAAGACACAACCGAAAAGTAGCCTTTCTTGGGTTTTCTGTAGAAAGAAATGTTCAAGTTGCAGCAGAGCTTGGTTTCCTGAAAATCCCGCCACGACTCATCATTGACAAAAGAAAAGTCCGCGCGCTCCCACCAAATCAAGTCTGTTTAATCGTCGCAGGTAGTCAAGGTCAGCTCGGCTCTTCACTTGATCGCTTAGCCTCAGACACTCACTCGAAAACCTCTCTTGAGCCAGGTGATAAAGTTATCTTCTCGTCTGATCCCATCCCTGGCAACGAAAAAAATGTCTATCGTTTAATTGATATGCTTAGCAAAAAAGGGATACTTGTCTCCTATTCAGATATAGCTTCTGATCTTCATGTTTCTGGTCACGCCAGTAGTAGCGAGCTTATGATGTTAATGGCAATGACTAAGCCTCGCTATGTTATGCCAATTGGCGGCTCTTATCGTCACATGATTCAATACGGCAAATTGGCAACAAAAATGGGGATTCCGCAAGAAAACGTGATTATATCTGAGAACGAGAGTGTCATTATCGAGTCTAGTGGTGAGATACACTTAGGAGAATCCTTCTCGTTGAAAACTATTTATGTAGAAAGCGGTGAAGTAATGCGCGCCGAAAAACAAATTACCGACCGCAAGCTTATGTTTCAGGAGGGAGCCGTTGTTGTTCTATTAACCTTACCACCCCACCCCAACTCATCCATTGAACTCGATATTATTCCCAAGGGCATAACCAAATATATCGAAGATAGTGTTATGGTTAGTATTAAAAAAGAGGCCCTCGAACTACTTCGTCAAAGCGATTTTCGCACCGACAGGCTTTTTGGCAAAGACCAAATAGCCAAAGTAATAGGTAACTTATTTATGAACAAGCTTCACAAAAATCCTCTTGTTATTCCAATCATTATCGAGGGTTAGTCTATGAGTCCAAAAAGAGGTAGAAGAAAAAAACCGTTCGCTATCAAGCTTCGGCGCGAATTACTACACTCAATCACTTCCCTTTTTTTTGCGCTTTTCGGTGTCATTATTCTGCTTTCATTTACCAGGCAAGGCATTTTTTTAACCCTTCTCAAAGAGAGATTAGATCTAAGCTTAGGTTGGACGGCGCTTTTTCTGCCATTCTTAGCATTCACAATTAGCCTAATGTTGACTCAACTCAAGTGGTCTCTTGCCAAACCAGAAATGTTTCTCGGTGGCATTCTTGTCTTTCTTGGTTCACTGGGGCTTACTAGGTCAGGTATCTTGGGAGAAGAAATCTACTTAAGCATCGCTACTCTTCTTACGAGTTTAGGCGCATCTTTTCTTTTTCTTATCATCATCATAACTGGTCTGATGGTTATAAGTAACACCACCTTGCCCGAGATAATTGTCTGGATTTCTGGAGTTATCAATTCTTTGCAAGCATCAAGATCTACACTTACCCCTTCCAAGCAAGATCTAAAAACTCCCCCTCTCCTTAACCTCAACGCCTCCAAACCCAAAATTAACATCCCAACCAACAAAGAAGTCGCGCCTCAACCCCTCAAACCCATTGAACAAAAACAAGATTTTGAAAGTCAAATAATCTCTGGTAAACACGATAAAATATGGAAATACCCCCCTCTAAGTATCTTGTCAGCGACCAAAGGAGTCAAAGCCGATCGTGGCGACGTCAAAGAAAATGCTCACATTATCGAAACCACACTTGACTCATTTGGGATAAGAGCCAAAGTCGCCGAAATCAACGGCGGTCCAGCCGTTACTCAGTATGCCATCAAAATCGCCTCTGGCACCAAACTAAGCCGTGTCAAAGCTCTTTCTACCGATCTCGCTCTCGCCCTTGCCGCACCTACGGGCCAGATTCGTATCGAAGCCCCCATTCCTGGCAGAGATCTAGTAGGCATTGAGATCCCCAACCGTTCCGCAGAATTCGTAACTCTCAGTGAAATACTTCAATCTCCCGAAATGAAAAAAGAAAAAAGCAAACTGGCAGTCGGACTTGGGCTAGGTGTTTCTGGTGGCTCGGTTGTTGTTGATATCAAAAAAATGCCCCATGTTCTTGTGGCAGGATCAACTGGATCAGGTAAATCAGTCTGTATCAACACGATTATTTCCACACTTCTTTTTCGTAACTCTCCAGATGAGCTAAAGCTAATTCTAGTTGATCCCAAGAGAGTTGAACTCACTGGTTACAATGGTATTCCTCATCTCTTGACTCCTGTTATTACCGAGTCTGAGCGTGTTGTGGCGGCTCTGCAGTGGTGCACCAAAGAGATGGATCGGCGCTACAAAATGTGCGCTGAAGTTGGTGTCAGAAATATCGAAGAATACAACGAGATGTCAGGTTTTTCAGCGCTTGAATACATTGTGATCGTCATCGATGAACTTGCTGATATTATGTTGTTTGCCCCTAGCAAAGTCGAAGATCTCATCACGAGACTTGCTCAAATGGCTCGTGCTGTTGGTATTCACCTTGTACTTGCAACTCAACGCCCTTCGGTCAATATCATTACTGGCTTAATCAAAGCCAACATACCCACAAGATTAAGCTTCAACGTCACCTCTATGATTGACTCGCGTGTAATTATTGATCAGCCTGGAGCCGAGAAACTTCTCGGTAAAGGTGATATGTTATATGTTCCTCCCGATCGCCCTACCCCCCTACGCATCCAAGGCACTTTCGTTACTAATCAAGAGATAAGAGCGCTTATCGACTACCTCAAGAAGTCCACTACCGAACCAGTCCAGTATCAACAAGAGGTTACCGAAAAATATCTATTGGGAGATAAAGACGACTCTGGTAATAAAGAAGAGCATGATGAGCTTTTCGAAGCCGCTGTCGAAGCTGTAATCTCTGCCGACAAAGCCTCAACAAGCTATCTTCAACGACGGCTTTCTGTAGGTTACAATCGCGCCGCCAAACTTATGGACCAACTCGAAAGCGCGGGGATTATTAGTCATGCTGAGGGCGTCAAGCCTCGCACCGTTCTTATAACTAGCCTCGAACAATGGAAGTCTACTCAGGGTGAGGCATGAAAACAGCTGGCCAGCTTCTTCGAGAAAAAAGAATAGAGAAAGAGCTTTTGATCGAAGATATAGCGCGCAAGCTAAAACTTCGCCCTGAATATCTACACGCTGTCGAGAATGACAACTACAAACTTCTTCCAGGCATTACCGCCACTCGCGGTTTTTTAAGAAACTACGCTCGCGCCCTCTACCTTAATCCAGAGACAATTCTCGCAATGTTTCGTCGAGACTATGAACAGACCGAGTCTGGAGAGATAATCCCCAAAACTACTCTTACTCCCTTGTCGCGCAAGCCTCGGATTATCTCCGCCAATCTGGTTTTGGCGCTATGTGGATTCATCATCTTCTTTCTTTTTCTTGGGTGGCAAATTCATGGTTGGTTAAGTCTTCCCAAGCTCGAGTTATACACTCCAGTTAATGGTGAAGTTTATATTGGTAAAATAGTTGTACGGGGGAAGACGACCGCAAGCTCCGTTGTTACTATCAATAATCAAAAAGTCTTAGTTGATCAAGATGGCAATTTTAGCTTAGAACTTCTATTCTCACCTGGTGTTCACTCAGTTTTGGTTCAAGTCGAAAATAGATCAGGTCGCCTCAATTTAGTTGAGAGAACCTTTCAGGTTACAGAATAGTATGTTATTGTAAGACTATGGATATAATACAAATCACTCTCTTTTTTGTCATTCTCATTATCTCTACTCTTCTCGTTATCGTAGGAATTCAGACATTTCTTCTCCTTCTCGATATCAAAAAAACTCTTCACAAGCTCGACAACATCATAACCGATATCGAACACATAAGTAGCGGCCTAAGCAAATCTTCACTTGCCCTTGGCACGATGTTTGAGAGTTTGCGAAGCGGTGTTGAGTTGGCTGGCGCTGCAACGAAGATCATAAATGCTATTACTACTAAAACCAAGTCGAATTAATTTAAATCCATATGTCAACTGACTCTTCTCTAGAAACTAAACTCGATAAATCAAGTTTTGGTTTAGGGCTTCTTTTGGGTATTGTAATCGGTGGTGTTGGGGGCTACTACCTAACTACCCCCAAAGGTCGCGTCCTTCTCAAGACTCTTACTCAAGAATTAGGCGACCAGCTCGAAACACTTAAAGATCACGAGATTGTCAAAAAATATCTTCTTCCTCAGGAGACTCCAGTTGACAAACCTTCTCGTTCATCTCCCAAAAAAAGATTTTTCCGAGGGATCAGTTTGTCTCAAAAATAAGCTATAATCATAACTTATGAAAGCATCTGATCTTCGACGTAAATACCTAGAGTTCTTCGCCTCTCGTGGTCACGCCATCATTCCTGCCGCTCCGATCGTCCCTCTTGATGACACCACTACACTTTTTACCAGTTCCGGTATGCAACAACTGGTTCCTTACTTGAAAGGTGAAACTCATCCCAAGGGCACTCGCTTAACTGACAGTCAACCCAGTTTTCGAGCTCAGGACATAGAAGATGTTGGCGACAATCGTCACACCTGTATGTTTGAGATGCTAGGTAACTGGAGCTTAGGTGATTACTTCAAAAAAGAACAGTTACTATGGTTTTTTGAGTTTATAACCAAAGAAGTCGGTCTCGACAAGGACAGGCTTTACGTCACCGTCTTTAGTGGCGACGCAGGTGTCCCACCAGATCAAGAAGCGATAAAAATCTGGCAACAAATCTTTGAAACCTCACAATCAGCTAGCGACGGCGAGAGCGGTTTTCAAAAAGATATTAAGATTTATGCCTACAAAAGCAACTGGTGGAGTCGTGCTGGGGGACCTGATCAAATGCCGGTTGGAGAGATTGGTGGTCCAGATTCAGAGATGTTTTACGACTTTGGTGAAGAGCTGCAACTCCACGAAAACTCTATCTGGAAACACAAATCCTGTCACCTTAACTGTGACTGTGGTCGTTTCCTAGAAATTGGCAACTCGGTTTTTATGCAATTTGAAAAAACCCAAGATGGCATGAAGCCGCTACCCAAACAAAACGTTGACTTTGGAGGTGGCTTAGAACGGATCTTGGCCGCCAGCAACAACAATCCTGACGTTTTCACAATCGATATGTTCACTTCGATAATTCGAATTATCGAATCATCATCCGGTCAGAAATATGAGGGCGCCAACCTCGCGCCGATGCGTATTATCGCTGATCATCTAAGAGCCGCCACCTTCATGATGGGGGAGGGGATAGAGCCGAGCAACAAAATGCAAGGGTATATTTTGCGTCGTCTCCTTCGTCGTGCTGCTGTTAAGTCTAGGCAACTAGGGGCAGATGCGATCAAGATCTTCTCAGACAGTATTCCCGGGATTCTTTCCGAATATGTTACGGCCGGGTTTCTTCAAGCTGGTCAAGATATTCGGATTATTCAAATCGCTACCCAAGAACTCGCAAAGTTCGGTAAAGTCCTTGATCAGGGGCTCAAAGAACTAGACAGATGTTCCCCTCAAGACCTCACTGCCCAATTTGCCTTTGATCTTTTTCAAAGTAACGGTTTTCCTTTTGAGATTACTCAAGAGTTAGCCAGGCATAAAGGCGTGATTATCGACAAAGCCGACTTCGACTCCGTGTTTCAAGCTCATCGCGACAGTAGTCGTACTGCTAGCGTGGGAATGTTTAAAGGAGGTCTTGCTGATCAATCTTCAATTACTACCAAACTTCACACAGCCACTCACTTGCTACAAGCTAGTATGAGACATATTCTTGGGAATGAAATATCACAAGCTGGGAGCAATATCACTTCCGAACGTTTGCGTTTCGACTACAACTTTCGTGGCAAACCAAGCTCCGAAGAGCTTCAGCAAATCGAAGATTTAGTTAATACTAAAATCCAACAAAATCTACCAGTCACTCGACGCATTGAAAACAAAAACGAAGCTATCAAATCAGGCGCTATGGCATTTTTTGCCGAAAAGTATCCTGACCAAGTCAGTGTTTATATAATTGGTAAAGATCCAGACAATGATTGGTTCAGTAAAGAACTCTGTGGTGGTCCACACGTTGCTTCAACTGGAGAAATCGGCCAGATCAAGATCTATAAAGAAGAATCGCTTGGTAGTGGCAAAAGGCGTATTTATGCCAAATTAATGTAATATGCTAAGCTAATACTATGGAGCTTAGCAATTTACTAGACAAAGTTACTAACAAAAAAGAACTACATAAAAAATTTCTCGCCATCGAGTTGACAGATGATATCGTGCAAGCTGCGGTCTGGCAAGTTGTTGACTCTATTACTGAGGTTGTTTCTGTTGGGACGCCAGTCCCCTGGAACGGGGATGAAGGTAATCTCGAAGAGTTAATCACTGCCGTTGACACAACGATTACCAAAGCTATCGAACAACTTGATCACTCGCCAACCGAAGTCATTTTTGGTATTCCCAACACTTGGATTAAAAACGACTCTCTTGTCCAAGAAAAACGCACCTATCTGAAAAAAATCAGTCAAGATCTCGAACTTACCCCTCTGGGCTATGTTATTGTTATGGACAGTCTTATTCGTTACCTTAGAATGCAAGAAGGTACCCCAGCTTCAGCTATTTTGATTCAAGTCGCCGATACTGAGCTTACACTTGCTGTCGTCATTCAGGGCAAAACTCAAGCTCTCAAAACAATCTCGCGCGGCGATGATGTTGCGGCTGATGTTGAATCAACTATTCTCAACTGCGCGCAAGACTTCAAACAACTCCCTTCGCGTTTTCTTGTCTTTGACGGTATGCACGATCTCGAAGAAGTTGTTCAGAATCTTACTCTCGTTGATTGGGTCGCCAAGTTTCCCTTTCTTCACATTCCTAAGATCGAGGCTCTTAATAAAGACATAGTAATTCGCGCCCTCTGTGTTGCTGGTGGCGCTGAGGTTGCCAAATCTATCGGTATTACTATCACTGATCAGCCCGTAAAACCAGAAAACATCGAAAATCAAGCCGAAGATTTCGAAGCACTCGGTTTCCAGCAAGAAGAGTTAAAAGATTTAGAGACTACCAACTCCTCTCTACCCAAACCCAAAATTCCTCACATTACTCTTCCCCATCTTCCTCTTCGAACTTTGCTGGCGCTTTTTGTTGTTGCGTTTGTGTTTTTCATCTTCGCAGGTAGTCTTTGGTTGTTTCCCAAGGCAGTTGTAACTCTTACTCTTGAACCCAAACAAGAATCAACTAAATTTATTATCACTATGGATCCATCAACGTCTGCCGTCATTGATGCTGAGAAGTTAATAATCCCAGTCTCAACAGTAACAACTACCGTTCAAAAAGAAGGAACAATCCCAACCACCGGCAGTAAAGAGGTGGGAGAACCAGCAAAAGGAGAAGTCACAATTTACAATCGCACTCTTGTCAAAAAAACCTTCCCCCAGGGTACAACACTCTCTGCCTCAGGACTCAAATTCACCCTCGACTCAGAGGTTTCTGTTGCTAGCAAATCGGTCGGAGTTGATTACGTTGATGTTCCAGGCAAAGAAACAGTCAAGATTACCGCTTCAGCAATCGGCGAAAAAAGCAATCTCCCTAGTGGCACTGAGTTTACAATTGGCGCTTTTGCTACCGAAAGCTTTATCGCCAAAAACGACTCTGCTCTCAAAGGTGGCACCAGTCGCGCTGTCGCTGCCGTTTCCGCTAAAGACAAAACCAATTTAATAAATGAATTAAAGTCGCAACTAGAGCTAGAGGCGCAACAAAAGCTCCAAGAACAAGGCGATCTTATTTACCTATTACCCAATGCAACCAAAATAACTTTCGAGAACTACTCAAACAAAGTTGGTGAAGAAGCCGAAACTCTCTCCGCCACTATTTCTATTACCGTTTCTGGATACGAGCTTTCTCGTGCCACACTTACTTCTCTAGGCAAGCAAAAAATCTCCCAAACACTTATTGATAGTCAATTAATCGGAGAGCCTCAAGTTAAAATTGGTGAAGGCGATGCCGAAAAAACCACAGTTGAAGTAGCCGCCCTTACTCTTCCCCAATTAGATATTTCTCAGCTTCAAAACAACTTGCGAGGAGTGCGTGGAGAAGCCGCTTTTAATCAAGTAGTTGGTACAATTCCAGGATTAAAATCAGCAACCCTAGCCATCTCTCCCTCTTGGATCCCCAAATTCATGAAATCCTTGCCTCGTAAAGCCGAGAATATCGAGATTAAGATTGTTAGTACCTCGCAATAATCATGGCAATATACAGTTATATCAAGGCACCCCCAGGTTACACCTTGAAGAAGCCGACCAACCCCTTGCGATATCTACGCGCCTTTGTTTCTGTGTTCTTACTAACTCTTGGCGTTGCTTCATTTACCACAGTTGCCTATCCTATCCTTTCTTATCAAATACTCTACGCTCCCAAACTTCAAAAAAAACTTACTCCCATCTCACCACTTGTTCAACCAGAAGTTATCCTCTCCAACAACTCAGTCACAACTCAAGCTCCCCGCGTTTTACCCGAAGTTCTCGGCACCTCTTTAGACTTTACTGACAGCGAACTTTGGTATCCAACTCATTCTGTTCAATCCACATCATCTAGACTAATCTATTCTCTGAAAATTCCCAAAATCAAGATCGACGGCGCAACAGTGCGTAATGATCACACTGATCTCAGAGAGTCACTAATTCACTACAAAGACACAGCCGCTCCAGGAGACTTGGGTAACGTAGTAATATTTGGCCACTCAGTTTTGCCGCAGTACTTCAATCAGTACGATTATCACACTATTTTCTCAACTCTCCATACTCTCAGACTCGGGGACGAAATCATTCTCAAAGATACTCATGCTGAGTTTCGCTACATAATCAATGAAATGTATGAAACCACACCAGACGATCTTACACCTCTTGCTCAGCGCTACGATAATCGTTATCTAACACTTATCACATGTACACCACCAGGAACTTATCTACGACGATTAATCATTAAAGCCACGCTCCTATGAAAGTTTTAGCTATAGACTATGGTCTCAAAAATCTTGGTTTTGCAACCGCCGAAACTCCCTTAGCAACTCCTCACTCTACTATCAAACTCGACTCATTTCATCAGTTAATAACCGAGTCTCTTCGTATAATCAAATCATATCAACCAGATTTAATAGTGGTTGGCATCCCTGAAGGCAAAATCAAACTAGAAGTTATTAAATTCATCCAAGCTCTCAAACCCTTCGTTAAACAAGCTATCGTTACTCATCCAGAAACTCTCAGCTCGCAAGAGGCAGTTTTAAAGCTACGCCAAGCTCGCGCCAGCCACACAAAACTTCAACAAAATCACGCCTACGCTGCTTGCCTAATTCTCGAAGATTATCTCGAGATGAATCCCCACTTAGTAAAAATATAGTACACTAACCATAGAACCACTATAAACTTTATCGCTTTAAACAAAAAAGGAGGTCTATGTTCAAAACCGTTATTGCGCCTCTCCAATCTTGGTTACTCTCGCGTGGTCAATGTGTTGCTTGTGGTACACCCCTTGTCAAGGGCAAGACTGAGGCTCGGGATCAAAAATCTGACAAAGTCACCTGCAAGTGTGGTCGGATCTTCATTTATGACAAAACTACCAAAACCTATCGTCGCGCGCTTTTTTCAGAGATTTAAAACATGACTAAATCCCGCCAAACAAAATTACCAATAATTATTAGCCTCTTTATAGCTTCATTACTAATCATTGGTGGCCTCTTTTG
>Ga0101944_10003036_pt1 | contig 24747 bp, 15 predicted proteins | sample DewCreD2012metaG_FD_75245 | JGI IMG/M metagenome (GOLD analysis project Ga0101944, IMG submission 75245) | Hot spring sediment bacterial and archeal communities from British Columbia, Canada, to study Microbial Dark Matter (Phase II) - Dewar... ... | reverse complement strand
AGAATAGTAATTCCATTGATGGCCACATTTTCACAATCGCCTATCCTGATTGTCCATGAAGGAGAATCAACAAAATACACATCACGGATGGTTACGTTGCTGCACCGGAGCAACACCACCATCATCCCGGGCCGGTAAGGATACGCCACGGGACCGTCGGGAAAGCCATCGCTTCCGTCCATAAACGAAGCACCCTGGCGGATGAAACGCCTGTCATAATCACGGGTATCATGAGCCTTCTGAAGATTCATAAAGCTAAGCCCGCAGCCATTAATCTCGCCATGCCCTGTAATGGAAATATTCACTGCATCGTCGGCAAAAATAATTCCTCTCAGACGACCGTCGACCTTATAATCTGCAGTATCCCCGCTTCCGCGGAGCACAGCCCCCGCCTCAAGGTAAAGATGAACATTGCTTTTTAATACCAGTGTCCCGGTCATATACACACCGGCAGGAATGTACACAGTGCCTCCTCCCCTGCGATAACACTTATCAATTGCTTTCTGTATAAAACGGGTATTGCAAACCTTTCCCCCCGGTTTGGCTCCAAAGTCTTTGATGTTGTATACATCGGGCAGGGTACACCCTGCAAATCCCGCCAGTAAAAACAAAAGAACTTCATTTTTTATCTGCCTGCATCTTTTCAGAAGATGGAGAACACTGATATTTTTTTTCATCTTTGTATGTTGTAAAGTTTATACACAAAAATTTTTATACTAAATTTTCAGCACTTCCGTTTACACAAAAACAAAACTAATAAAAAAATATGCGAAAGTCCATTCTGCTGTTCTTTTCTTTTTCCTTTCTTTTATCCATCTCTTCCCGGGCGCAATGTGTGGATGGAAATTACCTTAAATTTATTGAGCCGAGGGAGGGATATGCTCCGCTGGACATGGTTTGTATCAGGGTATTGAAAAAAGATATATGGGTAAGTGTGGAAGATGGTCAGGGACATGAATATCTTAAATTAATTCCTTCCGGCATTCTTTATTTTCAGGCAGGAGGCTCACTGGGAAGACATCTGATTGTCATTAAAGATAAAAAAGGCAGAATAGTAGATAAAGCTTCTTTTAAAGTAGATTGCCACACCCTGCTCGAAGACGAAAGTCTTTTTTATCAGGACATGCTAAAAACACTTTGCTGGAATCTGACACGTAACCTTCCTTATTCTTCTGTTTTCCTGAATAAAAAAAATTATTGCCTCTTTGCTTCTTCACTGCAGGCTCACACAGAAATAGTAAAAGCCCTGCGGTATTTTTCGCCGGAAACTAAACAGGCACCAGAATTTTACGGCGATTTTCAGGAAAAGAACGGAATGATATGGTCACGCATCATCCCTGCCGGAGCACCTTCGCCTGACGAAAAAAATGACACGCTGGCCGGTTACCGGGTGATAAAAAATTCAGGCAATTACAGGTTCGAAAGGTCACTTTTTTCTTCCGATGCAGAATACCTTTACATAGAATCTCTTTTTTATGCCTGGCAAAGCAGCGGTGATAAAGAATGGATGAGTCGTTATTTGCCCCATGCCATCAAGGCGCTGGACTATCTTTTTCATGCCGCCGGCAAAGCATCGCCGGGCAGTGTTCTTGTGAAAGGAGTATTTCGTCCTGAAAGAAGCAACATGATAAACAGCGATGAGAAAAACCTGTTGTGCAGGAAAAATTACCCGAATCATCTTCCTGTTTATTCCGGTATAATGACGGGCGACAATACAGGCATCGCTTATGCCTCGATGCTGCTGGCCCAGATGCTTGAAGCCACCGGCAATAAAGCAGAGGCCGAAAAATTTCGCAATAAAGGCCGCGAACTCATGGAACAAATCATTCAATCAAGCTGGCATCAATCTTTTTTATTGCCTTTTGTGAGCAAAGACACATCGTTTTGCACCCGTCTCACAATAGATGGTACCTTCCCTCTATCGTGTGTAAATACCTTTTTTCTTGCAAGAAACAAAGACTACGAAAAGAATACAGCCATTGTCCGTGCTTACCTCTCATTAAAAGATCACCTGCCCCCTTCTTCTCCGGGCGAATGGTACACGGTTTACCCTCCTTACAAACAAACCATCAGCGGTATTCCCCCATGGGAATCGCTCAACGGAGGGGTAAGTCCCCTGATTGCAGGCCAGCTGGCACTGGGAGCTTTTGATTGCGGCATGGAACGGTATGCCATCGACATACTGAAACGGGTTTATTTTTTAGCCGGCAGAAAAAACGGCTACCTGTATGGCATTTACCGCGGAACTATGTTTTCTGCTCCTGAAAGAAAATTCAGTCTCATTGACCTCCGCAATTATGTGAATGCAGATATTGGCAAAGGTTCACCGGTCATTCCCGGATGGGATGAAAAAAACGACAATGAGTTAAAAAATTTTCCCACCGACACCCAGGTTTTTCATCACATTCCTTTTTTTATTGCCAATCCTGATTCAAATCAGCACCGTGCCTGCATTGCCCTGTCGTATGCAGGACCTTATAAAACAGTCACCTGCATTGATATTCACCAGAAGGCTGCTTCGCTGTATTTGCTGCATGCCTGTGCCGGCCATCAAACAGCCGGATACATGATCATTACTTATGAAGATCATTCCACCTACACCGATGTGATCGGTCCGGGAAAAGTTGCTCCGTGGAATTGCCCTGACAGCACGGCATCCGGAGAATTTCCTTTCCGTATTGCATGGAAAGGCAACAATGCCTATTACCGAACAACCGGCGTGGGCGTATATGGCCTCAATAATCCTTTTCCGGAAAAAGAAATTTCACATCTTGAACTGATCGCCAACCAGGGAGAGTCAAGATGGTATGTATTAGGCATTACCCTGTCAGATGCTCCTGTGTACCTTCCACCGGCTGAGACGTCGGACGAGATTCCCTCTTCCTGTGCTGCAGCTGTCATAACAGAAGCTTTGATCAACGGAATGGCCGGAATCAAAGACGAAGGGGTGACTTTCTCCCGCAGCATCATTTCTCCTCACTGGCTTTTTGACAGCATCAACTACGCAAAAGTTTTTGTCCGTTATGAAGCTTCGGATGGTTATTCAGGATATATCTACCAGTACGTCCCGGACGAAAAAAGGATGATCCTGTCTTTCTCCGGAAGCGGCAACCACACCATCATTCGCCTGCCTTTGCCGGAAGGACTGACCATTGACCGTGTATACCTGAACGGCGAATTAAAAAACAGCACCCTTGAAACCACAGGAACATCTTCCTATTGCAGGATTGTTTCGGAGAAATATGGCCCCGGGCGATTAATTGTTTACCTTAAATAAACGGTGATCTCTTTTCGTTTCGTTTTCAGTTGAGAGAAATGATTAGTTTTGCAAAATTTTCAATAGGTCATGATTTCAGTAAATCATTTGTGGGTGTCTTTTGGATCGTTTGATTTATTGAAAGATATTTCTTTTGTCATCAACCAACGAGACCGGATTGGACTGGTAGGAAACAACGGAGCAGGTAAATCAACTTTATTAAAAATTCTGAGTGGTGAATGCCAGCCTTCATCAGGCAGTATTTCCCGTCCATCAAATCTTACCACGGGATACTTGCCACAATCCATGAAAATATCTGACGAACGAACCTTACGGGAAGAAGCATGGCTGGCTTTTCCTGACGTACTTGCCCTTGAGGAAAAAATGGCATTTCTTGAACATCAGATAGCCCGGCGGATCGACCACGAGAGTGAAGAATACCAACGGCTTATTCATCAACTGGCTGAAGTCATTGAACAATATGAATTACTGGAAGGATCCTCGGTTCATGCCATCATTGAACGCACCCTTATGGGTTTAGGTTTTTCATCCAGCGACATGAACCGGTCCACAAAAGAATTTTCCGGCGGATGGAGAATGCGGATAGAACTGGCAAAAATTCTTCTCCGCCGGCCCATGTTACTTCTGCTGGACGAGCCTACCAACCATCTCGACATCGAATCCATTCAATGGCTTGAAGATTTTTTAGCCGGTTATTCCGGAGCACTGGTGGTGGTATCGCACGACAAGCTGTTTCTTGACAGAGTGACCCAGCGTACCTTTGAAATTTCACTTGGCCGTTTATACGATTACAATGTCAATTACTCAGCCTACGTTGCCTTGCGGCAAACTCAGCAGGAACAACAAATGAGAACTTTCCGGAACCAGCAAAAGATGATTGCCGACACAGAAAAATTCATTGAACGTTTCAGGTATAAAGCCACTAAAGCTTCACAGGTACAAAGCCGCATCAAACAACTGGAAAAACTCGAGCGGATTGAAATAGATCCCGAAGACACCTCGCATATACACATTCGTTTTCCACAACCTCTTCCTTCAGGAAGGATCGTTGTCCGGCTGAAAAATGTCTCAAAATCCTATGGGGAAAAAGTGGTTCTCAATAAAATTAATCTCACCATTGAGAAAGGAGAAAAGATTGCTTTTGTAGGAAAAAACGGAGAAGGGAAAACCACCCTGGCACGTATTCTGATGAATGAACTTAATCACGAAGGAGAAGTAATTTACGGTCATCAGGTACGAACAGGATATTATGCCCAGAACCAGGACGAATTGCTGCAGGAAGAAGAAACAGTTTTTGATACGCTGGACAAAGTGGCTGCCGGAGAAATCCGTGCGAAACTCCGCGATATACTGGGAGCCTTTCTGTTTAAAGGAGAAGACATTCATAAAAAAGTAAAAACTTTATCGGGAGGAGAAAAAGCGCGGCTGGCAATTGCCCGCCTGCTTCTGGAACCTTATAATTTTCTTATTCTGGACGAACCCACCAACCACCTCGACATGCGATCAAAAGAAATTCTGAAACAGGCTTTACTGAATTTTGAAGGTACCCTGGTCATTATTTCGCACGACAGGGATTTTCTGGATAACCTTGTGACCAAAGTATACGAATTCACAAACAAAAACATAAAAGAATTTACAGGAAGCATTTATGATTTTTTGCAAAAGAAAAAAATTGAATCGTTAAAAGCCCTTGAGATAAAAGACCTTTCTCTTGATTTGCCAGAAAACAACATAAAAAAACAATGGTACGAGGGGAAAAAAGAAAAAGACAGAATCATCAGGAAAAGTCGCCAGTACATAAAAAATCTGGAAGAAAGAATCGAAAAACTTGAAAAAGAACTTAACCGTCTTACCGGTATCATTGCCAGTGAGGAAGAGCGGAAAAAATTTTCGCATCCCGATGAACCCTTTGTTTTATATCAAAAAACACAGGAGGAAATCAATCATTCCCTTAAAGAGTGGGAAAAGGCTTCGGAAGAACTTGAACAATTGCTTAAAAAAGAAGGGTAATTTATTTTTTCTCTTTCAACAACCAGGTTTTAAAAATTTCATACAATTCCTGTATCAGCAAAGGTTTGGCATAACAGCCGTCACATCCTGCCTGAAAACACTTTTCTTTCTGGTTGGTTGAGGAATAGGAAAGTTGCATGATAACCGGAAGTTCCGGTTTTATTTTTTTTATTTCGGCAGCAGCCTCAAAGCCACTCATGCCGGACATTTTTGAATCTATCAATACCATTTCCACATCAGGATTTATTCTGGCAGAATACACCGCATCCATGCCATCCTTAACCCACAATATTTTTAAATTAAGATCTTTGGTTAATTCTTTGAAGTAGGTAAAGAGGGCATCTTCTTTTTCGGCAAGAAGGATCTTCCGCCCTGCCACAGTCAAAGAAGAAAGAGAAATCTGATCTTTTGAAGGATACTCGCTAACCGGTTTATAAGGAAGGGTAAAATAAAAAGTGGAACCTTTGCCTACTTCCGATTCCACCCATATATCTCCTCCAAGGAATCTTACCATGTTGGCTGAAATAGCCAGTCCCAGCCCTGTTCCTTTACGGGTCATGGTAAGGGTTGAGATATTATTGCTGTCCATCACCTGTCCGAAACGCTCAAAGATAATGTCCTGTTTGTCTTTAGGAATGCCTATGCCTGTGTCTTTTACATAAAACTTAAGATATCCTGTTTCAAGCAGATGGTAACCAAATTCAACACTTCCTTCATTGGTAAATTTAATTGCATTCCCTATCAGGTTGGTAAGCAACTGCCTGAAACGGAAAGGATCAGTATAAATCACAGCCCTGTCATCGGGAAGGGAAGGTTTGCTTATGACCTGCAGATGTCCTTTTCCTTCTGTCTCCTTAATTCCCTGTGAGATCTTCACCAAATCGTTAAACACTTCATTGATATGCGTTTCGGCTATTTGTATTTTTACCTGTCCTGATTCAATCTTTGAAACATCAATGATATCATCAATAAGGGAAAGCAATTGATTTCCGCAACTTTGTATGTGATTCAGAAATTCATTCCGTTCTTCTTCTGTAAGATTAGGATCCCGCAGCAGGTTGGAAAAGCCAATGATCCCATTCATGGGGGTACGGATTTCATGCGACATGTTGGAAAGAAATGCCGTTTTAAGCCGGTCAGATTCTTCGGCTTTTTCCTTGGCTTCCCTCAGTTTCTCTTCGTAAAGCATTTTTTCCGTAATGTCTACCGACATGCCTACAGTTCCTATTACCCTGCCGGTTATTTTGTCGCGAATAGGAAACTTAGTGGCAGAAACCCATTTTACATTTCCTTCCCCATCAATCAGTTTTTCCACTTTATCAATGACAGGGATTCCCGTACGCATAATTTCCTTTTCGTCATTGTAGGCAGCAATGGCATGTTCTTTATTAAAAAAATCAAAATCAGTTTTTCCGATGGCATCTTCCGGTTTTTCCAGTCCAAGCATTTTTGCCTGTGCCTTACTGATTTTTATAAAGCGGCATTCCTCATCTTTATAATAAATGGTATGTTGAATATGATCCATGAGCAACTGAAGAAACTCCTTTTCCCGTTCCAGCTCGATAAGAGCCCGTTTAGTTTCCGTAATATCTCTTGAAATACCTACCAGCCCTGTAATTTTTCCGTTTTTATCCCTGATGGGGCATTTGGTAGTAGAAACCCACCGTTCCTCGCCCTTACTGTTAATGACTCTCTCAATCTTATTAATCAAAGGTTCCCCTGTCTGAAATATCCTTTGTTCATCTTCCAGCCTCGGTTTTGTTTCTTCAGGAGAAATGAAATCAGCATCGGTTTTACCAATCAGATCATCAGGATTTTCATATCCCACCTCAAGGGCTTTGGCTTTATTAACCCTGATAAAACGACTCCGGGTATCTTTAAAATAAATCTTGTCGGGAATATTATCCAGAAGTGACTGCAGCAGATTGCTTTCAAACTCATATTTACTGCGATTCACCACCCTCTCGGTAATGTCTCTGTGTATGCCGGCAGTTCCGATTACATTTCCGCGTGCATCTACCACAGGCATTTTAATGGTGGTGTACCACAAATCTTCATCCTCATAACGAACATTATAAGAGAGAATCTCCTTTGTCTGGATCACCTGCTCTTCTTCTGCCTTGTATTTATCAGCTTCAGCCTTGGGAAATATATCGTGATCAGTTTTTCCAATTAATTCTTTTACATCCTTTTTCCCGATAAAATCAAGATATTTTTCATTTACATACACAAATCTTCCTTCCCTGTCTTTCACCCACGCCACAAATGGAAGCCCGTCCATAAAAGAATGCAAGCGGGCTTCCGCCTGAAGAATCTGTTCTTCTAACCCGGCAATCTTTTTCAGCATATTCTTCTCGTCAACCATCCCTCATCAATTTTAGATGTATAAAAATAAAGAATTTATGATAAAAACAAAAAGTCTTCCCCTGTATCCGGTCCTTCTCCCATAAAAATCATTTACGGAAAAAAGAGCATATTTATTTGATTATAGAGCATAGTACCTATGTATCAGAATCTTGTATTTTTGAATTTCTCATAAGCTTAATTTTAGTTAGTGGAAAAGGGAAGCCATTGCAAACAGCAGGTTTTCCTTTTTTATCTTTTTAATGCACAGGAATGGTTAAAACAATAAAATACCCCGTTTGCCGTTTTTATTGTTTTGTTGCATATTTACATTGCCATGAACAACTTTCTTTCCATTGCAAGGGCACGTTATTCATGCCGTTCTTATCTTCCTCAAGAGATAGAAGAAGATAAATTAATGCGTGTCCTTGAAGCAGGCCGTATTGCTCCTTCGGCTGTTAATTATCAGCCATGGTATTTCGTTGTGGTGAAGGATCCTGACAATCTGCAACTTCTTTATGAATGTTATCCACGCGAATGGTTTAAAACAGCTCCCTGCGTCATTGTTTTATGCGGGGATCACCGGCAATCGTGGAAAAGAAAAGATGGAAAAGACCATTGCGATATAGATGTGGCTATTGCCGCCGACCACATGACGTTGCAAGCCACAAGCGAGGGTTTGGCCACCTGCTGGGTATGCAATTTTAACCGCCCTCTTCTCTCATCAATTTTGCATCTGCCTGACGAGGTAGAACCTGTGGTCATGTTGCCTGTCGGATACCCTTCTGACAAAACCGATCCCAACCGCCACAGGGAAAAAAGAAAAAAAACCGAAGAAATTGTCTTTTTTGAAAAACTAAACCTTAAATCCTGAAAATATGATACACATGAAAAAACTTCTTTTGTTTGGGACTGTGTGTGCAATGATGGCATGCCGGCAGGGAAATTACCGTGAAAACAACGACCCTCTTCATCCTTATGATTTACGTTGTGAATATCTGAAAAATCCCCTGGGGCTTGACGCCACGTCGCCACGATTTCAATGGAAACTTTCCTCAGCCCAGCGGGCACAGGAACAAACAGCTTATCAAATCCTTGTTGCCAGTCACCCCGATACCTTAAAGGCAGACCGGGGAGACCTGTGGAATTCAGGAAAAGTCATTTCAAATGAAAATATTCATATCCAGTATGCAGGAAAAACTCTTTTATCGGGACAACAATGTTACTGGAAAGTAAAAGTATGGGATAAAAACCAGCAGGAATCCGGATGGAGCGAAATGGCATATTTCAGCATGGGACTTCTTCAGCCATCCGATTGGAAAGCCATGTGGATTGGATTGGACAGGGCAATGGGCACTGACAATCCGGCGGCAGAAAAAACAAAACTTTCAGCCCGCTACCTGCGCAAAGAATTTACCCTTGAAAAAAACATCCGCAGAGCTACTGTATACATGTGTGGACTGGGATTGTCTGAACTTTATATAAATGGAAAAAAAATAAGCGATGAGGTATTGTCTCCGCCTCTTTCAGAATATGCCAAAAGGGCTTATTATGTAACTTATGACGTTACGTCTTCCCTATCCACGGGAAAAAATGCCATGGGAGTCATTCTGGGCAATGGCCGTTATTTCAAAATGCGTTTTAAAGAACCTTTTGTCATGCAGGGATATGGCTTCCCGAAGCTTATTCTGCAAATGGTTGTCGAATACACCGATGGCAGCACAGCCCTCATCGTCAGCGATCCCTCATGGAAAATTACAGCCGGGGGACCTATTGTATATAATAATGAATACGACGGTGAATACTATGATGCCCGTAAAGAAATGAAGGGATGGAACGAAGCCGGATTCGATGACCATGGATGGCTGAATGCCGAAAAAGTAAAGCCCGCTTCTCCGGTGCTCTGTGCACGCAACATCCCTCCCATCCGGATTACACAAACCCTGAAACCCGTGAAAATCATCCGCAAACCTGCATCTTTCATTTACGACATGGGACAGAACATGGTGGGATGGGTTAAACTGAAAGTATCAAAAGCACCGGCAGGTACCGAAATAAAATTGCGTTTTGCAGAAACCCTTACCGCCGACAGCAATCTGTATACCGCCAATCTTCGCACTGCTGAATGTACCGATACGTACATCACACGGGGGGATGAAACAGAAGAATGGATGCCCCGTTTTACCTACCATGGTTTCAGATTTGTTGAACTAACCGGCTACCCCGGCACTCCGGATCTGAACACCATTGAAGGCATGGTGGTTCATGATGATCTTGAAACAAACGGACATTTTGAATGTTCCAATGCCCTCATCAACCAGATATACAAAAACTGTGTCTGGGGCATCAGGGGAAATTACCGCAGCATGCCCACCGACTGTCCCCAACGCGACGAAAGAATGGGATGGCTGGGCGACCGCGCCGCCGGTTCCAAAGGAGAAAGTTTTATTTTTGACATTGCAGCATTTTATTCAAAATGGCTCCGCGACATTCAGGATGCACAAAAAGAAACCGGCAGCATTCCCGATGTGGCTCCTACCTACTGGCAAATCTATAACGACAACGTAACGTGGGCAGGGACTTACATCATTCTCACCGACATGCTTTACCGCCAGTACGGCGACAGGGAAATCATCAGACAACACTACGAAACCATGAAAAAATGGTATGTATACATGAAAAGCCGCTACATAAAAAATAACCTCCTTACAAAAGATACCTATGGGGACTGGTGCACACCTCCGGAATCACTTACGCTGATTCATTCAAAGGATCCCAAACGGATTACCAGCGGAATTCTTATCAGCACCACGTATTTTTATCACATCAGCAACATCCTGCATCGTTTTGCGGGACTGATGAATCAAAAAGATGATTCCGTGATGTTCAACACCACCGCTGCCCTGCTTCTTAAAGGATTAAACGAACAACTTCTGGACAAAACAAAACCCGCCTATGGCAACAATTCACTTACCTCCAATCTCCTCCCCATGGCTTTCCGCATGGTTCCCAAAGAACTGGAACAAAAGATTTTTGACAACATCCTGTACAAGATCATGAGCGAAGCCAATGGACACATCAGTTGCGGACTGGTGGGGTGCCAGTGGATTAACCGTGTACTCTCCGATTATGGCCGACCCGACGTGGCCTACCTGCTTGCCTCCAACACCACCTACCCCGGCTGGGGATACATGGTTTCGCAGGGAGCCACAACCATCTGGGAACTCTGGAATGGCAACACAGCCGATCCGGCAATGAATTCAGGGAACCATGTGATGCTGATTGGCGACCTCGTCATCTGGCTTTACGAATACCTTGGAGCCATCCAGTCGGACATTGAACAACCGGGATTTAAACACATTGTAATGAAACCCACGCGAATCAATAACCTTACGTGGGTGAACGCTTCGCACACTTCGCTGTACGGACCCATTAAAAGTGCATGGAAAGAAGAAAATTCAAAATTCATCTGGGATGTTTCCATTCCTGCCAACACATGGGCTACCATTTACATTCCTGCCCGATCGGAAAAAGACATCACCGAGGGTGGACAAAAAGCTTTATCTGCCCCGGGCTTGAAATTCACTGGCATGAAAGACAACTATGCCATTTTTGAAGCCGGTTCAGGCGATTATCATTTTGTGTCCGCCTCAGTACCACCGGTTCCTGCTCACAAGCAATATGTCTCCTCTCCGGTGATTACTCCTTCTGATACCATAGCCACTCTACCCGCCACCATCAAGGTATCCATCAGTTGTGCCACGGAGGGTGCCCGCATCAGGTACACTCTCGACGGAAGTGAACCTTCTCAAAATTCCACCCTGTACACGTCTCCCTTCAATATCACATCGTATTGCATCGTTACAGCAAAAGCCTTTAAAGAAGGGTGTATGGAAAGCCAGAGTACCAACTGCCAGTACGACCTGTATGACCCCCGCAGCAACGCCTGGAACTATGCTTATTACGAAGGCAAATGGCAAAAACTGCCTGACTTTACCAGACTCACTCCCCGGAAGAAAGGAGAAACCACCTCGATCAATGTTTCCAGATTAAAAATGCGGGAAGATAATTTTGGATTGGTCTTTACGGGAAAAATCAATCTCCCTGCCGACGGTAATTATACTTTCTCGCTTAATTCCGATGACGGAAGCAGGTTACTCATTGACGGGAAAACCGTGGTGGAAAACGACAGTATCCACGGCATGACAGAAGTACAAAGCAGTCTTTCCCTTTCGAAGGGAATGCACGATATCCGCATTGAATATTTTGATGCCTTATTCAACGAGGGACTTTTCATAAACATCCAGGGACCTGGTATTCCCCGTCAACGGCTACCTCTTGCCATGATCTTTAAACAATAAAAGAAAAAAGGAAATCGAGCCATGCGGCAACATCTTTCCGGGGGTGTTGCCGCATTTTTTGTTCCGGCAAAATATTTCATGCAGACCGCATGCGTTTACGAAATTCCCGTGGTGTATATCCGGTGAGCAATTTAAACTGACGGTTAAAATAAGACAGGCTCTCATAGCCGCATTCATAACAAACATCAATCACCTTTTTATCCGTTTCCGACAGAAGATTCTGGGCATGGGCAATCCGTATTTCATTCACAAAAGCCGAAAAATTCTTTTTGGTTTTCCGTTTGAAAAAACGGCAAAATGCTGCTTTATGCCAGAAAATACAATTTCTACAAAGAATTATATGCTTCGTTAAAACCTTTTATGAAGGCTGAATAAAAATGGCATCCTCAGGAAAAAAGAAGATACAGTGCCCCACCGGCAGTAATCATAAAAATAACATACCGGAATAAAGTTTCGGGGATTCTTTTAATAAAAATTATTCCTGTCAGGCATCCGGCGGCAATGGCAGGGATCATCATTGCATTAAACCACAAGCTCTCGCGTGTAATGTTGTTCCAGCCCCACCACTGAAGAGGCAGTTTAAGCACATTGACAATCGCAAAAAACCATGCTGCCGTACCTACAAACACTGTTTTAGGCAGATCCATGGAAATCAGATACACATTCATGACCGGACCTGCGGAATTCCCCACCATGGTAGAAAAGCCTCCCAGCAAACCAAAAAATGCAGTAAACCACCAGCGATGAACTACCTGACTGTATTTCAGAAGAGATTGCTGGATGATGTTTATCCCCAGACTGACGATCACGGTACCTGCAATGATTTTCTTAAACAAGGCATCATCCAGATTTTTCCCTGTTGTCAAACCTACAAGAATGCCTGCCAGAGCCCATGGCAGCAGCCTGAAAATATATTTCCACTGCCCATGACGGCGGTAATAGGTTACCGCAAACACATCGGCCATGATCAGCATGGGCAAAAGCACGCCGGTAGACATGCGCCCCCCGAAAAGCATTGCCATTAAAGGAATCACCATGATGCCTGCCCCCGACATGCCTGTTTTCGAGAGGCCAATCAAAAAAGCACATAAAAAAGCAATAGCCCACTGAAAAAAAGAAAAATCAGCAAAAGAAAAATGCCCTCCCATTCACCACTTTCTACTTCAGTTCAAAAGAAACTTCTTGTGTTTCGGCAGCATTTTTCCCAATGTACAGAATGAACTTCCCCGGTTCTGCCACAAATTTCATTTCGCGGTTCCAGAAAGCCAGGTCGGACGCTGTAAGAGAAAATTCTATCCTGCGGGTTTCGCCGGGATGGAGCAATACTTTTTTAAAGGCCTTTAATTCTTTCACCGGCCGGTTGAGACTTGCAGTCACGTCATGGATATACAGCTGAACAGTTTCTTCTCCTTCATATTTTCCTGTATTGGTCACCGAAATGCCGGCTTTTAAGGTGTCTTTCGACGTGATGCTGGTGTGATTAAGGGATATTGCCGAATACTCAAACGTAGTATAAGACAGGCCATAGCCAAAGGGGAACAAAGGATCATTGGACACATCAATGTATTTGGTTGACCACTGTTCATTGTGGTAATTGGGCCGTCCGGTGCTGTACCCATTGTAATACAGGGGACACTGTCCCACTGCCTGAGGGAATGAACACACCAACCGCCCCGAAGGATTATAATCGCCAAACAACACATCGGCCAGGGCATCGCCTGAACGGGTGCCGAGATGCCATGCTTCAAGGAGAGCAGGAACCCTGTCTTTCAGTTTACCGATGCAAAGAGGCCGCCCGTTGTGCAGAACAACCACCACCGGCTTACCCGTTTTTATAATTTCCTCCACAAGCTCCTCCTGTACACCGGGAATGGAAAGAAAAACCCTGCTGTTATTTTCTCCGCTCATCCACCACGGCTCACCAATGGCCATAATCACCACGTCGGCTCTCCGGGCGACGGACAGAGCTTCTGCAAAGCCCGACCTGTCAGGCCTGTCAAACGAACATCCCGGGGCATGATAAACGGTGGTTTCTTTCCCCAGTTTTTTCCGGAGTCCTTCCAGAAGGGTAACCGTTCGTGAAGGGTCACAGGCTGCCGCCCAATTTCCAAGCGGATCCCTTCTGTCATCGGCAAAAGGACCTATCACGGCAACTGATTTTATTTTTTTTGAAAGTGGCAACAGCCCTTTCTCATTTTTAAGCAACACAATGGATTTTCTTGCTGCCTCCAGGGCCAGATCGAGATGTTCAGTACACATCATCACCTGCTTTTCCCGGACGGTATCACAATAGCGGTAAGGATCATCAAAAAGTCCCAGTTTGAATTTCATCCTCAGTATCCGCCGTACGGCATCGTCAATAAGCGATTCCTTCACTTTTCCCTGCTGCACGAGGGTTACCAGTGAACGGATATACGACTGGGATTCCATGTCCATGTCGCATCCTGCCGTGATTCCTCTCAGGGCTGCCTCTGCCGTGTCGGCAGCATGCCCATGGCTGATCATTTCGCCCACCGACCCCCAGTCGGACACGGTAAAGCCTTTAAATCCCCACTCTCCTTTCAATACATGACGGATAAGAAATTCATGGCCGGTGGCAGGAATTCCCCACAAATCATTAAACGAATGCATGACCGTGGCGCAACCAGCTTCCACGGCCGCTTTAAAAGGTGGAAGAACAACATTACGGAGTTTATATTCCGACATGTCTACCGTATTGTAGTCGCGTCCTGCCTCAACAAAACCATAGGCAGCATAATGTTTGGCGCAAGCCAGAATGGTATTGGGAGCCGACAGATCATTGCCCTGAAATCCTCTGACCCGTGCGGCAGCAATCAATGATCCCAGATATGGATCTTCGCCGGCACCTTCCATGACACGTCCCCAGCGGGCATCCCTGCCTATATCCACCATAGGAGCAAAGGTCCAGTTGATTCCTGCGGCTGCAGCTTCCACCGCCGCTGCCCGTGCAGTACGGCGCACCAGCGAAGTGTCCCAGCTGCAGGCTTCGGCCAGAGGAACAGGAAAAGTAGTGCGGAAACCATGAATCACATCCCGTCCAAATATCAATGGAATATGAAGACGGGTACAATCAACCGCCATCTGCTGGAGCCATCTCACATTGGCAGCTCCGGCAGCATTCAATACCGATCCTACCCTTCCTCTTTTAATATCTTCTATAAAATTTTTATGATGACTTTTAGGACCCGTAAGCAAATCCACACTTCCGGACAATTGATTTAACTGCCCCACTTTCTCCCCGAGAGTCATCCGGGCAAGCAAATCATTTACTTTTTTCTCAAGGATCTTTTCCTGCTCCGGCAACGAAGAAGTGGAACAGGAAAAACTTATCAGGACGATCAATGCAGCAATGAATTCTTTTTTCATAACATCTCTTTTTTGTAAAACAAAAGCAACTATTTCTGAAAACAACGATAAAAAATCAGCTGTACAAAAATAAAATTTTAATTCTCAAAAAAACGAAAAACCTTCCCTTCTTACCTAACAGGCAAAGTTTTACATGACAATAATTTGATTGTGGTTTTATTAACCGGAACATTTCATATATTTGTATAAGTTTTGCCCCTTTGTCATGAAGTACGCAATAAGTCTTTTTACAGTTTTTCTTTTCTTCTCTCTTGCCGGACAGTTTTCCGGAAATACGGATATTGAAGTCATTACCAAAAAGCAGGGGCTTTCAGATGCTTACATCACGGGCGGCGTTACAGAAGATACGCTGGGATACCTCTGGATAGGCACCATCGATGGAGTTAACCGTTACAATGGCCTGGAGTTTGAAATTTTCAGGCCTGAGACCCACGATAGCCTCCGCGAACGTATCATAAGGGGAATTTTTCGCGACCGGAAAGGACGGCTCTGGATAAAGGGAACCGACATTTACCGTTATGATGATAAACACAACCGATTCATCCCTTATCCCACTCCCACTGTGCCTAACCGAAACGTATCCCTTTATCGTGATATTTTTGACGACAGCGAAGGCAATATATGGACACAGTACGCAAAAAATCTGGATGGCATAGTGAAACTTGATCCATCAACAAAAAAATACACCAACCTTGCGATTCTTGGAAAAGGAAATCTTGATTTCAGTGACATTGAACGGGTGAAATTACTGGCCATTGATGAATCGAACCAGTTGTGGCTGTCTGTAACAAATACCGATGGTTCATTAAGTCTTCTGGTATGCCGTTACAGAAACAATGTCATCAGCGATGTACAAATGCTTTCCACACAAAGCAGGATGCATGAAAGGGACCCTCGGCCGGGTTTGTTGTATTGCAAAACTTCCGACAACCTCCGCCGGATTTTTTCATGGGACGGTACAGTGTATACCTACAATCCATTACTCAAAAAGCTTGAAAAAGACAAAGATCTTTCGGCAGTTTTTAATCCCGTTTTCGGGCAAAATCCTATTATCAAAATACAGGAAAGCATAAACCGGCACGGCTGGCTGATCACCACTTTCAGACAATGCTACCTGTTTGCAGAAGGCAAGCTTTTTCCGCTGATTCACCTGTCTTCAGATATTCTGAGCATATATCAGGACCGTAATGAGTTGATATGGCTGGGCACCATTTCAGGATTAATCAAAATTAACCCCCTGGCCAAAAAGTTTTACTCCTATATCCCTCAGCCTTCTTCCATGAACAACGCCATCACCGCCCTCACAAAAGACAAGAAAGGTAATCTGTGGATAAGCACATACAACGGCCTCTTTATTGTAAGTCCTGACGGAAAAACCATTCACCTGACAAAAGAAAAGTTGCCTGCCCACATCATGGTAAACAACTACTATAATACGATGATAGAATGCCTCAATGGAGACATGCTTTGCGGAGGAATAGGCATCAACCGGATAAATCCTTTTAAAGAAACCTATCTTTACGCCCATCCTGATTCTGACGATTCTCATTCGCTCAACGATTGGGTGGTATGGCACATCATCAAAGGGAAAAAAACAGGGTATTATTATATAGCTACCCAGAACGGAAGTTGCAGGATGGTTCCCGGCAATGGATATGCTGCTCCTTCTTATGGAAAAATGACAGAATCATTTGAACGCCTCATCATCTACCCTCCGGGGATAGAATCTGAAAACGTATGTTTCTGTATTTACGAAGACCACGAAGGGATGATCTGGCACGGATTAAAAAAAGGACTTGCCCGCTATAATCCTTATAACAAAAACATCAAATTCTTTCTGCCGGAGAAAAATAACCCTTCTTCCATCAACTGCAACACAGCTTCGTGTATCATGGAAGACAGCCGCAACCGCCTGTGGATTGGAACAGAAGAAGGGGGATTGAACCTTTTCGACAGGAAAACAGAAACATTCACGCATTTTACCACCCGGGAAGGCCTTGCCAGCAACATGGTGTGGGGGATTGTGGAAGACAATCACGGAAACCTATGGATAAGCACAAACAACGGCCTGTCGAAATTTAACCCCGACAGCAAAGTGTTTATCAACTTTGGAACGGCTGATGGGCTCCCCGACAATGAATTTACCAGAGGTTGCTATTATAAAGACAGCGAAGGACGTCTTTACTTTGGCACTCTCAGTGGTGTGGTGCATTTTCATCCCGACAGCATCTTGATCAACACCCGTCCCCCTGAAGGAGTCATTGACAAATTGTATTTATTTGGAAAACCAGTACAACCGGGCGAAAAAATTAACGGTGAAGAAATCCTTCCTATTGCTCTTCCCCTGTTGAAGGAAATTTCTCTTTCGTGGAAAAACAACACCCTCTCTTTGGGCTTTTCGGCCCTGCATTTTGTTACTCCCGCCAAAAACCGCTATTCATATAAACTGGAGGGGTTTGATACCGGCTGGAATTATACCGGAAGCCATTACCCCATGGCTCATTACACCAATTTGCCTCCAGGCGACTATGTGCTGCGGCTGCGAGTTGCCAATAACGACGGGATATGGAATCCAAAAGAAACCACGTTGAAAATACACATCCGTCCGCCTTTCTGGATGACGTGGTGGTTTAAGGCAATGGCAATCATCCTTGCAGGAGGGCTGGTTTTATTTTTTATTCAATATCGCATGACCACTTTCCGTAAGAAAGAACTTGCTGCCGAAGTAGCGGAAAAAACCAAAGAACTGACGATCAAGAAAAATGAACTGGAACGAATCAATGAAACAAAAGACCGTTTTATCCGCATCATCAGCCACGACCTGAAAAGTCCCTTCCAGGCCATTACCGGCATGAGCGAATTGCTGCTGAAGGAGTTTCCGAACATCCCCGACGATCACAAGCAGGAAATGATACAAGTGATTCATAAAGCCTCAGAAAGTGCTTCTTCCCTTCTTGAAAACCTTTTGCTATGGAGCAAAGCCCACATGGGAAAATGGACCTATACGCCCGAAACTTTTGACCTTCAGGAAGCCATTGCCGCAGTATTCAATGTGGTGCTTCCTCAGGCGAGAAAAAAACAGATACACCTTATCAATGCCCTTAACAGAAGCATTCCGGTATGTGCCGACAGAAGCATCACTGAAACAGTAATCCGCAACCTCGTCACCAATGCCATTAAGTTTACCCTCCCCAAAGGAAGAGTCCTGATAGAAGCAAAAGAAACCGGCAACCAGGTGGAAATTGTCATTGAAGACAATGGCATAGGGATGAATGAAGAGATGCAGAAAAATCTGTATCACATGGAAGCCAAACTGAATACAAGAGGAACGGCAGGAGAAAGCGGAACAGGACTGGGGCTGATCCTGTGCAAAGAAATGCTTGAGATCACAGGGAGCCAGCTATTTTTTGAAAGCAAAGAAGGAAAGGGAAGCCGTTTCTGGTTTTATCTTTCCAAAGCCTAACCACTGATGCCTGTATTTGCTCTTCCGGAACAATTTGTTTTTCCTCATCCTTCCCTTGCAGAACCTGATGGGTTACTGGCCATCGGAGGCGATCTGCAACCCGGCAGGTTGCTGGCCGCTTACCGGCAGGGTATTTTCCCCTGGTACAACCGCAAGCCTGTTTTGTGGTGGTCGCCCGATCCACGCTGTGTATTCTTTCCGCATGAGTTCAAAGCCCCTAAATCCTTGCTTCAGATAATCCGGAAAGATATTTTCGAAATTCGCATGGACACCTGTTTTGAGCAGGTAATTCATCATTGTGCCACGGTAAAACGCAAAGGCGAAAAAGGCACGTGGATTACTCCTGACGTTCGCCGGGCCTACTGCACCCTGCATGAAATGGGATTTGCCCATTCAGTAGAAACTTTTTACGAATCGCGCCTGGTGGGAGGACTTTATGGTGTATCGCTGGGAGGAACGTTTTTCGGAGAGTCTATGTTTCACCTTTTGCCCAATGCCTCCAAGGTGGCACTCTTCTATCTCATCGATTTTTGCCTGAAAAACAACATCACCCTCATTGACAACCAGGTCACTTCATCACATCTTCTCCGGCTGGGGGCACGGGAAATCAGCCGTCAGGATTTTCTTCTGCTTCTGCAGAAAAACAACCAGCAAAAAACGTTACAGGGAAAATGGAAGGTAGCCCCATGCTCCTCCCACTAAAGACATTGCCATTTATTCAAGCTGAGTGGAGAATAACGGATTCGAACCGATGACCCCCTGCTTGCAAAGCAGGTGCTCTAGCCAACTGAGCTAATTCCCCATGATGGTAGTCCCGCGCAGAGTTGAACTGCGGACCTCTACATTATCAGTGTAGCGCTCTAACCAACTGAGCTACGGGACTGTTTTTATTCACAAACAAAGAACCTTTTTTATTTCAGGATGCAAATATATAAAAAAAGGACAAAGGAAAAAGAAGAGCTTTTCACCCGAAAAATATCTTCCTCTTTTTTCAAAGAACAATTCTTAATAATTTCAAAGGGCTGCAAATGTAAAAGGATTTTTATTCCTTGCCAAATTTTTCTCTTTCTCTTGCTTTTTCAGCTGTTATAAATACTCATTGTTTTTTCGGGACCGGCCGTACAGAAACTTTTAATCGCTTCAACGGCTTTTTCTACCAGCGGAGGCAATTGCTGCCACTCTTCGGGAGTCCATTCTCCCAGTACATAATCTATCTGTTTCCCTTTATCAAAATGATTGCCTATGCCAAAACGAAGGCGGGCAAATTCCTGATGTCCCAATGCCTCAATGATGCTGGCAAGACCGTTGTGGCCTCCATCACTCCCCCGGAGCCTGATGCGAATCCGTCCAAAAGGCAGGGCAATATCGTCTACCACTACCAACAGGTTGCTTACGGGGATGTCTTTATTCTGCAACCAGTAACGAACAGCCTTGCCACTCATATTCATGTAAGTAGACGGCTTTAACAACACCACCTGCCTGCCCTTCAGGGTACACTCAGCCACCTCCCCATATCGCTTATGCTGAAAAACAAGAGATGAGGACTTTGCCCATGCATCCACAATCAAAAACCCCACATTATGGCGTGTACGGGCATATTCATCACCGATATTGCCCAGGCCGGCAACGAGGTATTTCAAACCTTATTTCTTTTTAGGCTCTTTTTTGGGTTCTGCCGCAGGAGTGGAAGCAGGAGCAGCCGATGCTGACGGAGCTGCTGCAGCACCAGCCTCGGGCGTTGCGGCAGTTGTTGCAGCTGCTGCTGCAGGAGTTTCTTCAACCACGGTACGGGCATAATGTACTCCTACTACAGGATCGTGAAGGTTTCCTGCAAATGAAACATTTTCTATTTTAATATCCTTTACATAAATCGTCTTCCCTATATCCAGATCAGAAACGTCCACGGAAATTTCATCAGGAAGATGAACAGGTAACCCCTGCACTTTAAGATATCGTTTAAATACCTCCATTTTTCCGCCCTTGCGTACACCTATGGCACTGCCCCGTACAGATACAGGAATATCCACCGTTACAGGCTTATTGTCAAAAACTTCCAGAAAATCGAGATGAAGTATCTGATCCGTCACAGGATGGGTTTGAATTTCACGAATTATTCCTTTGTGTTTTTCGCTTCCGATGGTCAGATCAACAAGATATACATGAGGAGTATAAATCAACTTATGTACATCGGCGCGTTTTACCGAAAAATGTACATTGTTTTGTCCCCCGTATAAATTACACGGAATTTCATCGTTCTGACGAATTTTTTTTACGGCTTTTCTGCCCAGTTCGCTACGCAGCGTACCTTTTAATTCAAATGTTTTCATATCAATTGTGTTACTCAGAATTAATACTCCATTAATTCCCCATCACACCATCACGTCTGAAGAGGACTGCAAAGATATAAAAAGATATTTTCCGGGCAAAAAAAAGTACATTTTATTGATAACCAGCTGATAAGATAAAACCGGAAGAGCGTTGTATTTTTGCTTCCCGGTACACTGCCATGGAAAACAAGACTTTCAGAAAACTTTACCAAAAGGCTGCCGGCACCATGATCCGTGAACAACTCATTGCCGAAGGGGATGCTGTGGCTATTGGCCTGTCGGGAGGACAGGATTCATTTCTGTTGCTCGATATTCTGGCTGAAAGAAAAAAGCACCTTCCCTTCCCGATCCGGCTGTGTGCCATTCATGTACACCTGAAAGAAATCGGCTACGAATACAACGTTCCTGCCATGGAAAAGTACTGTGCTTCCCTGGATATTCCTTTTTACTGTATTGAAGAATCTGTTGACTTATCCATCAACAAAGAAAAAACCACCTGTTTTATCTGTTCATGGACACGCAGGAAAAAACTTTTTGAGACCACCCATCAGCTTGGTTATAATAAACTGGCCCTTGGACACCATGCCGACGATGCCATTGAAACCCTTTTAATGAATATGATATACCATGGGTCCATAAGTTCATTGCCTTACCGATTAAAAATGTTCGGGGGCCGGCTTATCCTGATACGCCCTTTGCTGGATCTTTCCAAAAAACAAATCTCGTCTTATTCTCCGGCATGCCATCCCCGCCCGGTCAGGGAATGCCCCATGACACACAACACAAGACGCGAACAGATAAAAAAACTGCTTGAACAGATGGAACGTCTTGGACCACAAACAAGAAAAAACCTTTTCAGATCGATGAACAACATTTTTCCCGAATACCTTCCTCACGGATGGAACACATGCATCCACGTGCCCTCACCAGAAGAGAAGACACAGCACGAAAACGACTTCCTCAGGGAGACTTAATGGCAAAGGTGACCGGAAGAGTATAATAAGAAGCCACCGGCTCTCCGCCCTGACGGGCAGGTTCCCACCGGGGCATTTGTTTGATGATCCGCAACGCCTCTTTATCGGCCGAAGGGCATAAACTTTTTATCACCTTCGGTTGCGTGACTTTTCCTTCCCGGTCGATAACAAACTTCACATACACTTTCCCCTCTTTCTTTTGCTCCAGCATGTCGGCAGGGTACACCTTCACTGAATCCAGATAGGAAAAAAGCCTTTTCATCCCGCCGGGGAAACGGGCCGGAACATCCACCACGGAATATACGGTATCAGCGGCATTATTTTCCCCGCCCTGCATGGCCGGCTGGGCAGCGAGAACGAAAGGCCACAGCAAAAAAACAACAGTTGTCTTTTTCATTTTTATCACTTTTTAAGTCTTAAAAAATGGGGCTCAATGGCCTTATCTGCTGGCACAGGAAGTTGATCCTGTATCATTTTATAAATCTTTTATCAATATGTTTTCCTTGCTTGTTTCCCATTGTTTCTCAAACGCCTGGACGATCATCGTCATTTTATGAAGTTCTTCGGGAATACCCGGCAGTACATTATTTTCATTCCGGTGCATCAAGCGGTTCAGTGCATAGGCCACAGTGATCCGGTTGATGTCGATGGCCGGCTGGAAAGCATTTTCCTCATCGGCTGCCGTGACTACTTCTGTAACCAATCCTGCACATTGCAACTCATACAGCAAGTCTGTGGCAAGACGGGTAGAAATCTGAAGGGAAGAAGCTATCTGCGACACAGGCATTGCTTTTTCCCCCATGGCAAATCTCTTTATAAGATAATGAAGCATATACAAAAGCAGTATGTTCTTTTGCCGGAGGCTGAATGTTTGCCGGTCGTTCTGATGTTCTGCTTCTTCAATGTGCTGGATGGCATAAGACAATTCGGCCCCAAACAATACAATGGTCCAGCTCAACTGAAGCCATATCATGAAAAGAGGAAGGGCGGCAAAGCTTCCGTAAATAGCCCCGTATCCGGAAAGCATAAGCTGAAACTTAACATACCCCCACTGTAAAATCTGAAAGGTGGTTCCTGCAAGAATTCCCGCAGCAAGGGCTGAAAAGAATTTCACCCTTGTGTTAGGAAACACCATGTACACGATGGTAAACGTAAGCCAGATAAGCACATAAGGAATAAGGTCGAGCCCCACGTGGGTAAGCCACTGCAGAATCGCCGGAAGATGCCAGGAGTGGATCAACGAAGATACATGGGTGGTAAGAAATACCGTTGCACTGCTTGAGGCGATAAGAAACACCGGAGCTACCAGCATAATAGAAAGATAATCACTGAATTTACGGGTCCATGTTCTGGCTTTTTTTACCTGCCAGATGTCATTAAATGCACTTTCAATGCTGGCCAGGATACGCATCACACTCCATAACAAGACAATGATTCCAACCCCTGCAATGATCCCTCCCTGAGTCCGGGCAAGCATCCGCCGGACAAACGACAGAAGCATCTGAAGAACTTCCTGCTGTTGGTGAAAACGGGCAATAATCTCAGCTTCCAGCTTTTGTTGCAAACCAAACCCCTGGGCAATGCCGAAAACAAGAGCCAGCACCGGCACAATAGACAGCATCGTATTGTAAGTAAGCGCCGAAGCCCTTATCTGAACCTTGTTGGCAAAAAACTCTTTAAAGGTGACGAAGAAAATCCGCAAAGGTCTTACAATGAACCGGTAGGTAAACGAATGCCGTAACGCAGGCATCTGCCACAAATCATAAAAAAGGAATTGACGGATCCGCTCAATAAAGTTTACTTTTTTCTTCATGCATCTTCACTTTATCTTTTACAAAAATACACTTTTCCCCCATTTTTGCATTGTTTTCAATTGATTTTCAGACAAATTCAAAATAAATTCCTCTTCTCTTCCCCTTGCACTGGTTTTTCTCAAACAATCTTAAAGGTTTAATTAAAAAAAAACTTATTTTTGCATTTTGTTTGTATTAAACATAATGTCTAACTTATTAAGTGTTAATTTTAAAAAGATTAAAAATGTCAAAAGAAACAAAAAAGAAAGCTGAAGAACTGGAAGAATTTGTAACATCCGATGAAACTCCGGTGGAAGAAACGGAAGAAATTGTTGCAGAAAACAGCGAGGAAGAAGAAGAAGAAATTATTGATGAAGGCGAGGAACTGAAATTAAAGAAAGTATCGGCCCTCGAAACAGGGGAATTTGATTGGGATTCGTACGATAAGAAAGGGGCTGTCATGAACAAAGAAGAAAGAGCCAAATACGAAGCCCTGTACGAGCAAACCCTTTCTTCAATTAATCAGAACCAGGTGGTTGAAGGGACTGTTATTGCCATGAACAACCGCGAAGTGGTGGTTAACATCGGATACAAATCCGAGGGAGTGATCAGTCTGAATGAATTTCGTTACAATCCCGATCTGAAAGTAGGCGATAAGGTAGAAGTATACATCGAAAGCCAGGAAGATAAAAAAGGGCAGTTGATCCTGTCGCATAAAAAAGCACGTACGTTACGCTCCTGGGATCGTGTCAACGAAGCTTACAATAACGATGAAATCGTAAAAGGATATATTAAATGCAGAACCAAAGGCG
>Ga0101944_10003035_pt1 | contig 24749 bp, 17 predicted proteins | sample DewCreD2012metaG_FD_75245 | JGI IMG/M metagenome (GOLD analysis project Ga0101944, IMG submission 75245) | Hot spring sediment bacterial and archeal communities from British Columbia, Canada, to study Microbial Dark Matter (Phase II) - Dewar... ... | reverse complement strand
GACCGCTATGGCCTGGCCGACCTGCACCAGCTCCGGGGTCGCGTGGGGCGCTACAAGCACCGTGCCTACTGCTACCTGCTGATCGAGCCGCATAAACACTTGACGCCCAGCGCCGCCCGCCGGCTGCACGCGATCGAAGAGTTCGACGAGCTGGGCGCCGGTTTCGCGATCGCCATGCGCGACCTGGAGATTCGCGGCGCGGGGAATTTGCTCGGCACCCAGCAGAGCGGCCACATCGCCGCGGTCGGCTATGAGCTGTATTGCCAGCTTTTGGAAAACGCGGTGCGCACCCTCCAGCAGCAACCGCCCAAAGTGCGGTTCGAGGTGGATATCCAGCTTCCCGGAGAGACGCTCTTGCCCGACGACTACGTGCCGGACCTGCGTTTGAAAGTCGATCTGTACCGGCGGCTGACCCGCGTCCAGACGCCGCAGCAGATCGACGATCTGGAGGCCGAAATGCTCGACCGCTTCGGCCCGCTGCCCCGCGCGGTCCAACGGCTCTTGGAAGTAGCCCGCCTGCGACTGGATGCGGCAAACTGGCGAATCTCGGCAATTTACCTGGAAGGCGAGTTCGTGGTCCTGCACTACACCGACCGGTCGCGGATCGAGCCGCTAGTGGCGCGGCACCGCGGGAAGCTGCGCCTGGTGGACGAGCGGAGTTTGTACCTGCCGCTGCCTCGCGGGGCCGATGCGACGCGCATCTGGCAGATCGTGAAATCCGTGTTGCGGAGCGACGAAGGCACGACTACCATCCAGCCCCGCGCCCTGCCGGCGCGCGGCAGCGGCGAAGTTGTCGTGATAGGGAAAACCCCGTGAGATGGCCAGCGGCGCGCCGGATGTTCGTCATCTGGGCGCTGGCACTGCGCGCCGCTGGTCCCTTGCTTCCGCTGGCGGGCCAGATGCCTCCAAGCGGGTACCTCGCGGTGCCGGGGGGACCGCCAGCGCCGTCGGGCAGGCCGTCGCTGCCGGGTGCTGCGGGACCCACGGCCGATCCGGCGTCGCTCCGCTACCCCTTGCCACCCGCGGCCGGCCAGCCTGCTCCTACGCCTCCCGCCGGCCTGCTGTCCTCGGCCCCGGTGCCGACGGCAAGTGAAGGCGTGTCGCTTCCTGGCATCGGGGCTGGCGCCCCGACCGGCCCTGTCGATCTGTTCCAGCGTGGGCGGACCGTGGCGATCGTGGGGGACAAATACATCTTGTACGGCGACGTGGCCCCCACGGTGGACTTGATCCTGTGGCCGTACCTGGCCAAGGCCACCAGCGACGCGCAGCGGCAGGCGATCCTCGCCCAGCGGGAACTTTTGACCCGCAGCGTGCTGCAGCAGATGGTGCAGACGAAGATGCTCTACCTCGAATTCGAGCGGAGCATGCCGGCCGAAGTGAAGAACAACCCCACCAAGCGGGCCGAAGTGCGGGCCAAGATGGATCGGCAGATTCGCCAGGCGTTCGATGCCGCGCTGGAATCGGCCCGCGAAAAGGTCGCCACCGCGGCGCCGGAGGAAGTCGAAAAGTCGCTGCGGCAGGATGTCGTGCTGCGGCTGGCGTGGCTGATGCACGTGCAGCGTCTGGAGAGCCTGCGGGACCTGGACGCGGTGTTGCGACAACTGGGCAGTTCGCTCGATCAGCAGGTGCGCGAGTTCGGCGAAATGCAGCTCGGGTTCGAAGCGGCCCGACGGCACTTCAAAAAGCAGTACGAGGTCACGCATCAGGAGATGCTCGACTACTACCGCGAGCACGCGGCCGACTTCTATGTGCCGGCCAAGGCCCGCTTCGAGATCCTCACCGTGAAGTTCGCCAATTTCGGAGGCGATCGCGCGGCCGCCTGGGACTATCTGGCCCGGATGGGCAACGAAGTGCTGCTGGGCGGCACACCCTTCGCCGCAGTGGCCCGCAAATACTCGCAGGAGCCGCATGCCCAGGAGGGGGGCTATTACGATTGGGTCACGGCCGGCAGCCTGGCGTCCAAGCCGCTGGATCAGGCGATCTTCTCGCTGGAGATCAACAAGCTCAGCCCGATCATCGAGGACCAGATCGGGCTGCATATTGTGCGGGTGCTGGAGCGCCGCGACGCGGGATACATCTCCTTCCAGGAGGCGCAGAGCGAGATCCGCCGGCGGATCGAGGCGCAGAAACGCGCCCTGGACCAGCAGAAGTACCTGGAGGAACTCCGTGCGCGGACCTACGTCTGGACGATCTACGACGCGCCCGACGCACCGGCGGGTCAATGAGGTGCGGTCCGGTCGAGGGGCTTGCGGCAGTCCTGCTTACGGGTTGGCTGGTGAGACCCGACCTTTGCGGAGTTCCTCCAGGTCCTTGCGAATCTGGCGGATCGCCTCTTCCATTTTTTCCTGAGCCGCCTGATTCGCTCGCTCCAATCGCTCCAGCAGCTTTTGGATCTCGCTGGCGGAGGGTTCCGAGCGGCCTTTGGACTCCCCGGGGGAAGCCCCCTTGTCGGTCTTGTCGGACTGCTTCGGCTTCTGCTCCTTCTCGACCGTTTCCCGCACCCGGACGGCCACGGGCAACCGCCAGCCCAGCCCCATACCCAACAGCCGCTGCACGCGCGGCACCAGCTCTTTGGGCAGCTCGTGCAGCCGGTCTTCCGTCACATCCCAGCTTTGTTCGCCCCGCTGGACGTGGATCCTGGCTGGCTGCGGTTCCTCGCGAGTGACGTCGATCGTCACGCCGTCCGCGAATTCCGCCCGCAGACGACGCTGCAGCTTCGTCGGTGCCTGATCGGATGTCCCCCAGAAGGGGTCGAATTTGCCAGGCGGAACGATCACCCCCGGCCGGGCGAACCACAGCCCCACGCCATCGCGACCGATCTTGTTGCGGAAACGTTCCAGGGCCTCTTCAAGCTGCTTGTACTCCGGCCACTGTTTGACGTCGGGCGGCATCGGCCCGCCGAAGGTGCCGGGTGGGAAGGGTGGCACGGAAGGGAACGCTCCCCACCAGCCCTCCGGTCCCGCGGGAGAGCCTGGCTGAGGCGTCACCTCGATCGTGTGCTCCTGTCCCTGCCGCAGGATCCGCAAGGTCAGCGGCTTGCCATCGGCCTGACGCAGCACGTCGAGGATGTCTTCGGGCTGGTGGATCAGCGTCTGCCCCGCCGCCAGAAGGATGTCGTGCGGTTTCAATCCCGCCTTGGCGGCAGGACTGTCGGGCAGCACCCGCTCGATCAGCACCCCGTGCTTGAGCTGCAGGTGACTGCGGACAGCCTCGGGCAGCGTCGTGATCTGAATGCCCAGGTGAAAGTGACCGGTCTTCGTCGCCGGTTTACTGGGGCGCGCCGTGTCCGACGATTCTTTCTGGCCTTTCGGGGCCGCATCTTTCCCGGTCGCGGACGCGGGAGCATCTTGCGTTTCACTAGCGGCTGGCTGCTGGTAGGCGACGACCTCGACCGAGACTCTCGCGGGGTCAGGCTCTGCTGCGCTGGCGCCACCCACAAGCGCGGCGACACACAATACCCCGGCCGCCGGCGGTGTTCGGTGCAGCGCACGCATTCCCCGCAGCCAGCGGCCGCTTCGCTGCCATTCGATTTTCGACATGGGAAATCTCCTTCAAAAACAGGCTCGCGAACGTAAGCTGGATCCTTCGTCGTCCGTTTTGGTCATTGCGGGCCCTCTCGGCGGCCCGCAGTGCGCGATGGGTTGCCGCTTTTCCGGCCTGCCAGTGTTCCGGTCTCGCCGCGTTTGCGGCCGCCGCTCCTTGAGGCCCCTGGTCAGTACGTCCAGCGTGCCGGCTGCAGGTAGTAGCCTTCGACCGGCACGATCGCATGGCGTCCATCTTCCAGCGGAGCAGCCAGCAGTTGCTGCTCGTGCTGTACGGTGAAACCGCCCCGGCGCAACAGTTCCTCCAGTTCCCCGGCCAACGGTGAAGCCTCGACCAACCAGCGCTGCACTGCTGCCGGATCCTCAAGCCCAGGCAGCTCATACACCGGCACCTGCTGCGGGTCGGGCCTGTCCGCCTCGGCCACAAGCTGCACGGTACCCCACGCACGGCCCGGCGGCCGATCGGGCGCGACCCGCTCTGGAGAGGAAGTCGCAAGTGGCGTCACGCTCGGCAGTCTGGAAGCAGGCTGCCCCGTCGATGACGCAGGCCGCCAGGGAAACCACAGCCCCGCGGCCAATCCGAGCAACAGGCACGCCGCCATGCTCATCCACTGCCCCGCTACCGCCCACGCAGGCGCAAGCTTCCGCACGATCGTCGCGCTAGGCCTTCCAGGTTCGCTGGACCTTCCAGGTACATCATCGGAAGACCGCAGCGAGGCCAGCGGCGCACCGCCCTCCCTCCTTGGCGAGGCGTAACCTGGCGAGGCGTCCCCCCGCGCATCCGGCGTGGTGGCAAGCGACTTGTCCATGAGCTTGCCCAAATCGCGCTGCAACGCTTGCGCTTCCAAAAACGCCAGCGCACACTGCCGCCATGCGCCGGGCTGCTCGTCTAGAGCCAAGAGTACTTGGCGATACTCTTCTGGCGACAACGCGTCATCGACCAGCCGCTCTAATATCCGCGGGTCGATCCGCTCCTGAACTTCTCTCTGCCGCTGTCGCATATCTTGGGGTTCGTCGTGCATCGTGTGGTCCCGCTGGGCACCCGCCTCTCCGCGTGCCGTCCCTTCATGGGCTCACCGCAGCGCCCTCCCGCGGCGGCCGCGCTTGGACATGGTCCACCTCGCTTCCAGGGTCGAGCATGACCAGCTCTCGCCGCAGCCGGGCTCTGGCCCGGTGGAGCCGCGTTTCCACCGCGGCGTGGCTGATACCTAAATGTTCAGCAATCTGGTGGTAATTCCACTGCTGCGCATACTTCAGGAGGAGGATTTCGGCATCCCGAGGCGCTAGCCGCTGGAGTGCCTCGGCCAACGCTCGCTGACGCTCCTTGGCGATCAACCAGGCCAGCGGGTCGGCCGGCCCAGCGCGCCCGTCGTCCCCCTCGTGTCTCTGGGCATAGCGTGCATGCAACTGCCTTTGGCGAGCACACTTACGGCGATAGAGGAGCGACTGGAGCACCGCCAGCCGATACAGCCACGGCGCCACCTTCGACCGGTCTTGCAGGGGGGCCGCTTGACGAACCGCCGCCAAAGCCACCTCCTGCATGACCTCCTCCACCGCCTCCGGCTCCCCGACGCGCGCCAGGATGACGGCCCGCAGCCAACGGCCATGCTGCGTCAGGACCGCTTCCCAGTCGATCGCCTCGCGGCCGCCTGCCGGCTGCGGCGATGTCGCCTCAGGTCGTGCCGTCATGGGTCTCCTCGCGTTATTAGTTGCCACTAGACGGGCGTTCTTGCGAAGATGCCGTCACAAACCAACTCTTATGTGAATTTCCTTTACTGTGGGGACTGCACGGTCCCGTCTGGCTCCGACGACTTTTTCCTAAAGCGGTCCTGAAACGAAAGCCTGGTACTTCATCCCGCTGTTTCGTCCATTGTTCAGAGAAGAGACCTTGGAGGCACACCCCCCATGAAGTGGTATCAGTGCCTTGTCACGGGCGGACGACTTGAAAACGCGTAAGTAGCTGTGGCATATAGCCTTAGAGCAAACGACGCCTGTGAACAGCCGCGAATGCTAGACGCCGGCCGCATAGCCCCGGATAATCTTCGCTGCCCGCTGCAGCCCGCAAGTTGCCGGACGGGGTGGCCGTCCTGTCATCCCAGCGGGTGTTTTTCGAGGAGTTTGTGCCGCATGAGAGCCTTACCGCCTGGAAGCCTTGGCAGTAGAATCCGTGACCTTGCCAGCCCTCGCCGGCGATGGACCGGCTGGCTACTGGTGGCCCTCGCTTGGTGCCTTGCCCAAGGGTGGGCGTTTGCGGGGGCGCAGTCCAGCCAGGAGGCAAGGCGGGCGTCAGGCAAGACTCTTTCCTCCTCAGCGACTATGACGTACGAGGTAGAACGGTTCGGGACGACTAGCGACGGTCAGCCGGTGCACGTGCACACGCTCACGTTGCCTGGCAAGTTGCGGGTTCGCCTGATGGACTACGGAGCCACGCTGCTGAGCGTCGAAGCCCCAGACCGCCAAGGGACGATGGCGAACATCACGCTGGGCTTTCCGACGCTCGAGGGATACCTCGGCCGGCACCCGTACTTTGGATCGACCGTGGGGCGGTATGCCAACCGGATTGCCGGCGGCCGCTTCACGCTCGATGGCCAGACCTTCACGCTGGCCACGAACAACGGACCCAATCATTTGCATGGTGGCCGGAAGGGGTTCGATGCCGTTCTGTGGCGGAGCGAGCCGGTGCAAACCCCGGAAGGGCGGGGCGTGCGTTTCAAATACACCAGCCCCGATGGCGAAGAGGGATATCCTGGGCGGCTGGACGTCACGGTCACGTACATGCTGCTTCCACCGGCGAACCTGCGGATCGAGTACATGGCCACGACCGACAAGCCGACCGTGGTGAACCTGACGAACCACGCCTATTGGAACCTCCGTGGCGCGGGCAACGGAGATATTCTCGGGCATCGGCTGATGCTCGCGGCCGACAAGTACCTGCCGATCGACGCCACCTCGATTCCCACGGGGGAGCTGGCCGACGTACGAGGCACGGTGTTCGATTTCACCACCCCTCATACGATCGACGAGCGGATCGACGTGCTGAAAAAGCCACCCTACCACACTCAGGGCTACGACCACTGCTACGTGCTGCGCGGCCCGGCTGGGACTCTGGCATTGGCAGCCCGCGTCGAGGAACCGACGAGCGGGCGGGTGATGGAGGTGTACACCACCGAGCCGGGGGTGCAGCTTTATTGTGGGAATTTTCTAGGAGGAGGGCCGTCGGCGGGGGGCTTTGGACAGCACGCCGGCTTCTGTCTGGAAACGCAACATTTTCCCGACTCGCCGAACAAGCCGCATTTTCCCAGCACCGTGCTGCGGCCGGGCGAGACGTTCCGCTCGACGACCGAGCACCGTTTTGCCGTGTTGCCGTGACAGCCGACCCTCTGGCCGGGCGCGACGGGAGGGCAATACTATCAGCGCCCGGCGCGGCGAGTCGGTTGCCCTGCGCGTGGTGAGGCCGCTGCGCGGGTCGTGGCGCCCGGCATCCTGCGGTCACCGAGTGCATCGTGGTTTCCGATTGGAGCAAGCCCCATGAGCGACTGGCTGGAAGAAGGGACCAAAGCCCCGGCATTCACCCTGAAGGCCGATGACGGCACCAAAGTGAAGCTGGCCGACCTGAAAGGGCGGCCGGTCGTGCTGTACTTCTACCCGAAGGACGATACACCCGGCTGCACCCGCGAGGCCTGCGCTTTTCGCGACCGTCAGGCGGAGCTGCAGAAACTGGGGGCGGTCGTGCTGGGCGTCAGCCCCGATGACACGGCCAGCCATGCCAAATTCAAACAGAAATACCAGCTCAATTTCCCGCTGCTGGCCGATCCCGACCATCAAGTGGCCGAAAAGTTCGGCGCGTGGCGGGAAAAGAACATGTACGGCAAAAAAACCATGGGTATCGTCCGCTCGACGTTCCTCATCGGGCCTGATGGCACGATCAAGAAGGTGTGGAAGAACGTGAAGGTGGATGGCCACGACGAGGCGGTCCTTTCCGCGCTGAAGGAGCTGGTCGCCACGAGCAGCGGCTAGGGCGTGAGCGACCCGTCGGGGGCGCTCCGTCGGCCGGCATCGCCATTCATTCGTGACGGAGAAACGTTGCGCCTGTCGCTGTGCCACCCTCGTTATCGAGATGAACGCGCCCGTTATCGAGGTGAACGCACTGTTGGTGTCTCATCGCTGGCACGAAAAAAGGCGTGACCGGCCAGGACGACCGACCACGCCGCTCGAGTGGGTGTACGGCTGAGGGTGGCGAAAGGGCAAACCCGATTCGACCTCTCTTTTACGTGTCGCAAGCCCATCTCTTGCGACACGTGCCACCCTCATCGCGGGTTGTTTCCAGACTTCTCACGACGTTCTCACGTCGGATTGCTACCAGTGTTTACCAGGATGGTTCTTCTGCGGGCGCGCTGGGGGCGCGCAGCAGGAGCGCGGCTCCGCGGGCGGAAACAGGGGGCGTGCCGCCACTACCCCAAGCCGACGGCACGCCCGAAGAAAAACGGGGCGAGCGCCCCGTCGACCGAGGTCACTTCACCGAGGCCAGACCACGCCCGATCAGCGGTTGCTGCGCCTCGTACGACAGGCTGAGCAGGAACTTCTTGGCCGCCATGTACTCGGCCGGCGACAGCTCGTCGATTTTCTCCCGAAGCTTGGTTTCGAGCTGCCCGGTCAGCCGGCGGACCTGCCCATAGAAGGCCGTTGCGGGGCCGAAATCGCCTGGCGAACGCACCTCGAACAGCCGTGTCAGCTCCTCGCGCTCGGGCGCGAACTGATCATCCATCAGCGGGGCCGGCCAATTCAGCCGTCCCAACGTCCGGTCATATTGCCGCTCCGACAACCGCTCCGGAGCTTGTTTACGGGCCAGCTCCGCGTACTGCTCGTTGCTCAGCCGCTGCGGACGACGGGCCTCGCGCGCTGCCTGGTTGATCGCCTTGGTGCGGAAGTACGTCTCGCTCATCCTCTCGCGATTGGCCAGATAGCGGTTGTACGCCTCCTGGTAATTGATGGCAGCCAGGGAATTCAGGTAATTGGCCTGCCCCGCGCCCGCCATCGCGGCGCCCCAGCCGCGCAGGACTCCCTCCTCCAGGGTCGAGGCGTGATAGCCGCCATAAAAACCGTAACCCCACGTCGGAACGATTGGCAGATCGCTGAGGCTGCTGCCGTCTTGTGCCCACAGACTGCCGGTGAGCGCGAGCACACCTGCCGCCAACGTCGTGAATCGGAAGATCGACTTCATGGCTCCACCCTCTCGAGCTCGCGGAATCCCTTTCCGCAGGTTGACCATCCATGTTTCCTTGCCCCTACGTAAGATTAATTGGAGCAATCCACGTGCCAAAACCATCCAAAGCCATGAATTGTGACGCAATTTATTGACTTGAAACAACTTATGAAAAGACTCTACATAGACCGCTTCTTCGCATTGTGCCGTTTTGTCTCACTTTGAGAGCTTCGCGATTCTCGATTTGGGACAGGCAGTCACCCGTGCACCAAACCGTCTCGCCACAATTCCTCCGGATTTTTTCCGGATTCTCGACTAGCTCGCCGCGTCATGCGGAACACGTCTTTCTTTGAGGCCGTGTACCAACGGCCAATGTTCCCGAGCGCCACGCGGGCTGCGGTATACTCGGCAAGGTGGTGGAAGGCCGGCGGGAACACAGAGCCTAGCCAGCACCGCGGTGCACCCCCACGTACGACTATTAACGAAAATTGAAAATTTTTCTCCCGTGAGTCATGTCGGACCCAGTCCTCTCCTCGCCCGCCACGTCGATTGCCGATCGCCTGCGGGAACTGCGGACCCGCGAGGAACAATTGCGGGCTGGTGGTGGGCCAGCCGCCGTGGCACGTCAGCACAGCAAGGGTCGGCTGACAGCCCGGGAACGGATCGCACGGTTGATCGACCCGGACACACCGCTCCTCGAACTGGGGCTGTGGGCCGCCGAGGGGATGTACTCCGAGTGGGGAGGGGCTCCCGCGGCGGGGGTGATCACCGCGGTGGGGACGATCTGCGGGCAGCGGCATATGATCATCGCCAACGACGCGACGGTCAAAGCTGGGGCCTTTTTCCCGATGACGGCCAAGAAGGTGCTGCGGGCCCAGCGGATCGCGTTCGCTAGCCGCCTGCCCCTGGTGTATCTGGTCGATTCGGCAGGCATCTTTTTGCCGCTGCAAGAGGACGTGTTTCCCGACGAGGACGATTTCGGGCGGATTTTCCGGAATAACGCGGTGCTCTCAGCAGCCGGCATCCCGCAATACGCCGCGATCATGGGCAACTGCGTGGCCGGGGGCGGCTATCTGCCCGTGCTGTGCGACAAACTGCTGATGACGGAAGGTTCGGGGCTGTACCTGGCCGGGCCGGCTCTCGTTAAAAGCGCGATCGGCCAGCAGGTCTCCCATGAGGAACTGGGCGGAGCGGCGATGCACGCCCAGATCAGCGGGACGATCGACTACCACGAACCCGATGACGCAGCGTGCCTGACGCGGCTGCGGCGGCTGATCGGCCTGCACCGGCCCGACGATCCTCAGCCGCCGCCCCCGTTCGTGCGGCATGCGACGGCGGAGCCGAAGCGCCCGGCGAGCGACTTGTACCCCTTGCTCGATGCAGATCCGCGGCACGGCAGCGAAGTCCGCGAGATCCTGGAGTGCCTCGTGGATGGCGGCAGCTTCGACGAATACAAGGCCCAGTACGGACAGACACTGGTTTGCGGCACGGCCCGCCTTGGCGGTTTCCCCGTGGGCATCGTCGCGAATCAGCGTCACCGTGTTCGTGCCGGCAGCGGCGAATACCAGTTCGGCTCGGTGCTATATGTCGATTCGGCGGAGAAAGCCGCCCGCTTCGTGATGAACTGCAATCAGGACTGGCTGCCGATCCTGTTTCTGCAGGATGTCAACGGTTTCATGGTCGGCACGGCGGCGGAACGCGCGGGGATCATCAAAGCCGGGGCCAAGCTGGTCAATGCCGTCAGCAACAGCCGCGTGCCGAAGATCACCCTGCTGATGGGCGGTTCGTACGGGGCGGGCAACTATGCCTTGTGCGGCAAAGCGTTCGACCCGCGGTTCATCTTCGCCTGGCCCACCGCGCGCTGCGCGGTGATGGGTCCGGCCCAGGCCACCGGCACGCTGCTGGAAGTCATCGCCGCAAGCTGGCAGAAACAAGGGCGAGAGCTGGATGCCGCCGAACTGGAAGAGCTGCGCCGCCGCGTGGCGGAAGATTACGAACGCCAGACGGACATCCGCTACGCCGCCGCGCGACTTTGGATCGATGCGATCCTGGACCCGCTCCAGACGCGCGAGGTACTGATCCAATCGCTGGAGATCGCCACCCGCGCCGTCTCGCAGGAGCCGTTCCGACTCGGGGTGTACCAGGTATGAACATTGGCAGCCGAGGCGGCGATCTGGCCGCCTATGCAGCGCACTGGCAGCCGGCCGGCGGAGCCTCTAGATTGGGGACACGCCAAAAGGTGCTGCGAGCGAGGTACTGGGAGGTGGACCGATGCCCCTGAAAACCTGGACACTGATCGACGAGCAGCAGAACCTGATCCGCGATCGCCGGCCTCTGCGGATCGGTCCACAGGACGCGGGGACCTCGGGAGACTGGTCGGTGACCGGTCATGCCTGGCAGGACGGCTTGCGGGCCGGAGTGGACGGCATCGAGGTCCACAATGGCCGGCTCGCGGTGATGGTACTGCCGACGCGGGGGATGGGCATCCACCGGGCAGTACTGGCCGGCTGCCCGGAACTGTCGCCGCTGGGCTGGAAGTCGCCGGTCCGCGGCCCGGTGCACCCGGCGCTGGTGGACCTGGGCGAACCCAGCGGCCTGGGATGGCTCGACGGGTTCGATGAACTGCTCGTCCGCTGCGGCCTGGAAAGCAATGGGGCTCCGGAACACGATCCGCAGACCGGACGGCTGCGCTACCCGCTGCACGGCCGGATCGCCAATCGGCCGGCCCACCACGTGACGCTTTCGGTCGACACCGACCGCGGCGAGATCGCCCTGCGGGGCGTCGTGGAGGAGACGCGGTTCCACTTCCTCAAGTTGCGGCTGACCAGCACCATCCGCACGCAGCTTGGCAGCGCGGCCTTCGAGGTGCTGGACGAGGTGGAGAACTTTTCGGCCAGCCCGGCCACGATGCAGCTTCTGTACCATGTCAATTTCGGTTTGCCGCTGCTGGATGCCGGTTCGCGGGTGGTCGCGCCAGCTCAGCGGGTGGTACCGCGCAATCGCCGGGCCGCGTCGGGCATCGACACCTGGGACAGCTACGCGGCGCCGGAGCCGGCCTTCGAGGAAATGGTCTATTTCCTCTCGCTGTGGGCTGGGCCGGACGGGCAGACCCGCGTGCTGTTGAAGAATGCCCACGGCACACGCGGTGTCAGCCTGGCGTGGCCGGCCGCCGCGCTGCCCTGCTTCACGCTCTGGAAGAACACCACCTCCGAGCAAGACGGCTATGTGACGGGGCTGGAACCGGGTACCAATTTCCCCAACCCGCGGAGCTTCGAGGCCAGCCGGGGGCGTGTCGTGACATTAGCCCCAGGCCAGCGGCAGGCCTTCGCACTGCGCCTGGAAGCCCACGCCACGCCGGACGAAGTCGCCGCCGCAGAGGCGGCAGTGTCACGCATCGCAGCGGGCCGCTTGCCCCAGGTGGAACGTCAGCCGCATCCCGACTGGTGTGCGTAACGCGGGTGCGACACTTCCCCGCTCGCCCCAGCGGTTTTCTCTCCAAGGGATCCCCGGCTTGCCGCGTGGTGCCCAGGCGGCGTTGAAGACACCGCGGATGCTTCTTCTCGGCTACGATGGCATTGCCGACCGGTCGCTCGCCTCGCCACATGCGGCGGCCTTTACATCCACTCCTTGATTTCCCGCCCCTCGATCAGCCGCACCGGGCGGCCATCCGGCGCATGAGCGATCAGGTCCGTGGGGATGCCGAGCTTGGCGTAGATGGTGGTGGCGATATCCTCGCTGAGGTATTCCTCGCGGGTCACGAAACCGCCATCGCCGTCGGTCGCCCCAACCACACTGCCTCCCGGCACGCCCGCTCCAGCCATGATCGCAAAGCCGGCACTGGCCCAGTGGTCGCGGCCGCTGGCGGCATTGACTTGGGGGGTGCGGCCGAAATCCGTCAGCCACACGACCAGCGTACTGGCCAGTAGGCCGCGCTCCTCCAGGTCGATCAAAAGCTGCGGCAGCGCCTGGTCGACCCGCGGCATCAGCCGCTCCTTGAGGCTCTTGAAGTTGTTCTGGTGCGTGTCCCAGCCGCCGTCGGTCACCGTGACGAACCGCACCCCTGCTTCGATCAGGCGGCGGGCCAGCAAGCAGCTTTGCCCGAACCGGTTCTTGCCGTAAGCCTCCCGCAGCTCCGTCGGCTCCTGCTTCAGGTCGAATGCCGCCTTCGTCTGGCTGGCGGTGATCATGTTCAGGGCCGTCTTGTAGTTCTCGTCCAGCGCGTCGTACGCGGCCGGCTGCAACTCCGCCTTCCGCTGGAGCTGGTCGATCCGCGCCAGCACTCTGCGGCGGAATTCGATCCGCTCGCTGGTGATCCCGCCCGGCGGCGTGATGTCGCGGACGGTGAAATTGTCGGCGCTGGGGTCGGCCGCGATCTCGAACGGCCCGTGCGCCAGCCCCAGCATGCCCGGGCTGCCGCCTCCGAACCGGCGATCGACCTCGGTGCCAAGCTGCACAAACGGCGGCAGGACCGACTTGAATCCCAGGTGGTAGCTGACCACTGAACCATAGGTCGGATAGCGCACCGCCGGGTTGAACGGCCGGCCGGACATCACATACTGATCGGCCATTCCGTGGCTGCCATTTTTGGGATTCCAGCCGCGCAAGAGCCCGAACCGCTTGGCTTCCTGGGCCATCCGCGGGGCGACCTCGGTGAACTGCACTCCGGGAATCGCCGTGGAGATCGGCTTGAATTCGCCTCGAATGCTCACCGGGGCGTCCGGTTTGGGATCGAACGTGTCGTGGTGACTGGTGCCTCCTCGGGTCCAGATCAGGATGCAATTGGCACCTTCGCGGCTTGGGGCGGCGCGGGCCTTGCGGGCCGCCAAAGCCAGCGGCAACGAAATGCCTAGTCCCGCCAAGGCGCCGATCTGCAGGAAACTCCGGCGGCTGGTCCGGTCGCAATCGCGAAAGCTCCCAAGCGTGAACGTCAGCATGGCCAGACTCCTGGGACACACCCCACTGCGGGCAGGATCCGTGAAGGTGGGGAAACGAGGATGGGAAGCCAAAACAAAGTCAGGCGGGGGCTTGCATCCACGCCCGCCTTCCCGGGGCGAGCGAACGATCAAGCTGCGTTGATCTTATCACACCTTTCGGCCGTCGTGCAAGCAAAACTGCGGCCAAAAGTCCCAGCCGCCAGCTTCGCCAGCGGGTCCGCGCAAGGGGGCGGCCGACGGCCTCGAACGCTGTCTGCCCTTGCCCAGCCATCAGATGCCGAGCTGCGCCAGGCCATCCAGCACCCGCGAAATCACCGCGGAGAGCTGGGGATGCGACGCCTCGAACGCGATGAGGCGATCGTGCAAGGAGCGCCGGGCATCCCGAGCCGCATGCGACCGCTCTTCGCCGCGTGCCAGGGCCGCAGAGATTTCCGCTGCGGCGGTGATCAGTTCCTGGCGGGTCGCGTCATCCAGCGCGTCGAGCTGGGCCAGTTCCGCCTCCAGCTCGCGGAGGGTCGCACGCAGTTTCTCGGGGGTGTCAGGCATACCAGGGCCGCACGGTGAGGGGATCGGAAAGGCGCAAGCCGAGGAGCCGATGATCACGGCGCCGGCGGGATCGACCAGATCGCTAGGGACGGGGCGGCGCGGGCGCAGCCGTTGACGTTTTGCTCTCCGCCGGGGCCGACGTCAGCGCCGTGTCCAGCAATCGGTCGACCGTTTGGCGGACGATGAGGGCCGGCAAGGCGTACGTTTCCACGCGCCCGGCCCGGGCGATGTTCACCCCCACGACATTCCCGTCCAGGTCCACGACCGGGCCCCCGCATTCGCTCGGCTTAAGGACCGAGTCGTGCTGGATCGCCAGCGGGAAGCCGGTCCGCCGCTCGCTGAGCGCCCCGCCCAGCGAGTTCTGGAATTCGGCCCGCTCATCCCGGATGAAATCGTTCATGCTCCCCAGCGTGACCTCGAGGGTCTGCTGCTGCCCATCCCGCTCGATGATCAGCGTCACCTTGTCGCCCGGCTGATGGGCGCGGATCGCTTGCTGGAGGTTCTGTCGCCCCTTCGTCTCGACGCCGTCCACTTGCAGGATCACGTCGCCCGCTTTCAGCCCCGCGCGGTCCGCCGCCAGGCCGGGCATCACCGCCGCGATCCGGGCCACGTCTTCGTTCTGGTCGAGCTGGATGCCCAGCGCCGCGGGAGGCGGCGAGATCTTCCGCGTCGGGGCGCTGACCACGCCCACCGAGATCGGATCCTGCGAGAGCCCCACGCTGGCCAGCCAGCTTCCAACCGACGGCGGCTCCCCCTCCGCCCAGCGCGGCGTGGGAAGGCCTTGGGCGGCGATCTTCAGGATGGCCAGATCGGTAGCCGGGTCGCGGGCCACGAGCTGTGCTTCGTGCTTCTGGGATTGACCGAAAAGCTGGCACTCGAGCTTGCCTTTCTTCAGCTCGCTGGCCTTGGTCACGAGGTAGCCGTCGGAACGCACCACTGTTCCCAGGCAGGCGCGGTACCCGTCGCAGTACACCTGCACCGTGCTGCGGGCCGGCTCGCGGACGACCTCGCGAAACGCGGCCAGCAGCGATCGCGGCAGATGGTCATTGGCCACCAGGCCACGCGTCACAAGCAGGGCCAAGCCCAACACCCACAGCCCGGCCAGCGCCCGGACGACCCGCCCTCGTTCCCCGCGCCGCATCGCCTTGTCTCCTGCTCGCTCCCGTGACTGGTTCTTGCCGACCTGGTTCCGTCGCACGCCGTCTTGCCATACCGTCGTCATCGGTCCCGGATCATCCTACCGTATCGCGGAACACCATGCTGCGGCCGCACGCAAGACACTTCCTCCGCCGCCCCGGGGCGGCATCTTGCGGCATGACGCGGCGACGGCGGTTCTATCCGTCTTTGCCGAGGCGGACGCGGATCGTGAGCACTTCCTCGCCGCGGCGGACCCGCAGTTTGACGCTCTCGTTGACTTCACAATTGGCTACCGCCTCCTTGAGTGCGGCGAAGTCGGGAATCTCCCGGTCGTCGAAGGCGATCACCACATCGCCCGGCTTTAGTCCATATTTCTCCGCCGGCGAGCCCGCACGCACGCTCAGGATGCGGGCTTCCCGGGACTCCGGATCGGCCGTCACCCCTAGGTACGGTGCCTGCCCCGGCAAATGCCCCCACACCTCGCCCCGCACCAGCCGGTCCCAGGCCCCCCGCTCCTGAAACGCGCTGACCGGAACATGCAGGTTGGCTGCCAGCGAGTTGGCGATCCGGCTGTTGATGCCGATCACCCGCCCCTCCATGTCGAACAGCGGGCCGCCCGAGTCTCCCCCCACGAGGGTGCAGTCGGTGGTGATCGCGTCTTTCTGCACCAGCAGCACCCGCCCCAACCGCAACACCAGCCCGCGGTCGCTCTGGTACCCGCCGGGGTGCCCCAGCGCCAGGCACCATTGCCCTTCGTGCACGTCGCTGGCCTTGCCCAACGGGGCAAAGGGGTACTCGCCCGGCTCGGTGATTTTCATCAGGCCCGCATCGAGCGTGCGGAACAGCCCCAGCGTCTTGCCCCGCACTTCGCGGCCATCGTGGAGCGTGAACAGGCAGTCGCGGTGCGGCCGCCCGGCCACGTGCGCCGCCGTGAGCACCAGCCCATCCGCGCTGACGATCACACCGCTGCCCCACGCCTGCCCGACCTGCACTCCCACCGTGCATTTCATCAGTTGCGGCGTCAGCGTCTGGACATGCTGCTGCATCGCGCGAAGGTCTTCCAGCCCTCGCGGCGCCGCACCGCCGTAAAACACCTTCCGCAGGCTCGAAACGAGCAGTTCGCTCTGCATCGGGGCCATGTCCGCCCCGTCCGCCGCCCAGCCCCACCCAAGAGGCACGGCCAGCCAGCCTGCCATCAGCACCAGCCCAGCGACCGCAAGCTTGCCTCGGCGCCAACGATTCGTCCTCGTGCTCATCCCTCACCCTCGCTCAACGTTGCGGGACAGACCGCACTCACGCGCCCCGCTTTCTCATGATATCGCCATCAACCCTCCAAGGGCACTATTTCGCCGCCTCCCTCCATTGTGCCCGCTGCGCGGCCAACGTCTAGCCAAATTCATGAAACCGGGAAAAGGCAGAAAAGTCTCGCCCGCTCGGCCCCCTCCCCTGCCTAACCGGCAAGCTTTACGCCTCTCCTCCGGACTATCCCGCGTGCCCCAACACGAACATGTTCACATGGCGCGCGTCCCCGCATGACGCCGCAGAGCCGTGCAGCACACCCCTACCCGTGGGGGAGGGCGGACGATATGCTGATCCGATCGCGACCATGGTGGCTCCTACTTCTCGCATCACGCACTTCGTCCTGGGCTGCGGCTACCTCGGGCAGCGCGTCGCGCGAGGCTGGCAGGCCAACGGTTACGCGGTCGGTGCCCTGACGCGGCATGCCCAGCGCGCGGCCGAACTGGCGTCGGAAGGAATCGCCCCCGTCGTGGGCGATGTGCTGCGGCCAGATTGGGAGCTGCCCCACGGCGTCCAAACCGTCCTTTACGCCGTGGGCTACGACCCCCGTGCCGGCTGCACGCGGCACGCGTTGTACGCGGGCGGCATGGCCAACGTGCTTGCGCGACTGCCGGACACGGTGCAGCGGCTCATTTTCATCAGTTCGACCAGCGTCTTTGGACCGGCCCAAGGAGAGTGGGTCGACGAACAGACGCCTTGCCACCCCCAGCAGGAGGGAGGCCGGGCCTGTCTGGCTGCGGAGCAGGTGCTGGCCGGCAGCCCATGGGCAGCACGGGCCGTGGTGCTGCGTCTGGCCGGGCTCTACGGCCCTGGCCGGCTGCCTCGCGCGGCCGATCTCGTGGCGGGGCGCCCGATTCCCGCCGACCCGGACGGTTGGTTGAATCTGATCCACGTCGAGGATGCGGCCCAGATCGTGATGCTGGCGGCGGCCCATCCATCCCCCTCTCCCCTGTACGTGGTTTCCGATGGGCAGCCGGTGATGCGGCGCGCGTTCTATGCCGAGCTGGCCCGGCTTTTAGGTGCGCCCCCGCCGGTTTTCACGGCCCCCGCTCCGTCGGCGGAGCGGCGTTCGGAAGGGGACAAGCGGGTTTGTCCGCGTCTTGTGCAGCAAGAGCTCGCCCCGCGACTGAAGTACCCCAGCTTCCGCGAGGGGCTGGCGGCTTTGGCGGCCGGTCTTTAGAACAATGCCTGATCTTCCTGGGCCGCGGTCGGCCCGAGAGGAAAGGTCGTTGTTCCCAGCCGCCAGAATCGCCCCTTGCCGATGGCCAAAATCCACCGCCTGCCCAGCCGCTCCAGCCTCGACCCTGCCGACACTTGGGACCTTGCGCCGCTGTGCGCCAGCGACGCGGAGTGGGAAAAACTCTACGCGCGGCTGAACCGGCAGATTCCCCGGTTCGCCCGCTACCGCGGTCGGCTGGGAGAAGGACCGCAGGTGCTGGCGGAATGCCTGAAGTTCGACGCCGCATTCGACCGTCTGGCAGAACGGGTGGGCACCTACGCCCACCTCAGGGCGGCCGAAGACCAGACCAACAGCCATTGCCAGGCCATGGTCGCGCGGTATCAGAACCTGGCGACGCGCGCGGCCGAAGCGGCCAGCTTCATCCGCCCGGAAATCCTGTCGCTGCCCAAGAAGACGCTCGATCAGTATCTGACGGCCCGGGAACTGGCGCCGTGGCGGCTGGTCCTGAAGCGGATCTTGCGGTTCAAGCCGCACACCCTTCCGGCCCGCGAGGAGGCCTTGCTGGCCATGCAGGGGGAAATGGCGCAGGCCGCCAGCCATGCCTTCCGGCAGCTTCTGGATGCCGACATGAAGTTCGGGCTGGTCAAGGATGAGAAGGGGGAGCTGGTGGAGCTGTCCAATGCCACCTTCTCCAAGTTCATGGTCTCGCCGGAGCGCTCCGTGCGCAAGGCTGCCTTCCATCAGTACTACGCCCAGTTCGCAGCGCACGAGCACACGCTGGCCGCGACCCTGGCCGGCTCGGTCCACAAGGATGTGTACTACGCCCGTGTCCGGGGGTATGGCAGTTCCCTCGAAGCCGCCCTATTCCCGGACAATGTGCCGCAGACGGTCTACGACAACCTCATCGCCCAGGTCCGCCAGCACTTGCCGATCGTGCATCGCTACTACGAGGTGCGTCGACGGAAGATGAAGCTCCGCCAGATCCATCACTACGACACCTACGTGCCGCTCCCGGCCGGGCGTCAGGTACGGCACACCTGGGACGAAGCGGTGAACCTGATCGTCGACGCCCTGGCGCCGCTGGGAGAGGAATACTGCCAGACGCTGCGCCGCGGCCTGACCACCGACCGCTGGTGCGACCGCTACCCGAACCTGGGCAAGCACAGCGGGGCATTCTCCAGTGGCACCTACGACGCGCCGCCGTACATCCTGATGAATTATCATCCCGAGGTGCTCAATGACGTCTTCACGCTGGCGCACGAGGCGGGGCATTCGATGCACACTTGGTACTCCGCTCGGCATCAGCCCTACCCCTACTACGGCTACGTGATCTTTGTGGCCGAGGTGGCCAGCACGTTCAACGAGGAGCTGCTCAGCCACCACCTGCTCAAGCAGGCTCGCGACGACCGCGAACGGGCCTACCTCATCGGCCGCGAGATCGACGACATCCGCGCCACGATCATCCGCCAGACGATGTTCGCCGAGTTCGAGAAGCAGATCCATGCGATGGCCGAGGCGGGCGAGCCACTCACCGTGCAATCGCTCCGTGCGACCTACCGCAAGCTGCTGGAAGACTATTTCGGTCCGCAGTTTGTGCTGGACGACGAGCTGTCGCTGGAGTGCCTGCGCATCCCGCACTTCTACCGCGCGTTCTACGTCTACAAATATGCCACGGGGCTGAGTGCCGCGATCGCCCTCAGCCAGCGCGTGCTGCACGGGGGCAAGCAGGAACTGGACGCCTACCTCGGCTTCCTCAAGGCAGGCTGTTCCAAGGACCCGCTGGACCTGCTCCGCGATGCCGGCGTCGATATGGAAACGCCGCAGCCGGTCCAGACCGCGCTGACCTATTTTGGCCAGCTCGTGGACGAACTGGACATGCTGCTTTAGCCGGCCCGAGAAATCCAACCACAGACCGCGGCAGCGCGGTGCCCAGCGCGCCAGCACCCGGGGGATGACGCCAGATTCATCCACGGTGCCGCCGCCCGTCCCCCACGCAGCCCGACTCGCCCCGTCCGGTACCTACTGCCACAGGGAAAACATCAGCGCGGCGATCAGGGCTCCGACCAGCATCGACAGCGGCACGGCGATGACCAACGTTCGCACCACGATCTCGGTCGGCGACAGCCCCGGCGGACCCAGCGGCGGCGCGATCGGCAGTGGCCGGCTGCGGGTGCGGATCGGAACGGTCTCCTGGCTGCCGGTGGGGATGGGGGCTGTACCCTGGATCGCCTGCGTGCCGCTGCCCTCGGCGCTGCTGGCCGAGGCTTCTCCCCCGTCCGTATCGGCCAGCGACTCTTTTTCCACGTCCGGACTTCCCGGCAGCGGCGGCGCCGACCAGGGGGAGCGGATGCTGGTGCGGGAGGTGATCGGCGTGGCCTCGCCGGCCCATTGTTCCAGCCGGGCCACCACTTCGGCCGCCGACTGGATGCGGGCCCGCGGGTCCTTCTCCATCATGTCGGCGATGACTTCCACGAACTCCTCGCTCAGCTCGGCATTGAAGCGCCGCGGATGCCAGGGCGTGTCTTCGCAGTGCCGCCGGGCCTTGTCGCGGGCCGTGCCGCCCGGGAACGGCACCTTGCCGCACACGGCGTAGTACAGCGTGCAGCCCAAGGCATAGATGTCGATCAAGTGCGTGACTTCAGACGGGTTGCGGATCTGCTCCGGGGCCAGGTAGTCGGCCGTTCCCACGATCTTCCCGGCGCGGGGATCGTTCTCCGCATCGTAAAGGAAGCCGGCCAGCCCCAGATCCGACACCTTGGCCACACCTTGGGAGGTGACCAGGATGTTTCCCGGCTTGACATCCCGATGGACCAGCCCGCGGGTGTGGGCGTAATCCAGCCCCCGCGCAGCCTGCAAAATGATGCTCGCCGCCTGCTGCTGCGTGAGCCGGCCTTGATTGCGGACCAGCCGCCGCAGGTCCACTCCCGGCACATACTCGACCACCAGATAGTTGATGCTCCCATCCCGGCCGGCATCGTACGCCCGCACCAGGTTGGGATGGTCGAGCTGGGCCTGCATCCGGATTTCCCGAAGAAAGTTGGCGATCGATTCGGGCGTCGCCTTGTGCAGCGGCAGCACCTTGATGGCGCACTCCCGCCCCATCACCTGGTGGACCCCTTTGAACACCTGCCCCATCCCGCCCTGACCGATGAAGTCGGTGACGACATACGGGCCCAAGGAGAATTTGGTCCGACCGGCTTTGATCTGTGCCGCCTGGTAGGGCGTCAAAAGACCCATCTCGATCAGACGGGCGGCCAACACATCGTCCTCGACCTCGGACGAACCGCCCCCTCCCGGCACACCCTCCGTCGCCACGCCAGCCGTAAGGATCGCCTGCTCGAGCTGCTCCTCCGTCACCAGACGGCTCAGCAGCAAAGCATTGCGGAAGACGGAACGCGATCCAGGCATGGGCAACTCGGAACGTGAGCGCTCCAGAAACCTTATGCACTGCGGGCCGCCAAGGCATCCAGCTCGCCGGCGTGTTGCAGCACGGAAACGAAGCCAAGGCACTGCAATCCGGCGATGTGCCGCAGAGCTTACTAGGACAGCCTAGAACTAACCGCCTCCCGGCGCCAAGTAACAGCGATTGAATTTTCGACCCGGCGTAAGCATGCCCTGCGGATATCCATCGACCAGCGGCTCCCCCACCACCCCATCCCAAGGCTTACCCATTTTGAAATTCACGGGGCCACAACAAGCCCTCGAACTGGACACTTGGTCGGATGGGACTTTTCCGCCTGCACAAATTTTGTGCAGAGGGGCCAATGCTGAGGGTTTGGGCAGTCTTGACGTTTTTTTGTGCAATGCGGTGCTGTCGCCGTAAGTGCAAGCAGTGCAAGCACATGAATGCTGATCTTGACTGGAAGCCTAGTTTTTGGGAAATCGCGGCCCCCGGGGGGCTGCGAAGAGCGGAATTTCTTGCACCCTACCGTATTTGGAAGGAGCCTTGCGTATGGAAACGGCCATCGCGACACCAGTCGTCCGGGACGAACAGCCACTGGGTTCCATGGAAGATCGGCGGAAACTGGCCCTGAACATCGCGGCGCGGATGTTCGCCCATCAGCCACCGTGGATCTCGTTTTTCCGGGAACTGCTCGGGGTGGGCGGCCAGATCCGCAAGCTGTTTCCCACCCCTGCGGAGTTTGCCGAATTCGAGAAGACGCCCGAGTACGCCGAAATCCTGGCGATGCTCACCCAGCTTCGCAAACGCGGCGAACCGCAGAAAGACGAAGAAGAGCCGACGCGGGTCATTACCGTTCGCCTGCCCAAGAGCCTGCACGAATCGTTGCGTGCCGAAGCGCACGAGCGGAACATTAGCATGAACAAGCTGTGCATCAGCAAGCTCCTGCGGGCGATCGACGACGAGGCATTCAACGGCCGTTCGGCGACGCCGCTGGCCCACCACGAAGCGGACCATCGCCCCTGACCCGCCTTGCCTCTTTCGGTTCGCGTGCCTCGCGCGAGCCGGCGCTGGCCGGGCCGGGGCACGCTGCCGCAGTCGGTCGCCTGCTCAGACGATGGCAGTTCCCCCCGGAGACAAGGAGGTCTTAGGGGACGACAAGGCATGCCGCGCCCTGACACGGCGATGGGAGAGTCCCAAGGAAGCGTCCAAGGATCGAAACCGAGACGGCGACGTTTTCGTGCGCAGGCCCCAGCAGAGGTTTTTGACGGCACGACGCGAGGCCGCCGGCTCACACACGCGCTGGCGCGCGATCCGCCACGCGCGGTTCACAACAAGAACAAGAAAAACCAGAAAGAAAAAGGAGGGAGCGTTCCTGAAGCAGGCCTGTAAGCCGGGTTCTGTGCCTCCGCCGTCCAAAGGGCCTGGCGGAGGTGACGGCCATTTCTCTAGGACGCCGGTTGCCCGGCGCCTCTAGCAGCCTACCCGAGCATCGTGCGGGCCGGACCAGCCCGCGCCGGCTGCGGCCTTGCGGCCCGAGGCACCGCCCGCCGCAGGTGCTGCGAGCAGGCGCCCCGATCGCCAGCGGATGCTCTGCTTGGCCTTGCTCCGGGTGGGGTTTGCCGAGCCAGCCGGGTCACCCCGGCTGCTGGTGCGCTCTTACCGCACCTTTTCACCCTTACCGCGGCGGCCTTAGGACGGGGGCGTTGCCGTCCGCGGCGGTATGCTTTCTGTTGCACTTTCCCTGGCCTTGCGGCCGGTCGGTGTTACCGACCACCCTGTCCTGCGGAGCCCGGACTTTCCTCTCCCCGTCGGGACGCGACAGCCTTCCAGCCCGCTTCCCCAACTGGCAGCGGCCGTCCGGCCTGCTCCAGGAAGCTCCACCCGTCAAGGATATCGCCGTGGCCGCCGGGCGAACAGCCACCTTATAATCGCGTCGTACCTACCCGCGGCCCCAGCCGCAAGTCTTGCGCCGTCTGGGGCTTGGGGTCGGTGCCGGGCCCCCCGCGCGGCAATGCCCGTTCGTACGCGCTTGTGCCGTAGGATTGCACGATGAAACGCCAGTTCGCTTTGTGCCTGCTCGCGGCTGCCCTGGGAGCTGGGGCGGCTTGGGTGTACCAACAGACAGCCGTCCATCGCCGACTGACCGCTCAGGAGCCGCTCCTGCGGCCGCCGCTCGTCCGCCCGGCCGAGCCGCCGCCCGGAACGCCCAATCCGTGGCGTCAGGCACCCTGGACGGGCGATCCGCTGGCCGGGGCCTTCGCCGGCAGCGGGCTGGAAGAGTTCGCGCCGGAGGAGCGCACGAACATCCTCGTGTACGAAAAGACCAACCGCAGCGTGGTCCACATCACCACGCGGGCCAGCCAGCGGGAGCTGCTCTTTCTGGAAGTGCCGGCGGAGGGGACCGGCAGCGGCTCGGTGCTCGACAAACAGGGGCACATTCTCACCAACTTCCATGTCGTGGAAGGCGCGCAGCAGATTCGGGTCACGCTGCACACCGGCGATAGCTACGAGGCGGTGGTGGTCGGCTACGACCCGCCCAACGACACCGCCGTCCTGCGGATCGATGCGCCGGCGGAAGACCTCGTTCCGATCGAGCTGGGCGACTCCTCACGGCTCCGCGTCGGACAGATCGTGTACGCGATCGGCAACCCCTTTGGGCTGGAACGGACGATGACCACCGGGATCATCTCCAGCCTGAACCGGTCGTTGCCCAGCCGCGGCCACCGCACGATGAAGTCGATCATCCAGATCGATGCCGCCCTCAACCGGGGCAATTCCGGCGGGCCGCTTTTGGATACACGTGGCCGGCTGATCGGCATGAACACGGCGATCGCCAGCTCGACCGGCGAAAATACGGGCGTCGGCTTCGCCATCCCGGTCGACACGATCAAGCGCGTCGTGCCCCAGCTCATCGCCACCGGCAAGGTGATCCGGGCCAGCGCCGGCATCCTCCGCGTGGCCCTGACCGAACGCGGCCTGCAAATCGCCACCCTCGAGCCCGATGGCCCGGCGGAGCGTGCGGGCCTGCGCGGCTTCCGCGTGATCCACGCACAGGTGATTCGACCCGCGGACTTCCCCCGATTCAAGGCGCTCAACGTAATCGCTGAGGTGAACCCATACCACGTGTCGGACGACATGCGATGGATGGAGCAGCGGATCGGCCACGAGCGCTGCAAGGGCGCATACGCCTTCCGGTCGCTGCTCGACAACGGCGCCACGTTATCGTTCGGTTCCGACTGGCCCGGCACCTCGGCGGCCGAGTACCACGCGCACCCCAAGTACCTGATTCATGCGGCCGTCAACCGTACGACGCTGAACGGAACGCCGGCTGGCGGCTGGTTCCCCGAGCAGAAGATCACGGTGGAGGAGGCGCTGAAGGCCTACACCATCAACAATGCGATGGCGGCCTTCGACGAGGACCTGCGCGGCTCGATCAGAGCCGGCAAGCTCGCTGACCTCACGGTCTGCGACCGCAACCTCCTGAAGATCGATCCGGCCGACATCC
>Ga0101944_10003034_pt1 | contig 24760 bp, 18 predicted proteins | sample DewCreD2012metaG_FD_75245 | JGI IMG/M metagenome (GOLD analysis project Ga0101944, IMG submission 75245) | Hot spring sediment bacterial and archeal communities from British Columbia, Canada, to study Microbial Dark Matter (Phase II) - Dewar... ... | reverse complement strand
GGATTCAGAGGATCCAGGCCATGCTGGAGTTCCCAGACATCAGGCATCCCGTCATTGTCATCGTCAGGGTCGTCGATGTCGGGAATCCCCTCCCCGTCGCTGTCCCTAAGGACTTCGACCGTGAGATAGAATACGTCGCTTTCCACTCCCTCCCCGCTTTTTACCGTCACCGGGACCGAAAGGATCCCCGCAAACTTCAAGGCCGGCGTGATCGTGTTCCCGCTTCGCGTGTAGTTCGCCCCGTCCTGCAATAGGACCGAAAACCCAACGGGATACGCTTCGTGGGGGTCTTTCACGACTAGGGCCTCCAGGGTGATCGTCAGTGCCGTTCCCTCCGGGGTAGAAAGGGCTTTCTGACCTAAGATCACCAGCAGGGTCATGGTCGCCTCGGGTGTTCCCCCATAGGCTCCCAGGTTGATTCTGCCGCCGTTAGGCTCAGGCTCCATGGAATAATCGGATTCCGGGTCCCCCGCATCCACGCAGGGTGAAGCAGGCTGCAGGTGGTAGTCGTTGTTCTCCACATCCACAAACAGGGGATCCGTGTCGATGTTCCCGCCTGCATCTGTCCCCATCCGGCTGTCCCAACCGACTCCGCTTCCGCCCGAGCCCTCGATATTACAGTAACCGGCATGCGTCGTGCTTCCTGCCTCGTTGAAAATTTCATTGCCGGCGACTCCGGCTCCATTCCCCCAGAGAATGCTGTTGACCAGCCATGAGCGAGAGGATGCGAAGTTTGCGATGGCACCGCCGTTCCCCTTCGCCGTATTTCTAAAGAAGGTGCAGTTGACTATCTCGGGCGACGAGGCCTCGTTGGCCATACCGCCTCCGCCTGCCGGTCCGGGCAGAACGCCCAGTGCTGCATTCGCCGCAAAAACGCTGTTCTTGATAGACCCGGAGGAGTTCTTGGCGTAAACCCCTCCACCGATGGTGGCGCGGTTGTCGAGAAAAAGGCATCTCGTGACACTCAGAGGGCCGTCGGCGTAGAGCCCCCCGCCCATGAAAGCGCTGTTCCCGATGATCTTGCAGTTCGCTACGCTGATCCCTTGCGCGCCGGAAATCCCGCCGCCCGTGGTTCCATTGCCCCCGGTAATCGTGAACCCGTCAATTGTCGTTTCGCTCCCTGCGACAATCACCGGGCCCAGGTTTTGACCGTCAAGCACCGTCTCGTAGTCCGGTGGCGGCTCCAACCCCTTCAGATCGAAATCCCACCTGTCACTGAAGTCACTCTTCCATCCGCCTTCAAGCGAAACCCCGTCTGTTGCAATGACGATGTTCTCGGCATAGCGGCCTGCTGAAACCCGGATGATGGCTGTGATGAAAAGCGATTCCTCGATCCTGGCCAGCGCGAAATTGATGGATTTCCACGGCCGCTCCAGGCTTCCTTCCCCGGTCCTGTCATCTCCGATGGAGGCGCTGACGTAAACCTCCAATTCATAGGGGATGACCGTCACCCAAAAGGTCTTCTCATCCCAACCCTTCAGGTTTTCGGCCCGAATGGTCACAAGGTGCGGGCTTCCCTTTGCCGAAGGTTCGGTCCACAAGACGTTTCCGGTTATAGGATCGATGTCCATGCCCGGCGCTCCGCTCACCAGGGACCATACAACCGGCAATGTCCCCTGGAATAAGAACGGCGTCGGCCCACGATAAGCCACCCAGTCTCCTGCCCAGCCATCAGGAATAGGTCTGATGACTGGAGCCGAGAGGCTGTTTATGTACTCCTGGTAGTTCGTCAGCCCGTTGCCGTCCGGGTCGAGGTTCCTGTCAGAGGCGTCCGTGGGATTCAGCCCCTTCTCTATTTCATAGCCGTCCGGGATGTCGTCCTGGTCCGAATCAGTGAGTAGGGGGCTCAGAATCCACCGGTTTGCCCCCCATTCAGGGTGGTCGTTTGAAGCCAGGTATTCGTCCCGGTCCAGGAGGCCGTCTCCATCGCTGTCACGTGAGCCGTCACTCGACTCTATGTCCCCGAACCACACTCTCTCCCACTCGTCGGCCATGCCGTCCCCGTCGTCGTCATTGATGATGACTGTCCGTTGGCGGACCGGTATGGGCTTGCCTGCACCGTCGGTTACATTTTGGCCCACGGTCATTTCATAGATCAGGTTGTCGTCCAGCGTGGACAGATCCAAGGAAAACCTGAAGATCTTGCCGACCCCATAAAGATCAGTCCCATCGCTCGCAATATGCAGTCCCTTGTCAAAGCTGTAGTTGTCCTGGAGCTCCGCATTTTGCATGTTAAGTTCACTGTAGATCACGTAGAGGGCCCGATCCACAAAATAGACCATTGCGTATTCAACAACGGGGGGCTCCTTATCGATATAGATAGGTCCGTAATGCTCTGTGTCGCCGGCGTTCGGCCCCACCGGCCCTACTTTATCCACTGCCCTTATGTGCAGCCAATAGGACCCGTCGGATGGTGCGGTGAGGGTCCCTGTTGTGACCGGACCGAAGTTGGGCCTTGGTTGGGGAATAGTGTCAGGAGACTGGTCGAGAAGACAGGAATATCCGGCCAGGCCGCTTCCCGGAACACCATTCGGCATCACATCTGTACTCTCAGACCATTCGAAAATGACCGCCCTGGTACCGGGAATCTGGGTGTGCGATAAAACGGTCGGCTTGCTCGGAGGGGCATCGTCGGTCGATATCTCGTCCGAAGCCACCAGACCCTCCACCCCTTCAGCGCTGACGGAAGTCAGGACAAAAAAGTAGACGGTATTGCTGTCTAAGCCGCTCAGATGGCAACTGACTCCACTCACTTGGAAACCTGAATTGACAGCCCGGGTCGTTCCGCTTTCCTCCACCAAGATCAGCCCAGTCCCATCATAGGCTTCGATGATCCTGTCACCCGAAGAACCCGTCTTGTAATAAACTCTGTAACTGGTCACGCCTGGATCAGGACTCGGTGTCCAATCGAGGACTTTGTCGTCTGCGTGGCTTTGAGCTTGAAAGGCGACAAGCAAGATAGATACGGTGAAGAGCAGCAGCAGCCGGAGCCGTTTAATTCCTGAGGCCCCCAGCGCTTTTCTGCATTTCACAGTAGATATACTGGATCTTTTGTGGGCATTGTCTACGAATGACGCCACGTTTAAAACGCCTCTCAGTATTTGCTTCTGAGTTTTACCCTCTTATCTCTTCTCTGATAGATTACAAGCATATGGAGTCCAGACCTGTAGCTTGGTCTCCGCGAAAGTGTACAAAGGCCCTTTTATTGGATGTGCAAGAATCGTGCGCGTGGAGATGGCGAGAGTTTCTCATGTATTTTCATCATATTAGAAAAAAACCGAAGTCTCAGGATATCTGGGGATGGATAAAACCCTTCTCATTGTGTGAAAACTTCTTCCATTTATCGGCAAAAGTTTACACACTTTCATTGCCACCTAGACGTAACCTGTCACCTTTACGCCCTCAGTGGGTGTCCGGGATCCACGATGCTGCAGTTCCCACCGGTGATCCCGAATTCAAGAAACTGATCAAGGTCACTTGAGTGGAGTCGCTATAGGTTCCTGCCGTTGGTCGTTTCACGGGCATTTGTTGCCTGCACGGATTCCGGCATTTGAATTCATATGCGAGCAATGGCCTCGCATAGCGGCATTTACCTCACCCGTTATAACATCCTTTTGCCTTTCACCCTGAAAACACAAGGTATTCCTGCCTGCTCGCCGAAGCTTCGCCCCAGGCGGGTCTGCTTGCCCCGTGCAATTCGAAGACTATTCCACTGGGGTGATCCTATCTAAACAAGATTTATCACGACTTTTTCTGTGCCCTCTGTGACTCCGTGGTGACTGTCTGAGTTTTTGGTATGGGTCCGTGGCTACCATTCACCGGATCAGGCGCACATAATCCAGGTACATCAGCCTGGGCGCAGGCGGATCAACGGTGAAGATCACCACCTCGTTCAAGTGGTTCAGCTCCAGCTTCCTGTCCTGAGGAGCCTCTTCAATTTCCGAAATCGGGATATGAAGATCATTCCACCCCTGGTTCATCGTGAAGACGCGATTGAACCGGTCATGGTACTCACCGCCGCGGCGGAAATGCTCCTCGTCCCGAATGGAGACGGTTATAGGCAGGGGAGCCGCATCAGGGTTGTATATGCTAAAGGCAAAGGTCGAGTACCCTCTCCAGTCCCCGAAACTTCGGTTAAGCGTGGTCCCCGCATACTGTTCCGTGCCCATTGAAACCTTAAGTGAGCGCTCCCCGTGCCGAGCAATTCCTTTATAGATTTCGCCGCTGCACCAGCGCCTCGCTTCGAGACTCGTTTCAAAATCACTAAGCACAGGGAACTGCTTTGCTGCCTGCCGCATGTCCCAGAGCGTGATGACCGGTCCATAAGAAACCACGACCGTCAAGCCAAGAGCGACCAATTGTACGAAGAACAGCGTTCCCTTGCGCAGGGTTCGGTGTGCAGGCACAACAAACATGATACCAAGGAAGGCACCGAGCAAATCGACCCCCAGGTCGCCCAACCTCGAAGTCCGGCCGAAATAGGGCTGGATCAGCTCGATGATTCCCCCAACCGGCAAAACGACGCACATGATGATAAAGACCTGCGGTAAGAACGGACGCTGGGCTAGACTGGGCAACCTTGACAGCCCCCAGGCCAGCAGCATGAAGAAGGCCAGGTGGGCAAATCCGTAAAGCTGGTAAACCGCGCTGCCCGGTTCATGCTTCATGTCGATGAAGAAGAGCAAGGCGCCGGCGATCATCAACAGGAAAAAAAAGAAACGATGCTTCAGGGAGGTTGGAATTGAGCAAGGCATGAAGAGCAGTATCATCTCCCTTTGTCCGTAAGCCTTCGCTTTCTCTTTAGCCAGGATGACTTGCCTGATCAAGGCATGTTAGCTGCGATGTAACGCAGAGATTCGTGGAATTCATCAAAGCTCAATGGGTTTCTCTTTATAGCTTCCAGCAGGAGCCACAGCGTGCCACGAGGTTTGAGTCCTGCTAATTCAGCAGCTGCTCGCGCTTTTGCATCATCCATAATCAGAAGATCGATCCTTGCCTCCAAAGCCAGTGAAATAACCTCCACTTCACCCGGATGAAGCGGGATGGACACAGGATGGGTTCGCTCAACCTAGTGTAATGCGTCGTAAATTGCTTTCCTTTGTCCGTCATTCCAGGCTTGACCCGGAATCCAGTATTAACAAGGGAATACGTGCTTTCATTCACATCATCCCGCTGGGATTTATGTAAAGAAGCGTTGGACGCACTACACTAGGCCCCATACCGCTGATTGAGTTTTTCCTGACCTACACCTTGAGGTTCAAGCCGCGCCTGTCCTCCATAGCCCCTAGCTTAGCCTGCCCTGATCGGTAGTCGAATGGGTCGAACGGGCGTAGGAGGATCAAGCATAATTTGCCTGTCCCCTTCCTTTTATTGATCCCTCGCCATAGGTTACTGAGCGAAGGCGGGTTGATCCTGTCAAATTTCCTCTGCGCCTTTGCAGCCTCTTCGCTTTCTCTCCTACCTTCTTGCGTTCTTATTGACCAGCTATTCAGAATGGATTAGTCTATGAGTCAATCTCACGACTTCTGCCGCCAAATACGCAACCGATTGATTTTAGGTGCACTATGCCAACAGTGCTGAGGATCGGACCGTATAGATTTCATTTCTATTCAAAGGAAAAATATTATGCAATCCACGGCCTTTAAAGAAGAAACCATCGAGCCGTCAGCAATCAGGGCTTGGGCGGAAAAAAGAACCATTTTCGTCGAACTTACCGATGGCCGTATCATCGGTTTCCCGGCGGATCGGTTCAAAATTCTATCGACAGCGACCGAAGAACAATTAAAAGAGGTTACCTTGCGGTTGAACGGCTTTGCGTTGCGGTGGGAATCTCTAGATGAAGACATTACGGTTCCCGGCATTGTTGCCGGCAACTTTCAGTTACCCTTCAGAGTATCTTGAGGCTTTGCAGCAATTCTTCTTTTGTTCGTTGCTGGCCTTCACGCCTGGAATATCCTGAATTCGTCCAATCCACCATCCTTCTGCTTTTCATCCGGAAAGGCAGAAGAGATTCCTGTCGATCCTTTCTAGGAATCTCTCGTGGGCTCTGCGAAAGGCAGTTTTTGGTCCCGACGCTTGAGATCCGAATGAAGCGAGGGCCACAAGCTGAAGGCTTGGGACCGATGGCGATGCGGACAAAGAGAAGGGCGATCAGCTTTGCTTATCGCCCTCACTTATGTGCGTTGCCATTTTGATTTCAAGCGCTCTCCTCTGGGTTCTCTGTGCCTCTAGCGAGCGGAGTGAGCGGGCATGAGACAATGATCCTGTTCATCCTGCCTGCCCCGTGAAATTCTTGCTCCGTTGAATTCGCGCTGAAAGCGGGACTTTTTCACCAGGGTCGCAAGCACTATTTCACTGGGGCTTGCCCACCATAGCTTGTGAGGTAAGCCGTTGCGAGAGGCAATCAATAACTTACAAAACTGACCAGCGTCCCTCAGGTCTCCCTATATCTATGAGCTTCCCTGCTTCCCAGCTGTCCGGCCGTTGCAGCTTGGTGCCTAAAATATTTGACACTCTATACCTTTTCGGCTAGATTCCAATTTGAACAAATCGAAACCGAATTTATTGGAGGGAGAAAATGGCTCAACAATCTTCCAAGGCCACTGATCAAAAAAACTTTCTCCGACTCTTGCATAAAGTTGCTAAAACAGGCGTTCCCGTGGAAATACATCGAAAGGGCAAACGCCTTCTCGTCAGCCCTGTCGAAAAGCAATGAAAACTTGATCAGCTAGAACCGCACCCCGAATTCATAGTGGGAAATCCTGATGATCTTGTACACTTAGACTGGTCTTCAGAATGGAAAGCGAATTTATGATCTGTGTACGACTATCTCCACGAGCGCATCGGATTGCAGCTCTGCCGGCACCCATTCACGGATGTAATCCAAATGGCTGAAATGCAATCGTGGACTTGCGATCCATTCGACCGAATCATGACTGCGCAAGCCGCAATTGGCTCGAACACCCTAGTCACAAAAGATAATGGGATCAGAAAAACATTATGAGCACGCAGTTTGGTAGCCGCACCGGCGGGCTCCGCGGCTCCGACCTAAACCTTCACGGCTTGCCAGCGGTTTACCCGCCGTACCTGTGGCGGGTTTACCCGCCCCCTCTTCTTTCGTGCTTTCCCCCCCTTTCGTCCTGCCCCGCCTGCCTCGTGAAATGTTTACCTCGTTGAATGTACGTCGGCTTTGTATTCAACCGAGGCTTTCGAATTTCCTATTTCACCGGGGTTGAATTGCTGCAAGAGCAGCACCATTCAACTGGGGTGCTTTCGTGGTCGAATGAGGTTTTGATTTACACGTTTTGGCTTCTCGCTCTGTGCTCCCCGCTCAACGCTATACGCTCTGGGCTGCTCTGACCCCAGCGCTTCTCTACCGTTTCCCAATTTCACAGTTTCAGGAACGGTAGGTTTCATTATTTCAACTCCCTTGGGCAAACGAACGAAACTTAACAACGTAACAGCGCTTCCCACGAAACTGGGGCCTTGCCCGCCGCAGCCTGTGAGCGTAGGCGGCTGCAAGAGGCGATCAATAACTTACAAAACTGACCAACGTCCCCCCGGTCCCATGAATGAGAATATTATTTCGGGTTCCCGTCTTTACGAAGCGATTTCGATGCCAGAAGGAAAGCTTTCCAGTTTTTTTTGCTATTTCGTGCACAAGTGAGTGCCTTTTTTTGAACAGATAGGCGGTGTAATGCCCCCAAATTCAAGCGGAAAAGAAACGAAGTAAAAAAGAAGGGGTCTGATCCCATTAGGATCAGACCCCCTCGAATTGGTCGCAATTATCACATCCTAGTTCAACTTCAGATTCGTAGGAGGACTCGGAAATCCGCCTCCGCTGCTCCCGGCGATAACATAAATCCGTGACAACGCGTGGTAATCCTGGGTGGAATCATGGCCGTTCTGACCCCAGTCGATATCTTCCGTGTGGTCAGCGTTATAGAAATAAAGTTCCCGGTAGGTGGATGGCGGGTCGAGGTAGACCGACGGGGATTCGATCTTAAATGTGATGTAGTAATCTTTCCCTGCCTTGAGTGGGAAGCCTATAGCGTTACTCAGCTTTTCCTGCCCCGCCGGCACGCTCACTATGTCCGAAGCCCATGTGCTCACCGTCTTCCCGTCAAACGTAACCCTTGTCCACGTCGAATCGATTACATCCCCAACAAGACCAGCGGTATCCCTTTCAGCGATCGACACCTTCTTTATTGTATAGGTGCCGGATGTTCTCCCCTGGAATCCAAGCTGGATCATGTTTCCCGACTGAGTTACCTTCGATCCCTCGATAAGGAGACGGACACAGTACGTGACGCTTGAATTCGTCCAGGACGAATCACCTGTCTGGACATTGGCACTCCACGCCTGCACCGGGGCGCTAGGACTGTATGTGACCGTTAGAGTGTCTACACCTGTCTGTCCTTTCGTGTCCGAGGCGGTAACCGTGATAATGTTTTCTCCTTCCTGCAACGAGATATTGCCCGTGGACCAGCTCGCCCAATTCCCCGAATTGTTCACCGCCGTGCCACTCCCGCCCCGGCTATTGCTCCAGGTCACGTTTGTGACCCCATTTGCATCAGCGGAAGATCCACCAATCTGAACTGTGTTCTGCGAAGCGAGGTAAGTACTTTCAGAAGTGGGCGATGTGATGTTGATGCTCGGTGGCGCATCCGCTGAACCTCCTCCTATAACGATAGGATAGCCCTGCGAATTCACAGCGCCGTTTGAATCGACAACAAACAGATAGGCGGAGCTACCGCTATAAAAGCTTCCTTGTCTGACCGTCGCAGTTACCGATGTATCATTCCATGAGATAGGAGTGAAGACAGCCAGATTGGTACACTTGGAATAATTTGCGTTGTTTCCAATTTCCACTCTAGCAAGTGCGCCAGCACCAACTGCAATGTAAATATCATCGTGATATGTGTGAGAATTTGAATCTTTTCTTCCGTATCCTGGTAAATGAATTATATCCCACAGTTCATTGCTGTGGGCAGTAACGCCAGTACTACTCAGTAATTGATACCTAGAGTGAGTTGAGTTAGTCTCCCAACCCCGTATGACACCGCTGGATGTACTGTTTACAAAATATAACTCCAACCTAGACCATTGTCCATTAATCATAGTCGGACTACACCAATCATAAATTCGCGACGGCGAACCTGTATCATCCGCTTGCCCATAAATCACATCGCCAGGCAGATTGTTCAGAACATAGCAATACCATTGATCGCTCCCCCATGGCCATGCAGTAGTTGAGTCTCCGAGCCAGATTACTTTCCAATTAACATGGTCCACGTTATTATAACCAGGTAGATCTTTCCCTACGGGCACGTATGACCAGAAGGAGATATAAATGTTAGTAACACGGCCAAAGGAATTCAATTCCAAGTAGTTGTTTATCCCGGTACTCCAATCATTCTTGAGTGCTAAGTAACCACTGTGCGCGTAGGAATTAGAATATTTAATACCCGCTGAGTTACTACCCCTGCCATCCCACTTTCCCACTTGGGCCGATCCGGGTCCAATGTTAACTGTCTCTCCATTCGTTCCCTTCTCGAAATCATCAAAAAGGACTATGTTTGGCCCATTCGCTCCAAACCCAGACCCGGCCAGAGTTACTGTTTGGCCATTAGCGACAGTTCCCGAAACAGCCAAAATAGAAGGAGCGGCCCAAGGGAAAGGAGGAGCAAATCCCCAAATGCAAAAAACGCCAACGATGAAAACGATGCGCAATCTGATCTTCCTGTCCATAATGATGCCTCCCCAATGACTCAGAAGCTCCCCTTTGAAGTAAGCAATATCTGTACCAACCGTTTCTATCTTAAGTTTACCGATTTGTCTTCATTCAATTTTCGCAAGTGTACAGGCGTCAGAAAAAAGTAATTCACACTGGCGTCACCTCTTCCCCTTCTCCTAAGTACCCTACCATCAAACCAGAAGCACTTGTAACCCTCGCTCTCTAGCAGTCCAACCATTCGAAATGCTTTTGAATCACCTTTGTCAGGGTTGTCCGACACTTCGATTAGCCATGACGGATGGCACTTCTTGATAATCCCAATGGCCCCCTTGACACATTCCAGCTCATGTCCCTCGACATCGCACTTTATGAAGGAAATCCTTTCATCCGTGTCTCCCAATAGGTTATCAAGCCTTTTCGTTTGAACTACCTCACCTCGTTTTAGCTTCTGGAAATTATCTTGGACAATCTTGGCTTGGTAGTAGTTCCCTCCACCGGTTTCGTACTTAGGTATCTCGATCGAGGTTTCCCCATCGAATTCGGAGATTGCATAATTTAAGAGCACAACATTATTCATTTTGGTTTTTCTTACGTTATTTTTAAGAAAACCAAAAGTCAAAGCGACAGGTTCGATACTGAATACCCGCCCTCCTCCTCCGACTAGCCTTGCCAAAAAAGCCGTATATATTCCGATATTTGCTCCTATGTCCACGACACATTCGCCTGATTTTACGATCTTTTTAACAATCTGGAAATCTTGTTCCGATCCCTCGTTCACATTTTTAAATTTTCTCAGATAATGAATTCTTTTCAACCGTTTCAGGAGCACTTTCGGCGTTTGCTCTATTAAATGTCCCTTCAGCGAGTGATAAATCTGGCGGCCTCTTTTTGCCTTCAGTAGCCTCATTCGATCCCCCTAAAAGCTCCCGGAACACCTCAGTAAATTTAGCCAAAAGTATACACCAGGCACTAAAAACCATACGCGAGTACTTGCTTCTACCCCAGCCGCTGAACCATAAGGCCCTCTCTAAGGACTTCGATCACAGAATATCGCATGGCGCCGACGGAGGAAGTAGTCCTCTCATACCCGCCTACACCAATCTCGACCAAATCTCGTGTTGCTTGTCGCCCAACTTTTCCCAGTCATAGGTTGACCTAACAAGCTGATATCCAGCCAGTCCTAAGGATCTTCGTTTCACTGGATCTCTTAGAAGGCCAGCCACCCTAGCTGCAAAATCTCGCGGTTGATCAGCTATTAGAATATGCTCACCGTCTCTAACCACCAGACCCTCTGCCCCAACCGATGTGGAAACAACGGCTTTCTTCATTGCCAAGGCTTCGAGGATCTTCAACCGCGATCCCCCGCCTATTCTTAGAGGGACTATGCAAATCGCAGCGCGGGCCAGGTATTGCCTCACATCAGGCACGCTTCCGGTCAAATGGATGCACCGGTCCAGGCTCGCATATTCCCTAATCCGGGATGGAGGGTCTTTGCCCACTATCCAAAAGCTTATATCAGGATTTTTTTCTTTTATCAGCGGCAGAATTTCTTTTACAAAAAAGTGCACCCCGTCCTGATTGCTGAACGTGTCAAAGGAAGCTACAAAAATTATCCAATTCTGATCAACATTGTCTCCGCACACATCATAATACTCGACATCTACCCCGTTTTCCACGACACCTACTTTGGCTCCATATCCCCTTATCACCTTTGCATCCTCATCGCTCACGGCTATGCAGAGATCGACCTTCGCATACCACTCCCTCTCCAATCTCTCTATTTTCCTAGCCTGTTGCCAACCTAAAAGACGGATCAGAGGATTGGATGCATTTTCTCCAAGCCTTTTCCAGATGTCCGATTCAACATTATGAGCAGAGATAACTCTAGGAATGCCATGAACGCCTTCCAGGAAAGGCGCAAGGTTCGTCCATTCACAGTGAACCAAGTCCGGCTTCTCAGTGGCGAGAACTTCCTTCAGCTTTTCAATGAAAGGCTTCTTTATGTGATAAACTGTCGAGAAGGGCTTTCTTGAGAGAAAATTCAAAATCACCATAGTATAGAATGCCAAAGTCCACTTCTTCAAGCGCACGTCCTCAACTGCAATAACGCTAATCCCCCTCTTTTCGAGCATCTCCACTTTTTCTTTTTCTTCAGGCAACCGCACGTAGGCAAGATAAAGGATTTCGTGCTTCAAAGCCAGACGCGTGATCAGATTGAAACTCCGTATTTTTTTCCCACTTTCCAAAGGCCACGGCAGCCACTCATCGATAACAAGAACCTTCATTCTTTCTCCAGGAAATGTAAAATCGCCAAAGGTAAGCTCAGTCTTTAGCGAATAAATTATGTGTTCCCTTCCATATAAGTATCAAACCACTTCTGGAAGACTATGAGCGCCCATATAAGCCTATCGTTAATCTCAGCACGACTAAGATGCTGGTCGACTATCTTCCTCACGGTCTTTTTATTGAACAAGCCGTGCTTGTCGAGGTTTTTCTCAGATAGCACCATCTGGGTATAATCCTTAAGTTCCTTCCGCAACCAAAATCCCATGGGTCCGACAAACCCCTGTTTTCTGTGGTTCAAAACACTCTTCGGAAGGAGGTTCGAAACCGCCTTTTTCAAAATATGCTTTTTCTCCCACATCTTGATCTTCATATTATTCGGAATTGTCGCGCAGAATTCCATGAGCTTATGGTCAAGGAACGGCACCCTTACCTCCAGCGAATGCCACATGCTCATCCGGTCTGTGCAGGCTAGGATATCCTCCGGCAAGTACGTCTTGATGTCGGTATAGAAGACCCTGTCCAGGGGACTCGGAGCATTCGGGCTATTGAAGTAGCCCAAAAACGTCTCTTCGCACCTCTCAAGTCCCCCTCTGATCAGATCAGGCTCTGAAAACAATGCTCTGCTTCTATCCTTCCCAAGCATGTTCATGAAATTGAAATACCGACTCCCCTCCGGCATAGAGGCTGACCGCACAAATCTTTTCAGGTGGTTGACCGTATAGTGTCCATCTGCTCTTTCAGGGATTCTCTCTACGATTTCCCTGATCACTTTTTCCCTTACATACTGTGGCAATAGATTGTATAGACTGCTGGCTTTAAATCCCAGATATCGCTCATAGCCGCCAAAGTTCTCATCGCCTCCAAGCCCGGATAGGGCCACCGTCACGTATTGCCGCGTGACCTTCGAAACATAGTAGGAAGGAATAGTGGAATGGTCCGCAAAGGGCTCGTCAAAAGCTTCGACTATCTCCGCTATGATTTCCTGGGGGTTCGGCAGCACTTCGTGCTCCGTGTGAATCGCCTTATATCGCGTAGCAACTTCTCGCGCATAACCCCTTTCATCAAGATAGCCGCCAACCTCACCCCCAAAGCCGATATTGAATGTTCTCACCGGCTCGGAGCACAGCTTGCTCATCACGGCCACGACAGCCCCGGAATCAACACCTCCGCTGAGAAATGCTCCCAAAGGCACATCACTTATCAGCCTCAGTTTGACAGCCTCTTCAAATAGCCCCATGAGCCCGTCGATGAAATAACTTTCAGGTTTGCCCAAATCGGGCGCAAAAACAAGGTCCCAGTATTTCTCGATTCTCAAATGGCCATCTGCCACCTCGATCGTATGCCCCGGCAGTAATTTTCGGATGTGTTTGAATATGGTCAGGGGGGCGGGAATATAACCCAGGATGAAATAAGCGCCAAGCCCATCGAAGTCCATCTCCCTCGGAAAATAAATGTACTGCAGCATCGCCTTCATTTCCGAGGCGAAATACAAAACATCACCTAACACAGCGTAGAACAGGGGTTTGATACCCAGGCGGTCTCGAGCCAGGAACAGCTTCCGGTTTCCGGCATCCCAGAGCGCAAAAGCGAACATTCCCCTGAACTTTTCCACACAGGGTTTCCCCCACTCTTCGTAGGCGTGGACAATAACCTCGGTATCTGTGTTCGTTGCGAAAACATGACCAGCCGATACCAGTTCGGCACGCAGTTGCTGGAAATTATATATCTCGCCGTTGAAGATCACACAGATTGTTTCAGCCTCATTGCTGATAGGTTGCTTCCCCGTAGAAAGATCAATGATGCTCAACCGCCTGTGTCCCATGAAAACCTGGGAGTCAAGAAAGAACCCCCAATCGTCAGGTCCACGGTGCCGTAATACGTCCGTATCATTCGGGATACCAAACTTTTGCTGATCGAGTTCCCCCTCAAGAGAAACGATGCCGAGTATTCCACACATTGTTATTCGTGTACCTCAAAAAAATGGTCATCAACTTGCAGCGGACAACTCACTCATCCCGACTCTGGACGATACGCTTATATAAGCCTTCCAGTTCGACGGCTCGCTTTCTTACATCAAATCTCACTGCCGCCTCGTTCTGGAATGCCAGCGCCTCAGCTTTTGATGGGTGCTCCATCTCTCTTTTAATCGCGAGCGCCAAGTCTTTGCCATCTTTCGGCGAAACAATCCTAGCAGGTGTAAACTTTAGTACTTCGCGAAGCCCGATACAGTCGGTCCCAATCAAGGGCGTCCCACTTACTAATGTTTCCATTGCCAACAAACCGCAAGCCTCCCAAAGCGATGGCATCGCCACCACATCCAGCCCTTTTATGGTTCCGGCCACATTAGCAACAAAAGGCATGAAGCTGAAATAGCGGTCTAGATTTCTCGCCTTAATGGCTTCCTTTTCCTCTCGTATAAACCCGCCATCCCCAAAGCTCACAACCGAAAAATTTCGTGCCAAAGCTTGATCACGGCTGAGAATCTCAATGGCATCAACAAGATAACTGAAACCCTTTTGAGCCATAAACCTACCTAAGAAACCGATAAGAAACACGTCGCCCCCTACCCCCAACTCACCCCTCACATCACGAGGTTTAGCATTCTCAAACCTCTCCATTTCGATACCATTAGGAATCGTGAAACATTTGCCAGTGTTTAGGCCTGGGAAATTTGACAGAAGGTTTCTCTGCGCGTCGTAACTGACAGAATGGATGCTGTCGATCATCCCGAACAGTAGCCTCATGAACATTTTCTTAATCACCCCCCTTGCACCTGCAAACTGCCTTTCGTTCAATATGTCGTGCGAAGTCATTAAGTGAGGTGTACTCCTCAGAAAAGCTGGAACCGCAGCACACATTCCAGACGTGAAACCATGAGAATGCACCAAGTCGAATTTCCCTTTAATCACTTGGCCTGCCACTCCACGGAACATCTTCCAGACTCCGGATGAGCCATCGGTTGCCATGCCCTTAACAGGCACAATATTCACATGAAGCCCAGCCAAATCGTCCATCAGCGCCCGCAGTTCATCAAGATCCGGGGCAAGAATAGTGAATTCCCAGCGCTCTGCATCGAAATTCCGGTAGAAATAACGCATGAAAGTGCGTATCCCCCCTACCGGCCACCTCACGACGAGCAACACTTTCAGTTTCTTGGTTTTTCTTTTCACTACACTAACCTCAGCAGAGTCTTCACCAAACCAAGCTCCAAGTCCCCGCGGGCAGATCCCATTTCACCCTCTCATCTATACAGAACCGACACTTCCCCCGCTCTTCCCATCATTGAGCCTTCGCATGACAACTGAGAGCCCACCAAAAAGATACCATTCATAGCTCGAAAGTCCATAGCTTGCGAAACTAAAAACTATATTCATTGCGAGCCAGACCTGCATAGCATCAAGAACCTTACCCAGAAAAGCGCTTCTCTCCCGCAAACGAGCCGACTTCTCGCTTTTCACGAAATTAATCACAACCGATTTTATAAATGCAATGAATATAACCAATCCCGCAAATCCGATCTCCTGAGCGCATTCTGAATATAAGTTATGGGAAGGTTGATCTACACCTCGAAAATTCGCATTCGCTTCCCTTGACGAACCTAGACCATGGCCGAACAAAGGTCGCCTCATCGCGACTACAAAATCATCAAAAACACCTTCGTACCTGCCCTCAAACGTTTCACGGTTCTTTTCTGCCTTTCCAAAAATTGACAAATATCTGTCTTGCATATCAGGGGCCAAAATATAAAAACCCACGATTCCTATCACGACACCAACCGAACCTACAAGCATCCTCTTCTTAGACTTGGCCAAAATTCCGCCGAATATGACTAAAAGTCCCACAATTCCAGACCTCGAACCCGTGAGAGCAAGTGCATACAAGGATAGGGAAGTCGTCAAAAGAACAGCAACTGCAATCTTCCAGGATAAACTGAACATGAAATAGAAGAATGGCAGCACCGTGCAAATTACAAATGCCAACCCATTTGGATTTATCACGTCATGCGGAGCCCCAGAGAGGCGATCAAGCACCTGCCACCCAGCCATGGAAGCTGCACTCCCCCAATACCCTTCGGTAACGTGGAGATACACAGGCTCCAGGATACGCCATGATTGGCACCCTAAAAAAACAACGAGAAACTTCCTTAAGTCCCTCTCAGATCGTAGAAAAGAGACGGTGAAATAATAGAAAACTGCTGCCTTAATAAAATTCTCTAATCCATTGCGGATTACACTTCCCGGCCACTCAACGAAGGGAATTGTGCATATTGCATAAGCTATCAGTATCCGCAATGTCTTATCCGTTTCCAGAATAACCTTATACCCTCTCTCCCTTTTTAAGACAGCCAGTAAGGTAAGCACAACGACTGAGATGAGATCAAACCTCATTATCCCAAGCACGGGTATCCGTGATGGCAGATGGAGAAACCAGCTCACAACAAAGAGGAAATAGATCTTCAGGCCAAACTTCGTCATACACCTACCGGGCTACCAGGCTCTTACAAAATCTATACTTCCCCGAGGCATCGGCTGGTATTTCCTTCATATAATTCACTCTTACCTCTGCCTCCATCTCGAACAGTTTGCGAAAATACTTGATTAGCATTTCTTCCTTCGATGAATCGAATGCCTCCCCCGGAACCACATTGAGCAATATACTATCAATTGCTTCCTGGACTATCTGCATCTGCACGATGCCTGGTATCTTTGTCAAGCTATTCTCGATAAGCGATATCCCCGCAATTTGAGTTCCGTCCCTCTTAATAAGGAAGTCCGCCATCCTTCCAATAACCTTATCCATCAATGGCATTCCCCTGCCGCATGAGCAAGTTTTATCGGAAGGGAGGCCCACGTCCTCGACCTGGTACCTTATAAAGGGCATCGCTTTGTTCAGCAGGTCAGTCACAACAATTTGCCCCGCTTCGCCAGGTTTCGCTTCCCCTCCGTCATCCCTCAGGAATTCGATGAAAAGGTGTTCAATGTTTAGATGCATGCCTTCATGCTTCTCGCACTCACAGGCTATGAGACTCACTTCCTCGCAGCCGTAGCGATCCGTAACTTTCACTCCGAAGACCGCCTCGATCACTTTGCGCTCCGAAGGAAGAAGCATCATGGATGTAGAAAGAATCCCCTTGGGCCGGACAACATTAATGCCAAGGTCCGTCAGGCACTGTGCGAGAACAAAAATCGAATGTGCATGACCGAAAAGCAGGGTCGGCTTAACCTTGCGCCACTCTCGGACAAAAACCCTCACCGACCCTTCGTTGACGCTCATGGTGTCGAGATAGATCATCGGCTGCAGAAGCCGCTGCTTTATCTTGTCTTTGACTGTCTTTGGCAGATGAGGATTACCCCAGCAGGCTGCAATTGGCTCTCCGGGCTCCCAGCCCGTCCACCGGTCGTGCCTGCGGGCGCAAGCATTTCGTAATTCACTGCATTCTTCTGTGAAGTATATCTCCAATGCTTTGCCCGTCGACCCGCCTGTTTTTGCCTTCTGCAGGGTCTCCATGCGAAAACCCTTGCTGATCATCGCCGGCGTATTAGCCCGGATTTCAGCCTTGGTCAGCAAAGGCAAGCGCCTCAGATCCTCCGGGGACTGGATATCCTTTGGTGAAACTCCGGCCTTTTCAAGGCGTTTTCGGTAAAACTCATTGTTCTGATAAACAAACCTTATAAGTTCTCCAACTCGCTGCCACTGGATTTCTCTAAGTTTCTCCTCCGGCAGATATTGAGTCTTTTCCAGCTCCCTCCAGTATCTCAGCTTCGGGCTACGGCTTAGGAGGCAATAGGCTGGTTCGAAAACATTCCTTCGTAAGTATACGCCTAAATTGGTCATTTTAATTTCCACACCACCCGCGGGTCTTTATTCTCAGTGGCGAACTGGATTTCCTTCAACTGATTTAACCTTCTGTCCATGCTCACCTCCTGCAGGCTCTTTCCATTTTCTTGGAAGCGATATTATATTCGGCCATTTCCTTCTAAAAGTCGTCTATAATACGCTTCATAATCAGAGACCATTCGCCCCAGTGAAAATTGTGACCTTACCTTTTCTGTATTCGCCGCAGCTATCTTCTTGCGCAAATCATCCTCCTTTAGGAGAGTCAAAATTTTTTCCGCAAGAGATTTTACATCTCCAACTTGAACGAGAAACCCATTTTCGCCCTCCCGCACCATCTCCAGGTTGCCCCCGGTCGCCGTCGCCACTACCGGCACACCGCAAGCCATATATTCAAGGATGGCATTGCAGAATCCCTCTGTCTCCGACGTTATCACCCCAACGGCCAGGCCAGAAATCACCTTGGTAGGATCTTTAACCAAGCCCGCAAACGTAAGTGCCTCGCTCAACCCAAGTGACTTGCTCAACTCCTCGAGCTGAGGTCTCAAGTATCCGTCCCCGATCAGAAGAAAACGGGTTTCAGGCCGCATGCACCGAACAATGGCAGCAGCCCTAATAAAATCGTGGACTCGTTTAACCGGCCGATTGAGGTTTGAGACAATCCCCACTATCGGTGGCGCTTTTTCTGAGATCATTTCGGCGTTATGCTTTAGCCCGTTGACCGGAATTCCGTTATAGATCACTTGAATTTTACCAGCATCGATTCCGTCAACATTCATGAAGTGCTCCTTAACGGCATTTGAATTTGCAATGAACCCGGTGTACGCTCGATAAGCTTCCCGCATCTTGATGGTCTCCTGCCGATTACGCCAAAAACCGAGATCCCGAAAACTGCCTATCAACCGAGCACGGTGAAATGGTCTGCTCATTGCAGCGAGAAGCGTTGGGTCCTGAAAAAAAGTTTGAACCAGCGCAATTCTATTCTGCCGTATGTACCTGGCCAATACGGCAACGCAGCGAAGAGTTGACGGATGGTAAAACGCTTTGAACCCGAGCTGAAGATGGGGACTGATTCTTTCCACCATGGGATTTTTATCATAGAGAAGAGTGCACAAGTGCGGTCGAAACCACTTTCTGTCCAGGTTTCGAATCAACGCGAGAAGTTGTCTTTCAGTTCCGCCTATGCCAAGTCGGTCTATGAGAAAAAGGATTTTTATCTTCACGGAACGCTTCTTATCAAAAGCTTGCAGCCTGCTCCTTTTCCAGGAGCAACTTACGGTAAATTCTCCCGTATTTCTCAGCCATGACGCGACTTGAAAATAAATTTTGCACCCGTTGTTTCGCTACATTAGCCCTCGCCCGCGCCGACCGGGCATCATCCATCACCGCAATAATTGCCTGCTTGAGTTCCTGGATGTCGCCCGGTCTTATCAAAAGCCCTGCTCGCCCGTCATCGAGAACACCCGGTATCCCACTGACCCGTGTGGCTACAATCGGGACTCCCTCGCTCATGGCCTCCAGCAGGACCATGGGCAGCCCCTCTGTTAAAGACGGCATGGCGAAGAGGTTGAACAAAGGCAGGTACCGCTTCGCGTTTTCCACATATCCTGCAAAATAGACGCGGTCCTTCACCTCCGATTCTGTGGCTCTCTGCTCCAACCCCCTGCGCATTTCCCCATCGCCCAGAAAGGCGAGTCTCAAATCTCTCCCTTCATTTACCAATGAAGCCACTGCTTCTATGAGCAGTTCGCCACCTTTCTCAGCCGAAAGGCGGCCGATTGCGCAAACGGTGAAGCCCCTTTGAGCAAACTCAACAATATCCTGCCGCATGTGATTTTCATCGATGATCCCAACCAGGGGGATACCGTTTTCAACAACCTCAGCCCTCCAGCGCAAACAGCCCTGCAGGCGTGGATGTCTTCTCATGGCGTTATTAACCAGTACCACCTGGTCAACGAAACGCAGGCTAAAGCTATCGAGCCACTCGTACAAAGCCATCCTGTTAAATCCACCCACCCAGGTCCAGCCATGGAGTGTGGAGACAAGCGGGATTCGGCGGATTCTCCGGGGCAGCAGACCAAAAAGGATATTCCCTTTATATCCATGCGAGTGGATCACATGGATCCCCTCATTTCGGGCAAAGCGTAGAATCCTGGCCGCTCCGATCCAGTTCGGGCCGGCTCTAATTCGAATAGGCTTGACGTTAAGGCCTCGCTTTCGGGCCTGAGCCTCAATCGGTTTTTCTCCTTCACGGATCTTACCAATACTGGCCAAAATGGGTTGAAGTCCCACTTGAACCTGCTCGGTCATGAGATGGAGCAGCATGACTTCGGCTCCGTATAAACCCCCGCTGTCTATAACGTGCAGAACTTTCACTATCCGTCCAGCCCCCCAGGTTACTAGTCTCAGACAACGGTGTTTATGATGTACTGTCCCGACCCTTTGTAGGATACTATTTCGCCAGGGACGCCAACAACAACGGCGTTATCAGGGATATCCTTGGTTACAACGCAGTTTGCACCCACCGCCACATTGTTTCCGACTGTTATTCCCCCAATGACCTTGCTGCCGGGGCCGAGATAAACGTTATTCATTACCGATGGCACTCCCGGGGACTTGCCTCCATATGTCGCGCCGACCGTCACGCAGTGATTCAAATTGCAGTTCCGTCCTATGCGCGCCTCATGGCTCACGACTATGCCTCCAAAGTGCCCGATGTATAGGCCGGGGCCGATCTCCGTGTTATAGGGGATGCTAATTCCGTATTTGTACTCGAAATGCCTCAGGACCAGCCGGACTAAAGCGTAGAGCAAAATTGTCCTCCAGCCTTTTTCCTTCAGGAATTTTGCCGTTCGCATGAAAAAGGTGTATTTGAACCCAGGGCTGGCCATAAACCACTTCAGAAATGTGCAGAGATCTCGCTTTGCAACATATCGAAATAGATCGGATTTTACGTATGACTTGTATTCTTGGTAATCCACGAAATCGCAGAAAGTAAAGCTGGTGCTTACGAACGGGTCCGTTCTTTTAGCTTCTAGAGTTGCCTGGGCGCCCCGTGATAAATAGAGAGGGCAATAGCTCTTGCTAGAGCTCTGTAGGGCATTCGGCTTAGGGGGGTTTGTGTCACAGCGCGTAGGTACATTTTGAACGCTTTACCTTTGTCTTTGTCGATCAAATAGTCTCCGCGGTTACAATAGGTATAGGCCAGGGCTGCTTTGTTCAACGAAGGAGGAACAACCCCCGGAAACATCCGGAGGAAACGCTCCATGATACGATCGGAGCAGCGCTGCCGCTCGAGAGCATTTTTCGACATTTGGCCTGGATGCCCCAGCCGGTAAACGAGCAGCGGCTCGTCAACGTAGTCGAACTTGTACTGCGTGGAACAGCGCAACCATAGATCCCAATCAATCCCCATTTTCAGGGATTCATCAAAGCCGCCGAATTCTTGCAGGCACTCTCTTCGAACGACGCTAGATGAAAACGGCACGAAATTGTCAAAGAAAAGATACCGGGTGACACTACCCGACCGAGGCCTTAGATATTCCCCCGAAAGTTTAAAATCAAGCTCCACACCGTCTTTGTCGATGTATCTCGCGCGACTGTACACCACCCCAACTTGAGGGTCTGAGAATAACCGGATTTGTTTCTCGAGTTTGCTCTCCTCCCATAAGTCATCGGCGTCCAGGAAGGCAATATATTTGCCTCTCGAATTCCTTATTCCCGTGTTTTTGGCGTTGGCCTGCCCCGCATTCTTCTGCTTGATGTAATTGACCTTTTCATGTTGCAGGAAGGGCTGTGCCACCGTTTCAGTTTCATCCGTCGACCCGTCATCGACAACAATGATTTCGAAATCCTGATATGTCTGAGACAAGACAGACTCAATACACCCGGCCAGGTATTTCCCGTAGTTGTAGCACGTGATGACCACAGACACTGCCGGCGCTTTGACATCGGAATTGTCACTTATTACTGAAGGCACTGATAGTACCTCTCAGATCACTGCTGTCCAATTTGGGTGGAATCCCTCGCGAGTTGCCCTGATTCCGATGGCGTCCTCGGAGAACATTTTTTTCCCTGAAAACCAGCTTTGCTCGCCTTCCGAGCGCCAGCCAACCAGAGGCTGGTAAAAGGCGACCAGGGTTTTCCAGCCGCAGGCTATGTTTGAGGTAGAATATTTTTGTTTGCCGGTATCTCCCGACAAACAAAACCCCTTCTCTGCGTCCTCCGAGCCTCTGCGGTGAGAAACTCATCTTGGAGACGCGTGCTCTCACATGTAAGCTCGCATCCACACTTCAAAAACAAGCATGAGCCACAGACGGTATGCTACGCGGTAATCCTCACTGCTCTTGTCCTTATAAACAGCATCCAGGGCGTCCTTGATTCCCCGCTTGTCCAGGAACCGTTCGCTCTTGCATCCTGGCGCCAGAAGGTCCTGGGTCATTTCTTTCAGCTGATTCCTCAACCACGATTCAACTGGAGCGCCAAACCCAGTCTTGCTCCTGTAGAGGATCTCCCGGGGGAGATAGTCCGCAAGGGCTTTCTTGAGGACATACTTCAATAGGTCGTTCTTGACCTTCATATGAGGAGGGATCTTCAACGAGAATTCAATGAGCCGATGATCCAGGAAAGGCGCTCGGCATTCCAGGCTTGTGAGCATCGAAGCCATATCCACTTTCTTCAACAAGTCGTCCGGCAGGTAGAAGTTCATGTCATGGGAATAGGCCTTGGATAGAGCATCCGAGCCCTGGACTTTCAGCCAGTGGCGATGGCCGAAAAACTCCGAGATGCCATCAAAGGGTGCCAGGAGCAGGTCTGTGATCTCCCCCTCAGCCAAAACCGTCCGCGCCCGAAGCCAGTGCTTCACTGCCCAATCTCCTGAGGTTTTGGGATAGAACCTTTCCAGGAAGTTTTCTCGTAGACCTTTGATGCAGAATTTGTTCAGGGTCCTGATGGCCTTGGTGGTGATCCTCCCTCCTAGCTGGTATTTTTGATCAATGTAACCTTCGTATCCGGCAAAGAGCTCATCTCCCCCGTCTCCGGTTAAAATCACCTTTACGTGCTTCCTTGCTTCTTTCGAAACCAGGTACGTAGGTATGGCTGAGGAGTCTCCAAAGGGCTCGTCGAAATAGGCAATAACCTTTTCGAAAACGTCCCCAACATTCTCTTTCACAAACAACTCATGATGATCTGTTCCATACCGTTCCGCGACCAGCCTGGCATATGGTCTCTCATCGATCTCGTCCCCAAACCCGACGGAGAACGTCTTCACAGGTTCTGTGCAGCTCATCGCCATAAAGGCGGTTACCGCACTCGAATCAATACCTCCGGAGAGAAACACTCCTATGGGAACATCGGAAATGACCCTACTTTTCACCGCATCCGAGAAAAGCTGGACGTATTCCTCCACAATGTCCTTTTCCTTCAACTCCCATTCGATCTCTATCTTCGGATTCCAGTACTGCTTGATCTTAACCTCGTCGTTTTTCACTATGATATAATGAGCTGGAAGCAACTTTCGAACGCCTTTGAAGATGCAGAACGGCGCCGGAATGTACATACAGTTGAAATAAAAGGAGAGAGCCTTGTTATCGATTTCCTTCCGAAATTTAGGGTGCCTAAGGATAGCCTTGAGCTCTGAAGCCAAAACAATCTCTTCACCTGTGTCCCAGTATAACAGGGGTTTCTCGCCAGTTCTGTCCCTACCGGCCATTACGGCGTTCCGTTTTGAATCGTATATTACGATGGCGAACATCCCGTTGAGCCGAGAGAAAACCTCTTCGCCACACTCCTCGTAAAGATGGACGATCACCTCCGCGTCGGATTGCGATGTGAAGCGATGCCCCCTAATCTTTAACTCCTCCCTGAGTTCGAGGAAATTGTAGATTTCCCCATTGAGGAGAACGGCGATTGTTTTGTCCTCATTAAAAATAGGTTGCGACCCCGTATGCAGATCAATAATGCTCAGGCGCGCATGCCCCAAAATAGCATTGCCCATCACCTCTATATTTTGTTCGTCAGGCCCTCTTTTGCTTAGGACATCGAGCATTTCACCCACAGTACCCAACAAACCAGGAACCCTATCCCTCTTCGAGCTTTTGCAGTACACGCACACTAACCCGCACATACTGCCATATCCAGAGTATAATGTGGACCTTCCAGCAACCACTTTACCATAATTTTTCCCTGTCTACCGCGAAAGTTTAGCGACTTGATCACTGTACTCTCTCATAATACTTTTCTGCCCGCATGGAAACTTCTGCCCTTTCCACGAAGCCTAGCGAATATAACCATTCCGTCCATTTCAAAACCCCATTTTCCCCAATAAGCTCTGGATGCAGCTCTATCATGATCTTTTTAACCCCAGGAAAATTACAATTGTTGATTAACCTGAATCCTGCGTGACTTGCTACAGGTTTGGTTGTGGGCGCCCATGAAAAACAGGATTTACCGGCGCAATAGGCTAGAAATAGGCATTACAATTTAACAGTACCACAGGTACGGTTAAATTGTAACGATCAACTTGGCCGTCTTCTATCATGATAGCCATTTTCTTCGGGGGTTCCTGCATGCAGCATCCATGTAAAATCACGCAGGATTCAGGTTAACTGACATATGTCCCGATTTTCCTGAATGGCCGGAACGCTGGATGGGTGTGGAGAGAGACCTGGAATACGGCAAGCAACTCCTGGAGGTTATTCAGCCATTCGCCGAACATCTTGCCAGCAGTAACCTTTCAAAGAAAACTATAAACCGGCATTTGACGAATCTATGGCTCCTCGGTGGAGAGATCATTCGAGATGTAAGTCTATACAAGGAGTACTCTACTCCTGCCTCCGAAAAGCTTAGGAACTCTGTTGGATCCGACGGCGGCCCTTACTGCCGGCATCTGCATTCGGAGGCTGA
>Ga0101944_10003033_pt1 | contig 24780 bp, 20 predicted proteins | sample DewCreD2012metaG_FD_75245 | JGI IMG/M metagenome (GOLD analysis project Ga0101944, IMG submission 75245) | Hot spring sediment bacterial and archeal communities from British Columbia, Canada, to study Microbial Dark Matter (Phase II) - Dewar... ... | reverse complement strand
GGATGGCCGTGGCGAGATCGTCAATACCGATGTGCCCGAGCTCCACCAGCAGATCGCCGATTCTCACCTCCAGTCGATTGGCGGTGAGAACTTCCCGGAGCTGCCTGGCGTTGATGACGCCAAGCTCCTTGAGAACGGACGTCAGGGTCTTCGGGGTCGGCAGCTTGGATTGAACCCGCCTGGCGTACCGGATCTGCTCCTCGGTGACGTGGCCGCCTTGAACGAGGACCCGGGCGATGGCCCCGCCCGTGTCGACCACCGGTTTCTGAGTCGATGGCTCGGCTTGGGATCGGGATGTCTCGAGGACCACTTCCTGTGAGTGAAGGGGGAGCGATGCTGTCATGCTCAGCGTTCTCCGAAGTCATCCTTGTGAATGGACCACGAACCGCGCCATCGTTCGGCCAATCCTGGAGCCCGTCGAAGCCGACCCATCGCACCCGGTTCTGCGGCAGTCTGCCGCCAGCCTGGTCGTTGCTGGGGCAAGATATGTGCCGGTAGAGCCCAAATTGAGCGATTATCTTTTGGCTGTCAGCCATTAGCTCAATAAATCCCCCAGAATATCGCTTCCTTTACCATGACCTGACGGGTGAAGAATTCCAGGAGGCCGGCCGAGAAGACCTTTCTCTCATTTCAAACGGAGCGTAGCGAAGAGATGAATCTTGAAAAGTCCCTATGATACTGTGAGATACTGTGAGCAAGACTTCTCCTTATCGCTCGAACTGACCGTTCCTGGACAGCCTTCTAAAGTGCAACCCGCTGAATTTTCTTGCTAAAAGCTAACTGCTGATGTCAAAAAGCTCAAATCATTCAGCAAGCATATCTTCGGCACTGAGGGGTGAAAGACTCGACTTGTATTGATCAGAGTGGGCACGGGCCCAAATCCATAAGGCCCGTACCCGTCATGGGGCGAGGCTTGAAGACGGATTCCTGTGATACTCCGTTCACCTGGGATTTACCAGGCTCATGACTCCGGGCCGGTTCCAATCCATCAGTCGCCGTCGAACAGCTTGCGGTATTCGCCGTATCCTTCCTGCTCCAGGGACTCCTTGGGAATGAAGCGAAGGGCGGCGGAATTGATGCAGTAGCGCAGGCCCGTCGGTGGGGGGCCGTCTGGGAAGACGTGTCCGAGGTGCGAGTCTCCGTGCCTGCTGCGGACCTCGGTCCGGGTCATGAAGAGCTTCCGGTCTTCGCGCTTCACGATGTGCTCCGGCTCCAAAGGTCGAGTGAAGCTGGGCCAGCCGGTTCCAGAGTCGAACTTGTCGCTGGAGCTGAAAAGCGGCTCGCCTGATACGATATCCACGTAAATGCCCTCCTGCTTGTTGTCCCAATACTCATTCCGGAAGGGAGGCTCGGTGCCTTCGCGCTGGGTGACCTCATATTGAAGGGGGGTCAGCTTGCCACGCAGCGTCCCGTCGTCAGGCCTGGCGTAGATTCTCTTTTGCTCACCGCCGGCGGGTCGACTTTGGGAGGCAGTCCAGACTTTCTGCAGGAACTGATCGCGACCGGAGTTGCGCCGGTACTGGTTGTACCGTGCGGGGCTCTTCTTGTAGTAATCCTGATGGTAGTCTTCGGCGGGATAGAAAGCAGTCAGCTTGACGATCTGGGCCACGACGGGCCGGCTGAACCGTCCCGACCGCTCCAGGGCCAGCTTCGACTCCTCCGCCATGCGCTTCTGCTCTTCGTCATGGTAGAAGATGGCCGGCCGATACTGGGAGCCCCGGTCCACGAACTGGCCGCCAGCATCTGTCGGGTCCACATGCCTCCAGAAAAAATCGAGCAACTGGCCGTAAGAGACTCTGGCCGGGTCGAAAATCACCTGCACCGCTTCGGCATGACCGGTTCTGCCGGCTGAGACCTGCTCATAGGTGGGATTTTCGGACTGCCCCCCCGTGTAGCCGGATATTACCTCCACGACCCCCTCGACCTTCTCGAAGTCGGCTTCAATACACCAGAAACATCCGCCTGCAAAAGTCGCCTTGCTAAGACCGCTTTCCGTTTGCGCCATTCTGATATCCTTTTCATGCTGTTTGCCATGGGAGTGGTTGAACATGGTCCAAAGCCCTAAACCAGCGATGGAGAAAAGAATCACCATCCACATTCTCTTCATTCCCGATTCTCCTTCGTTTATTGCTCAGTGACGGGCAATCCTCGCGCGCATGCGGATCTCCCCACACACAAACATAAGATGAAAGTCCTGGTTTGCACGCGGATTCAGCGGAGAATCATTTGCAGGATGGGTCTTGTCAGATTGACTTCAACGGAAGCGTCGCAGACGCGGCAGGCGTTGCCTGGGCTTGAAAAGCTTCAAAAGCAGGATTCCGCCAACGAACCCACCAATGTGAGCCCACCAGGCGATCCCAGCCACGTGCCTTGCGTCGCCCAGGAGCGACAAGGTCCCGCTGAAAAACTGGAGCAGGAACCAAAACCCGAGGAAAACATAAGCGGGAATCTCCATGAGCGTGAAGAAAAAGAATATGGGCACGAAGGCAAGAATCCGCGCACGGGGATAGAGCACGAAATAAGCCCCCATGACCCCCGCCACGGCACCGCTGGCCCCGATGGTCGGGATGGTCGAGCCTGGGCTGGTCATCAATTGGATCATGGCCGCGACAACACCACTGGCCAGGTAGAACAAGGCGTAGCGAAAATGCCCCAGCTCGCTCTCGATGTTATCCCCGAAAATGTACAGGACCCACATGTTTCCGATGAGATGAAGCCATCCGCCGTGGAGGAACATGTAGCTGAAAAACGGGATCATCTGCTCGACCCAATCGAAATGGACGGCGACATCCCAGCGCGTGTAACGGGCCGGGACCAGCCCGTAGGCAAACGCCAATCGCTCCACCTGCCTCCCCAGGGCCAGCTCGTATAGAAAGACCAGTATGCAGAGGCCGATCACGATGTAATTGACCATGGGGGTCCGGGAGGACGGATTGGCGTCGCGTATCGGGATCATGCCGCGTCTCGTGTGGGGGGCGACAGTGCCGGCATCATTTCTTCACCAGCATTACCGGGCAGTGAGAAAGGATGCCGACTTTGTAGCTGATGGTCCCCCACCCCTGAGTGGAGTCTTCCGTGCTCACGGCGTGGGAGGTCAGGATGATGAGGTCAACATCCTGGGCATGTGCGAAACGAACGATTTCCCTGACCCTCTTTCCAAACGTGATCTCTCTGAGTATCGTGAAAGTGTCGGAGCTGAACTGCTGAGCCATTCGATCCATGATGCGCCCGGCGCGCCGCTCGAGCTTTCGATAGAACTCCTCGAACTGCTCACTGTCAGAATCCTCAATGGTTTCAATGACATGCAGCAGAGTGACCTGACACGCCCCCAGCGACGCAATGCCGACGGCCACTTCCAGCGCGTGGGTGCTGCGGTCGGTGAGGTCCGTGGGAACCAGTATATGCTTGAACATGCTCGGTCATGCCCTCCAGTCGTTGACCGCCCTTCGGCCTTTTACATGACAGGGCCGGTGATTCCTTCATGCGGGTTTCACAAGAAGTATGAAAGGCCCATCCATCCAGGCATAAGGAAATTAACCATTCACGGCGGGTTGTCCATGAAAGAAGCCTTCCTTGAGGCAGCGGGAATCCCTCAGGTCCTTCAATTCCTCTCGGCCATCAGGGCCATCCAAGTGTAGCTCCCGCTGGGCGGTTCGGCGGCGAAGGAGAGGTCGCCGGAAAGGCGCTCAAGGATCACCATGGATCCCTCCTTCAACCTGCTCGCCACAGGATGCCAGTCGATGTCGTGGAAGCCCGAGAGGAGGAGTCTTCCCCGTGTCGCCACCATTCGCAGCAGGTCGCCCATCAAATCCTGTAGTGCGGGAAAAGGCAGATTTGCCAGGACCCAGCCGAAGTGCCCCCGGATGGCTTCCACGGAGCCCAACACCCAGTGCGCCTGCCTTTGAAGACCGTTGAGCTCCCCATTGCGCCGTGCCGTCATCACCGACCGCGGGCAGATGTCCAGGCCCGTGCAATGCCCGGCTCCCATGCGGGCGGCAGCGAGAGCGAGGATGCCGGTGCCGCAGCCGACGTCCAGGACGGGCTCATTTGCGATGTGATCCCGATGACGGTCCATCAGTCGAAGGCAAAGCCTCGTGGTCACATGGCTCGGGCCGAAGGCGCCCGCGCAACGGATCATGAGATCCCGATCACCAGCCTCCCAGGGAAGCACGGGGTCCACAACAATTCGAAATCCCGAAGGAAGAGTGATCGTCATAAACCGGCTTCACGTGCCTCGGTGCGCCTTTCTCCGTCTCAGGCCCGGCCGAGGCAGTCGAGATTGAGGGTGAGGGGGGGCGGTGACTGGATGAAGTAACCGCTCTCCCTGAGCTTGGCCGCGATTTCCCTGATGTGCTCAGGTCCGCGCGTTTCGATTTCAAGCTCCACACGACTGAGCTGAATCGGAAGATCTCCGCTGCCGCGGTCGTGGTGGATGTGCAGCACGTTGGCCTTAAGACCCGCAATGAGCCCGAGCAGCCGGCTGAGGGTCCCCGGCACGTCGTCCAGGCAGATGATGAAGCGCATGATCCGCCCGTTCCTGAACAGGCCCTGTTTGATGATACGGTCCAGGAGGGGGATGTCCACGTTTCCACCACTGATCACCACGGCGATTCGGGCAGCCGGAGGAATGCTGAGCCTGGATTGGAGCAATGCGGCCACGCCGACCGCCGCCGCGCCCTCGGCAAGGATCCTCTTTCGCTCGAGCAGCATCAGCAGGGCGTCCGCGATTTCGACTTCATCAACGAGCTGCACGTCGTCAACAAGCCGATTCAGGATCGGGACGTTGAGCCCACCCACCTCTTTCACCACAATGCCATCCGCAATGGACCGGCGGGCCTCGACGTTGAGCGCCGCGCCGGCCTTTCGAGCCGCGAACGCGGAAGGGCATGCCTCCGCCTGGACTCCGATGACCCGCGTGCGCGGACTCAGCGCCTTGACGGCCACAGCGATTCCGGAAATGAGTCCTCCACCACCGATGGGGACCACGACGGCATCGGGCTCCGGAAGGTCATCGAGGACCTCCAGCCCGATGGTCCCCTGCCCGCAAATGATGTCGGGGTCGTCGAAGGGATGGATGAAAGACCTGCCCTCCGAGGCCAGTCTTCGGGCCTTCTCGATGCTTTCTCCGATGGAGTGGCCCTCCAGGAGGACCTGTCCCCCATAGCCCTCCGTCGCTTTCTGCTTGGTGATGGAAGCCCACTCCGGCATGACGATGACGGCGGGAAGGCCGGCTCTCCGCGCAGCCAGCGCCACTCCCTGAGCATGGTTGCCGGCCGATGCGGCGACAACCCCCGAGGGGCCGATTTCCGACCGACGGACCGCCAGTTTGTAAGAGGCTCCACGAAGCTTGAATGACCCGGTTTTCTGGAGGTTCTCCAGCTTGAGAAAGACTTGGGCCCCCGACAATTTGCTGAAAGTCGGCGAATGCACCAGCGGAGTGCGGATCACCTTGTCCTGGAGCACACCGGCCGCTTCGCGGATGCGCTCAAGACTGATTCCCTGTGACTCGGCGGCCTTTAGAGCCTCGTTGATGCTAGCGTCCTGTGAGATCGCGGCCATGGGACTACCCTCTCCCGCATCTGGAGCAAGTCACTCGGAAAGCGCCAGGGAATCGCCGTCGCGCTTGATCCGCTCGGCGCTCTCCTCGGTAATGGGCAGAGCCTCGAGGAGCTGAGCGGTCTGGGCCTCGTTCGGGTGGCCATAGCGCAGGGAGAGGATGATGCGGTTGGCCCGCTCCTCGACCTCGGGGACCACTTCCGCCAGCGCCTTGAAGGAACGAAACGCCTTGGCATACTGATGCTTGTGGAGGAGCTGCATCTCGGGATGATTCAGCAGCCGGATGAGGTCGGCCAGGAGGTGGGCCTGATCCCCCGTGAAATGAGAGTAAACCAGGCGCGGCCATTGCTCCCTGATTTCCTCGGGTATATCGGTCAGCCTGGCGATGAGCTCCTGGTTCATACCGAGGCGAATGGCCTGAAATAAGCGCCCGATCAGCGACTCGATCTCCATTCGATCCTGCTCCCACAGTGAGCAGTCGCCCATGAGCCGGCGCCATTTCGGCTCGATCTTGTTGCGGATCCATTGCTCGGCCTGGCCAGGAAGGATGGAAACGGAGGCCAGTTCTTCCTGGTCCGCCAGGAGCGCCCTGGCTGTGGCCTGGCAGCCGCTCCTGAGATCATGCACCGCCATTCGGTCCCGCAGGAGCTGGTTGAGCCTTCCAAGGAGGGTATCCTTCCACTCCAGGTCTGGAGCGGCCTCGCGAATCCGTGCCTCCCACTCCTCCCTCAGGACACCGACCAGGGCATTCACGGCGGAAAAGATGAATCCGAACTTGATGAAGGCATTTCTCAGCTCATGAGCCAGGATTTCGCAACTGTGAAGTCGCTGGCGCGCAAAATCCTTCTGGGCGCGATAGAGATTCTCGCGAAAATGGAGGGTGAGAAGCTCGGTGCCCAGGCTTCTCGACAGCTCTCGAATCACCAGGGTTGATCGGTCATCCCGCTTGACGGTGTAGGGAAGAAAGTGGATCTTGATGACGGCTGCCACGACGTATTCCGTGTCCTGCCAAATGGCGTGTCCCTGCCAGTCGAGGGGATAATCGATGGAGCTGGCGCTTTCACCGTAAAGATCCGTCTTGCGCACCAGCACGGGCTCCATGTGGTGGAAATCCTCGATTTCGCCCCGCAGCTGTTTTCCTACGCTGCGAACGTCCTCGTAAGGATTGTCCGCGGTCCAGCTCTTCTGCTTCTCGACGCACCAGCCCATGGCCTCCAGCACGCGCCCCGGCTTGTCCTTGTACTGCTCCCAGCTCTTGCCGGGATAGTTGTAGTCCGAATTGGAAGGCAGACCCCATCGAATCTCGTCCGTTCCTTCCACTCGGACTCCGGAGGTGATGCGAATGGCCAGAAGGTCCGGAGGCGGCCCGATTCTGTAGATGGTGCCCTTGGTGGTACCCTCAAGACAAAACAGGATGGTCTTGATCATGTTCTTGCACGTCTTCACCAGGAGCTCATCAGTGACAACCATTCGATTCCCCCGTGGCTGAACGTGGGTCCAGAGGAGACCAGCGAAGGCAAAGGCGGCACGGCGGCTCCACAGGAGTCCCGTCCGGGAACGACCAGTCCGTTCATATTATTGCATAACGGAGTCAGGATCAATACGGCGAGTTGGTCCCAACGGACGATTGACGACCGCCATGGAAGGGGAGCATTCGTGATTCCATACCCTATCGGGGTTGCCGGAGACGAGTCGAAACGGTGTGGGATGCGGGATTGCGGCGGTGGCGAAAAGGGGGGGAGAGGCGCGAGACAGTAAAAGAGCCAGAGGATCGCCCTGGCTCTGAGTCAGCTCTCGGCGGTTCTGGTCCGCCAAGGGTTTGGATGTCCCTGGGTCACACCTTCTTGACCTTGACAGCTTGAGGGCCTTTAGGTCCACGCTCGACTTCGAAGCTTACCTGTTCTCCTTCGCTCAGTGATCGGAAGCCCCCTCCCTCACTGACGATGGCGCTGTAGTGTACGAAGACATCACCTTGGTCCTTGGTTTCGATGAAACCATAGCCTTTCTTGTCGTTGAACCACTTGACTCGGCCCTCGGGCATTTCCCAATTCCTTTCTTCCCGGCTGTTACTCATGCGTTCTCCCCGGCGCGCTATTTTGAGAATACCCTTGATCATCGCTCAACAAAGCCGTAAAAGCGATCTGCAAAGGTGACGGAAGCTCAAAACAACGAGCCTAACCCCTGATGAAACTCCTTGCTCATTTCTAGCCCAGGCTGGCAACGCTGTCAAGCAATGATTCCATGTACTTGCATGAATACCGTCGAGACTCCGGGCGCAACCTCATTTGCTGACCCAAAGGACGGCCTTGTCCAGGGTCTCCAGCAGCTTCATGCTCACGGATCCCATGAACCATTTATCCAGAATTCCTCGAGATTCCGAGCCTCCACGTCCCACGGCCACGACTGCGTAACGCCCGCTTTCCAGTTCGTCCAGGATGATATTCACCACGCGACTGCCGGGAATCACCAGTCGGCGTATGCGCCGGTCCTCGATGCCGTTGGCTTTCAAATGCTGCTCGGCCTTCTGGATGGCGGCATCCGCTTCATCCCGCCTGCCCGCCGAGACATGCATCAGCGTTATGGGATGCTGATCCTCGTTTTGCAGCATGAAGCCCACATGGTCAGCGATTCTCATGCTGGGCTCCGAATCGTCCACGCAGACCAGCACGCCCTTTCGATTCTCCTCGGGCATCCTGCAAATCCAGATGGGGAAGTTGATCCGATGCTCCATCATCTCCCTGCTGACGCTGGTCGCGAGGGTCTTCTCGAAGAGGATGTAACCTCTCCGCCCGAAAACCACGGCATCATAGAGCCCGGCCTTGGCCTCCCGGGCGATGTCCCTGACGGTGCCGAAGCGTTTATTCAGCAATTTTGTTCGAACGCTCTCCTCCCTGAACCCCTTGTCGATCAGAAGATGCCGGGCTGCGTCCAGTGCGGCCTGGCCCCTGGCGCACTGATTGTCGGAGAGACCCGATTCCGATTCGGCGGGCAGGGGGCATGTCGCCGATTTCCATCCCTCGGGACCCTGAGCGACGTAGAGCAGCGTAATCTCCAGCATGTCCTTGTTTTGAATAAAAGCGGCTGTGAAGCGAACTCCATACAGAGCGCTCACGTCTTCGCTCACGGTCAGCAAGACATGTTTTTTCATTCCCTCTCCTTCGATTGGGAGCTCCCGTTTACTGGCCGCTCAACGGCCATCTGACGACAGCTGGCCTTGGCCGCTCTCCGGTGCCGGTGCTTCAGAAAAAGCACTCGCTCCCGGGAGGGCCACGGCTTCCGGTGCATGGAACTTCATTGTCATGCGGAACATCTTTCACCTTAACAGAAGCCTGGCCGTGAATGAAGCCCATTGAAGGCCGGACCGTTCCAGGGAGGGAAGACTGTCGGATCGATACCACTGCTTTTGATGTGCATGAGTTTATGCTAGATTGCGCGTCAGGTCCTCACCTCGAGCATCAAGGCCATGGAAGGGCGATGCTCTTGGCAGCCAGGGGCTGCTGGCTGCTTTTTCCGCCGAGGGACGTGCCCATGCGGGGGGGGATCCGCAGGGGGCATCATCAGCCTGACCCATGGGGGCAACTTTGACGAGGGACGACGAGCCTGATTCGACAGGAGTGCCAGTCGGGAAAGCCTGTCCGCGGCAGTAGAGCTGGAGCGTGCGGCCGAATCCATGAAGGACTTTGTCTGGTGTAAAAGAGCGGAGCGCCGCATTCCACTGTCCGGTTGCCTGGTCTGCCATGACGGCTGCTACCCCGAGCTTCAGCGGGAGGCCCGATCATCTCCCCTTGTCAAGAAATTGAAAAGGACAGGACGATTCAAGGAGCGCTATGTGATGAAACGAAAAGAGGCCGCGGCACGATTCTCCGAGGAAGAACCCCGCATGAGCGAGGTGCGAGATCCTTCTGATGAGGGCGAATTGGCGGGCGAAGGGACAGGCAAAAGGATATTCCTGCTGGAAGACGGGAGGCTGAAACCCTTCTCGATGTCGGAGTATACCCGGTCGATCCTGTATGACGTGGTCGAATCCTTTTCCGTCGAATGTCGGCTGGTGAAGCCCGAAGATTCGGATCAGCCCATTTACGAAGGGAAGAAGCCTTCCCGTAAGACCGTTCCGATCCTGGTCACCAGGAGCGGTGAGACCGTGCTCGTGCCTTCCTGGGAGGAACTGGAGGCGCACCCGGAGAAACTGGCGGACGTCGAGGAGGTCATCGGGGCTTCGCCAGTCAAGCAGGTCTTCGTCCTGAAACGAAAACCCTGATCCGGCTACCGGGGCCAATAGGTTCTACCGGGAGGGATCGACCATTCCTCCGTGAAACGTGACCCGAGGAGGAGATCATAAACCCCGTTGCGCAGGCAACGCTCCAGCTTGTCGCATACCAGCCGATCCGTCGGGAAGGCCATTGGCTCCGGCAGTCGACCGGGGGGGAAAAAACGAACCTCGCTCGCGTCCGTTCCCGCCTGCAGGCGTCCTTCCATTCTCTTTCCCAGAAACCAGACGCCCACTGTCTGGTGCTCGGGATCGTGAAAGTTGGAGTGCACGGCGAAAACGGGCCCCAACCGGGCCACGATTCCAGTCTCCTCCTTCAGCTCCCGCTGGGCGGCCTCCCGGACTTCCTCGTCCCACTCCAGATGTCCACACGGGATGCACCACTGGCCTTCATAGGAGCCGAGCCGCCTGACGAGGAGCAGTTCGTCGCTTTCCACGATGATGACCGCCACGCCGACCGTAGGATTTCGATAAAAGACCCTGCTGCATTTGGGGCAGGTGGGACGACTGACGGCTGAGCCCGGCCTAATGACCAGGGCGTCTCCGCAATGCGGACAGAACCGGTAGGCCATGTCACTCTCCCTGGCATTTATCCCCGAGTAAAATCGAAGGTTCATCGCAGATTAGCGTGAAGTTCGTTCCCTCTCCCTTAGGGAGAGGGCTAGGGTGAGGGGAGATCTTGATTCTGTAAGCCCCCCTCACCCCGACCCTCTCCCCCCGAAGGGTGGAGAGGAAGTCACCCTCACGCTAATCCACGAGGATCCAAATCGAAAAACTGCTCGTCGGTCCCGGACAGTCCGGGCGATGCAGTCTCCTTTGGGGGCTTGTCTATTCTCGCCGGGATTGGAGAGATCAGGCTGTGTTGTCCAACTGGACAGCCCACAAGGGATTTTTGACCTTTTCGTTTTCCAGCTTGAGACAGGCATAGAGCGCCTGGTTCAGAGGCGTATCGATGCCGTGCTGTCTGCCGAGCTTCACTACCATGCCGTTCAGAGCCTCGATCTCCATGGGTCTGCGCCACTCCAGATCCCTGAGCATGGAGCACTTGAAGCTCTTGTTGTAGGATTCCGCCAGCTGCATGGCCTCGGGAACCACTCGATGGGGCAGGTTGACCCCCTGAGCCTTCGCCAGGATTTCGATTTCCTGCATCACTCCGATCATTAGGTCTCTGGTTTCAGGGCACGAGAGAACCAGGCCGAGGGATGCGCGAGACAGAGTGCTCACACCGTGGACTCCACAGATGAACAGGAACTTGGACCAGAGCACTTGGTGCACGTCGTCGCTGAGTTCCGCCTCGATCCCGGCGCGCGTGAGTACGTCGAGAATCGCTTCCGCCCTCGCGGTCCGCTTCCCCGAAAGCTCGCCAAAGACGATCCTCCCCGCCCTGCCGCTGTGGGCGATGACTCCCGGGGCCGCAATGGAGGCTTCGACGAATGCCGTGCCGGCCATGATCCGCTCCTCGCCATACTCCCGGGCCAGTTTCTCGACATTGTCGATGCCGTTCTGGAGCGTCAGCACTACCGTATTTTGCTCGATCATGGGGGCTGCGAAACGGGCAACGCTTTCCGTGTCGTAGGACTTGACGCAGAAGAGAAGCAGGTCGACGGGGCCGATCTCGTGAGGCTCGGAGGTCACATGGATCATGACTTGAAAGCTGCCCTGACTGGAAACGATCTGGAGCCCGTCCTCCAGGATGGCCTGGCGGTGCTTGCCGCGCGCCACGAAATGAATGTCAAATCCCCCTCGAGCCAGCAGGCCGCCGAAATAGCCTCCAATCCCCCCAGTACCCATGATTCCAATTTTCACGAGACCTCCCTCCCTTGCATCATCAGGCAGCTGCTTTCCTCACCGGGAAAAAAAGCCCGAGAACGGCTGGTACAGTCTGTTCCAGCGGACGGTCAGCTCAGCCAAATGGGTTGAGCGGCGACTCCAATGACCTGTCAGATTCGAAAGATTCAAAGGAAACCAGGAAAAAGCTTATAACCCTTGGGGATTGAGCCGTCAAATCAAAGCTGAGAAACCATCCATGAAACACTTTGACAAAGATGAAAGGGACTCTCTATAGTGATCATTCTGGTGCTCCGTCTCGCAAGGCTGAATGGACTGGAGATACCGGACTCAGGAGCTTCAACCCCGGGGATAGCCCCCAATGTTGCATTCTCAAAGGCGGAAAATCCCTTCATCATGAAAAATGTCTTCTCTAATATCCTGGAGTGCATCGGGAATACCCCCCTCATTCAGATCAACCGGCTCAACAAGAACCCCAATGTGACACTCTACGCGAAATGGGAAGCTAAAAATCCTGGGGGTTCCATTAAGGACCGGCCGGCGCTGTTCATGATCGAAAGGGCGGAGCGCGATGGATCCCTCACGCGTGGACGGATCATCATCGAGGCCACGAGCGGAAACACGGGGATTGGCCTGGCCGTGGTGGCGGCCGTCAAGGGCTACCGGCTCATGCTGGCCATGCCCGAGACCGCCAGTCTCGAACGCCAGAAGATATTGAAAGCGCTCGGAGCCGAGCTGCTCCTGACACCGGGCAGCCTCGGAACCGACGGAGCCATCGAAGAGGTATACCGGCTGGTGCGCGAGGACCCCGATCGCTATTTCATGCCCGATCAGTTCAACAATCCGGCCAACCCTGCGGCCCATCAGTTCGGCACCGGTCCCGAGATCTTCGAGCAAACCGATGGAAAGGTGAATGCCGTCGTGGTGACGCTGGGCACCTCCGGCACCGCCATGGGCGTTCTTCGGGCCATGAAGGAGCGGAATCCGGCCATTCAGGTCATCGCTGTCGAGCCCTATTCGGGCCACAAGATCCAGGGGCTCAAGAATATGAAGGAGTCCTACGTGCCGGGTATTTTCGATCGCTATGCCCTGGATCGAGTGGTTCACGTGCGTGATGAGGATGCCTTCGAGATGGCTCGTCGACTGGCCCGCGAGGAGGGCATCTTTGCGGGCATGAGCTCCGGAGCCGCCATGGCCGCGGCGGTCCAGGTGGCCACCGAACTGCGGGAAGGGATCGTGGTGACCGTTCTGCCGGATGGGGGCGATCGCTACCTGAGCACCAATCTGTTTACAACGATGCTGGAGCCGGACTTCAGCTTCTTCGACATGCTTCGGCGATCGAAAGTCGAGTTCAAGCCGATTCAGGAAGGAAAGGTCCGAGTTTTCGTGACCGGGCCTCCCCTGGATCAATCTCTAACGATCCAGGAAGCGAGGCGTTTCCTGCTGGCGGATCTCCTCTCGCGCTTCATGGAATACAAGGGGTTTTCCGTAAGCCAGGTGGTGCTGGTGCCCGACATGGAGAGCCGAACCATTCAGGGGGCCCTGGCCGCCGGGCTGGACCTGCAGGCGTACACTCAGAGGCAGATGGAACTGATCCTCGAGGAGTTGGACCGGCTGGGACTGCGGCGGGCCTACCGCTATCCGCGCATCACCGAGCATCTCGATATCATCGAAAACAACACCAGAATCCTCATCAACAAGGGCGTGGCCTACGAAAAACTGCGCTCGGTATACTGCGATCTCTCAAAAAGCAAGTCGTACGGAAGTCTCTCCCACGTGGACCTGAAAAAGATCCGCCTCGGGACGACCGTAGACCTGGACGCCTACGAGAAGCTGAATCCAAGGGATTTCACCCTGCTCAAGCGCGCCACCCTGGCCGAGCTCAAGCACGGGATGTGCCTGAAGACCGATTGGGGAAACGTCATTCCCACCCGGCACATTGCGGCAGCGTCCATTGCCATCCACCATCTGGGGGCGCCATTTGACATTCACGTGAGCAGCGTCGATTTCCTCTTTCCTCACCTGGAGAACATGAAGGAAATCGGTGAGAACCTGACGGGGAAACCGCTGGCCAACATCTGGATGCTCTGCGAACGGATCTGGTCCGGAAAAGAGGAGAAGGCTTCCAACGATCTGGATGAGATGACTCCGGTCCGTCAGCTGGTCGGAGGCGGTTTCACGTACCAGGAGATTCGGTTCTGGCTCCTTTTCACACATTATCGCAAGCCGATTCACATCCGCCGCAGGGACATTCAGAATAGTGCTCGAGGTTATCGCCGACTTGCGGAATTCGTCGGCCGGGTGCTGCACACGCGCTGTTCCGGGATTGAGAACAAGTCGATTCCCGAGATGATCTTCGCCCTCGAGCAAAGCTTCTTCGACGCCCTCGCGGACGACCTGAACATGCCCAGAGCCCTGGCTGCGCTCTATCGATTCATCCGCCAGGTGCATCCCGTCCTGGACGGCGCTCAATTCGACGAGTCCCAAAGATCTCAAATCCTGGACTCCTTGGAGAAGCTCAACCGGATTCTCGGGGTTTTAGACCTGGATCTCAAGGGCCTGACGGCGGAGGAGCAGTCGCTGGTGGAGAAACGCGAGGCGGCCAGGGCCGCGAAAGACTGGGAACTTGCGGACCGATTGCGGCAAGACCTCCGGCAGCGGGGGATTCGTCTTCTGGACACGCCCTGCGGCACCCGGTGGGAAAGGAATCCGTGAAAGGGGGCGCCGGGGAGCGCTCCGTGAATGTGGCCGGGAGGCTCCCCATGTGGCATGATATCGGTTTACCTGCTTGCCCTTAGACCGACCAGGAAAGGACAGCTCCCCTTAAACCCTGCAGCCGCCCTGAGGGATGAAAAACTCCGATGCTCGCCCTGGCCAGGGACCGAACAGACTCGAGCGCCGATAATCACTACAACCTTGCAGAACAAGATGTGCATCTCGTCACTCGCCATGCCGGCATTTCTTGAGCCGGCATCCAGTCCTTTTCTGTGGATTCCAGCTGAAAGGCTGCCCGAACGACCGCACGAGCGGTGGGCACTCTCTTGGAGCGAGTTGTACCAGGCTCGAAATCGCCTACAAGAGGCCCCAGACGGTCTCGGCCAGGCCGATGGAGCGGGTGGCCTCGAACAGTCTGAGAGCCTCCTCGCAGGTCTGCTCCGAGATGCGCTTCTTATAGCAGGTAGAGAGAGCATTGAATCGGGGCGCAAAGGCCTTGTTGGCATTCTTGATGTTCCCGCCCGTGTTGTTCGTCTCGACCGCCCAGCGCCACATCTCCTGCCAGAGTTCGTCCGGAACGCCGCGATACGGTCTCTTGATGTACTCTCGCTTTTCGTTGGTGATGGCATTGCCGTTCTGGTTCATGGCCAGTCCAAACGAAATGTTCTGCCAGAGGGTCCCCACATTGCCCTTGCGGATTCCATACTGGATAAAGGATGAAATCTTTTCCAGGGAAGTGCCCGTGATTCCGTGCTGAGCGATATCCACCGACCATGGCTGGATGGCGTTCCAGATGTCCCGCGTCAGGTCCAGTTGAATGCCTTCGTGGGCGGTCCCGAAATAGGTCCCGTGAATGGAACCATTGTTTATCGCAAGAAGATTGGGACGAATTCCCTTTTTGTCCAGTTCTCCGATGAACCACCTGGCTTCCTCCGGCTGAGTGAAACCCTCGGCGCTGCCGCTCTTGGCTCCGATTTCACCCAGCTCGACCTCGAGGTTCAGACCTCGCTCGATGATGGGCCTTGCCAGTTCCGAGGTGGCGGCCAGGTTCTTTTCGTTTTCCATGTGAGAGGCGTCGATGGCAAACGATGTAAAGCCCGCTTCCATCTCGTCGCCGATCAGCTTGCGAACGCCTTCCACATCCTCGAGCTTCTTCACCGTGATGTGATCGCCATGAACGGCGAAGGGAACCTCCGTGTTGCCCAGCCGCTCGTTCTCCTGAACGATGAAATCAACGAAGGAATGCGGCGTGAATTCCGTGTAGCCCAGCTCGGACTTGGCGATCTCGTACATGACAGGGGCTCCGGCGGCCATGGATGCCAGCACGATACCCTCGACGGGAAGCCTGCATCGGATGTTGACGGCCATGATCATGGCGTCATGCTGCCTGGCGGCCTGAATCAACGCCTTGCCGTTTACGAGGGGCGTAAGCGAATTGGGGAATCGAGCTTTCACGTTCTCGGGGCGAACATCCTTCCTCATGGAAAACATGGTCTCCTCCTTTCAATAACAAAGGGAGCCGACCTGATTGGCTCCAGGCCACGGAAGCGCAACTTGACCCGGCGTTCAACATGCGGGTCTCGTTGCATGAAACCCGCCATGCATGAGCTGCCGGTTTGAGTTGTAGCCGTCAAAGGATCGCAAAATTAATGGATTCTAGATTTTCGGCGTTGAAAGTGCAAGGGGCAAAGGCGCCGACGGAGCCAATACCGATGAGGAATGAGCGCAAAGCGCATCTCGCGTTGAGAGCGCTTTTACGCGGCTTTGGCCTGGATCATGAACTCCGCGTACGAGCCGTCCTTGGGGGGCTGGATTTCGTGGTAGAAAGGTTTTTCGAGGAACAGGGCCACCTGGGTGGCGCTTCGCCATCGTTTCATAGGATCGCATTCCAGACAGTTCATGATGAGCTCGTTCAGCTGATCCGGGATCTCCGGTCTCCACACCTTGGGAGGCGTCGGATACTGCTCGCAGTGCTGGATCTCGTACTCCTCGTAGGACGACGCGCTGAACGCGGGAACCCCGGTGAGCATCTCGTAGAAGATGGTTCCAAATTGATAGATGTCGGTGAAGACCGGCGGCTTGCGTCGCGCCAGATATGTCTTGAACTGCTCGGGAGCCCGGTAGGCAAGGAACGGCAGGGGCAGTTTGCGAACGGATGTGTCCGAGGGATTGGCCTTTTGCAGCAGGCTCCAGAGACCGGAATTGTAGATTTTCACGATGGGCTTTCGATCGTGCAACAGAACCCTGGACGGTCTCAGATCCAGGTGAAAGATGTTTCGGACCTCGTCATCGAGACCCTTGTGAAGATGGAGATCCCCCAGCGCCTCGAGGAGCCGGTGGGCGATAAACACGGCGAGGCGTATGGGAAACGGACGCCCGCTCGTGAGGAGGTCCACGAGGGAGATGGGCAGATTCTCGCGAACGATGAAAAAGAGGTCGTCCAAATGGGCCAGGTCCAAAACCTTCACCACGTGGGCCGACGTGGTCATGCGCTGCGCATGGACCCATTCACCGAGCGTTTTGGGGCAGATGGACCGGTTGAACGGCGCGGCCAGAGTCTGGCCGGCAAAATGCCTGCCGCTATTCTCTTCCTCCAGCTCAAAGACCATTGAAGTGAGGCCGATGTGAAGCGGGTGCAGAATCCTGTAGACGTGGCCGTCGCCGGTTACAGACTTTCCCTTCCCGTCCCTCCAGGACTGGATGGTGCTTCCGAGGAGCCCGCTGATGGAAGACTCGTCCAGCGGTGCGATGGGCTCGGGAACAAAGTCCTTCCCGATGCCGCTGTTTTCGGCCTCCTTCCGGGGTCGCGTCCCCTTGTTTTCGCGGGCGGTGGGCCTGATGCCCGACTTTCTGTTGGTCTGAGAGCACTTCGTGATCTTGAGCAGAATCTTGTGCTTCAGGTCCGGCGGGATGTCAGGCTCATTGTACACCAGGTTGTAGTATTGGATCGCCTGGTCCCATTCCTCAAGTAGCGACGCGCAGTCCCCGCATTGTTCCCAGATATCCAGCACGCGATAGCCAACGGCCGCGGCCCGTTTGAACTCCAGGATCGCTTCGTGGTAGAACCGCCCGTCCATGAGGGCCAGGCCGTACTGAAAGATCTGCTCCCCACTCTGACTTTCGAAGGAAGGCTCCTCGGGAGACTCTTCCGGTACAGCTTCCTCGACGGGCTCCATCGCCCCCATGTGCTCGAGCGCCGCCTGGATGTCCGATATGAGCTCCAGTCGCTCCGTTTCGGGCAGCTCGCTCTGCTGGATCTCGGTCAGCAGTTCCTCAAGGATTTCGATTGCGCCGTCCTTGATCCCCTGCTCATGGTAAAGGCGTGCCTCGGTAAGCCGCTCGCGGTATTGGCCCATGGCCTCTGTGGACATCGTCACTCCGTAAAGATTTCAGGAAGCGCACCCGGTGACTCGCAAGCGGCCAAATCCGATGGTCCACTGCCGTCGCCCGGAGCTAAACAGGAATGGTCGTGATCAGTGCCGAGTCTCTTCCTGGTGCATCATTTCCAGCAGATGGTCCACGTGGAGAACCTGGACCTCTTCCCCCCTGTCCAGTTGTATCCGTCCGAGGATCGCGGAGGAATCCGATGTCAGTTCAATAGTCTCCGTCAGGAGATCGACGCTGCCGGACTCGGACCAGATGATCCCATGTTGCTTTCCATTGCTGACCAGCACAGCACCCTTGACGTCATTGGGCACCGGTTCGGCTACGTTCAAGCCGTTGAAGTGGACCGGCATGAACTGATAAGCTTTGAGAACTTCAGTGGGGAGCCCAATCCAGGTTCCGAACAGCCCCGCTTTGATGGACTTGAAAAACGGCTTGAAGTCCTTGAGGAGTCCGTAACCCTTTTTCGAAATGCTCATCATCTTCTTCCCGTTGATGGGCTGTACCTTGACGACGTTCGCCGAAAGGACCGCATACCTTCGACCCGCCAGGGTGATGAGGCAGACCTGCTCGCGCTGCGTCCTTTTGGGAGAAGGAACAGCGCTTGCGTCTACACTGGGACGAACCACGGACTCTACCGCCACGCCGAATCTGCTTTCCCGCGAGCCCACATCGGCGATCGAATCATTGCCTTTGAACTGAAGGCCTTTCTCAAGGACCAGCGCGGTCATTTGAGACCAGAGGGACTCCTGGGTGCGAATCGATGCGACCTGCTGCTCCAGGCTCAAACGCACGGCCTTGATTCTGTTGGTCAAGGGAGCCAGCGTCGGTTTGGAAACAAGGATCTCCTCCAGCTGAAAGAGGCGGCGGTTGACATCCTGAAGGCCCAGCAGCGTGGTTTTTAAATGACGACCCGAATGTTCGATCCATCGGCCAAGATCCTCGGCTCCCCCCTCGAAGGCGGGCAATGTGCCGCCGGCAGCGGCCTCGCCCGAAGAGGCGAATTCAGAGCCCGGGGCCGCGCCGGGTGCCGTGAATGGAATGCTCGGCCGGTTCTCTTTCTGAACCTGTGCATTCCTGATGGCCTGAACCCGGGCGATGAGCACTTTCAACTCTGATCGATCCTCGGAGGAGAGCCCCGTCTTGCCGACGAGGAGGAACCTCTTGAGCAATCCCTGGGCTTCCCTCATGACTTCGATGAGCTGGGGTGAAATGGTGTCCGGCTTCACCGACACTCGCTGAAGGACCGCTTTCATGATCTTGTAAAGAGATTCCGTTTCGGGCATCTTCAGGCAGTGAGGTTCAAGCTTTGCCAGCACTTCGGCCAGGGCGGCGACGTTTGGAGACGAGAAATCCCAGTCGAAGCTGAGGTATGAGGCCTGAAAAGACTCGAGGAGACGTTCCAGTTCGTCGGGGGGGCCGGCGGGAGATTCCAGCACCAGCGTGAGCTCGTCGGATTCGGTTGAGGCCGTGTCGTCAGCGTGATCCGTCCGTAACTCCATCGTCGATTCAACCGGGGAAGGATCCTGGCCGAGGGTGATCTTGCCAGGAGCGGCTTCCATCAGAACGGGAGACTCGGCGGGCGTTTCGGAGACAATGGTTTTGGGCTGTTCAATCTCCATGGAAGGAGGCGCGGACTGAACCTTGATTTCAGCGTCGTTTCCCAGGGGAATGAACAGGTTATCTATTTCCTTCTCAATTTCGAGCTCGAAAGTCCGGATGTCGAGCTCCAACCCGTTCTGTGCGCTCTCGTTGCCCTTGGCGTCTAACATGTCCTGTTCCTCTTGTGGTGAGCTGATGATCTAAACTATGAACCGAGGGTCTGTATGATCAAGTGGGGCATCATGCCACCGTCTTTCACCTGGCCTCGCCGCGAACTTTTTGAATGACGCCCTTCACGGTGAGCTTGCTGATTTCCCGGAGCGTCTCGTAGACCCCGACTCCCTTGACCGCGCTGGCCTCGAAGGTCGGCACCTTCAAATCGCGGTTCAGATCTTCCTCCATTTCCTCGACGGTCAGAAGAGGCACATTGGAGCTGGCGAGGTCCCGCTTATTGTACTGAAGCACCAGGGGAACCTGGTGGATGTCCAACCCCTCATCCTGAAGGTTCTCTTCGAGGTTTCTCAGGCTTTCGATATTTTTCTGTCGTTGGATGCGCAATGAATCCGCCACGAAGACGACACCGTCCACCCCTCGCAGGACGAGCTTCCGGGTGGTGTTGTACATGACCTGTCCCGGGACCGTATAAAGCTGAATCCTGATGCTCAGATTGAGAATCTTTCCCAAGCTGAGCGGGAGAAAATCGAAGAAGAGCGTGCGGTCGCCCTTGGTATCGATGGTGACCATCTTTCCACAGACCTGCTTGGACATCGATTCGTGCACCAGCAGGAGATTCGTGGTCTTTCCACCTCTACCCGGTCCGTAGTAGACGATCTTTGCCTGTATCTCTTTCTTGCCCAGGTCTATAAAGGCCACCGCTCGTTTCCTTCCTTTGAGCTCAGAATAGCCGTGAGCTGTTCAATCGCATTGGTCGACCGCAACCGGATCAGCCCCAGAGAGACATTGTCATCGAAAAACGTGATGATGATGTGATGATCTCCGAGCTTGCTGAAATGAATGTTGGTCTTGTCGCCCTTGTGGAAGAGCAGCGAGAAATCCGTTTCACCAACGAGACGAGCGATTTCCGCCGTGGCTGCGAAGTTTGCAGCGAGAAGCACTGCAAGGGAGAGGATGTCGGCTACCTCGAGGGTTCCCTGCTCCACGATGAGATTGCCAGATTGATCAACGATGATGACGTGTTGGGCGCCGGCTTCGATCAGGTCTCGCTGGATGATGGTTTCCAGCCTTTCGGTCTTCTCTCTGGTCAAGACTAGGTTCATTACCCATTCTACCTTTTCGGATGAGATTAGGATGCGTGCATGCTGCCAGTAGGCCTCTTTGGCATCCCAGCCTGATTGAAGATGCCAGAATCGCTTTGCCCCTCCTTATCGGCAGAACACTTGGAATACATTATGGTTCCGCTCCGGAAAAAATCAGAAAGGGGGATTTGCGATATGGGAGCCAAACCATGCATCAGGAGGACATGTCCTCGTCCCGTAGGCGCAATGACTCCACCATCAGATGCTCGATGGGCTTGTCGATGGTAGTCGGCGGAGGTGTGCCGAAGGGGAGGGTTTCGAAGCTTCCGCTGTCCCAGCTCAGGATTTCGTAGATGGCCTCCTCCCCTGAATGTTTGTCTGTCTCAGCGTGTATGACTTCGCCTGACCTGATGAAGATCATGCCGGAAGCTGCAGGTGTTCCGACCCGGAGGCGAAGGTCGGACCGGGAATAGCAGAAGATCTGAATCACCTCGGCCAGGCCGACGCAGTTGACCGTTCCCTCGAAGCCGGTTGGAGTCGTTTCGGTGGATGTAAGGGGCGGCTGGCTTTCCAGGATCGTTCCCGAAAGCTTGGCCCCGTCAAGGATTGCACCCCGAAGGTTGGCCATCCGCAGGTTCGCGCGGGAAAGATTTGCATTCCGGAGAATGGCGCCTTCGAGGTTGGCGCCTTCGAGGTCGGCTCCCTCGAGAAGGGCTCCCTCCAGGTTGACCTTGATGAGAATGGTCCCCACGAGCCGGGCTGCGTGAAGACTGGCTCCACGCAGGTTTGCCCGCCTGAGATTGCCCCCCGTGATTTTGGTGTGGTTGAGATTGGCTCCCTCGAGGTTCGTGCCGACGATGCTGGCTCCGTCCAGGTTCGATCTCTCGAGATTGGCCCCTTTGAGATTGGCGCCGCTCAGATTCGAGTGGGACAGGTTGGTGTGATTGAGATCCGCTCCGGCCAGCCAGCCTGCGTTGGACAGGTCGATTCTCGACAGGTCCACTCCCTGAAGATAGGCAGGTCCTCTTCCGGAGATGACCGCAACGAGGATTTGTTCACGACTCAACTCAGCCATTGGCCATTCCCCCTCAATTCAAGGATGATCTGGAGACCGGCGGACCTTGCTGGCGAAACGGCCCCTCGGCAATTCAATCTGTCATGGACAAATTCGGATTGAAGTGTTGTCGAGTGAAATTTAAAAATGCAGCGAATCGATGATGTTGAGAACCATGGCTTCCGGGTGCTGGATTCCGTGTCCGCCCGTGTATCAGGAGGATCATGCGCGAGCAAACCAAGAGAGGCTCCGACGGATCGGATGGCAGAACTGAATTGCGCGAAGTGACTGAGCGCTACCCCTGCAGGCTGACCCCCTACTTGGCAAGTCTCATGGAGGGTGAATCGTGTCCCATGGCCAGGCAGTTCATGCCGCGGGTGGAGGAGCTGGACGAGTCATCGGGCTGGATCGATCCCCTGGCCGAGGAGGCCCTTTCTCCCGTAAGCGGGCTGGTGCACCGTTACCCGAACCGAGCCCTCTGGCTGGTTTCCCGCGAGTGTGCGGCTCACTGCAGGTTCTGTACGCGCAAGCGCAGGTGGAAAGGGGCCCGCGAACTGTCGGAGGAGGAGCTCGGACTGGGCCTGGCATACCTCCGAATGAACCCGAGGATCGTCGATGTGCTCCTTTCAGGCGGAGACCCCCTGCTCCTGCCCGTCGAAAGGCTCGAGCGCATCCTCTGTTCCCTCAGGGCCATTCCGCACATCCAGGTGATTCGCATCGGCACCCGTCTTCCCGGGGTCCTTCCGGAGGCGGTGACGCCCGAGCTGGCCGCGATGGTCAGAAAGTACCATCCACTCTTCATGAATCTGCATTTCAATCATCCCAAGGAAATCACCGCCGAGTCTCGAAAGGCATGCGCGACGCTCGCCGATGCGGGAGTCCCTCTCGGCAGCCAGACCGTCCTTCTGCGTGGCGTCAACGATGACGCGGCCGTGCTTGGAGAGCTATTCCATGGACTGTTGTCCATGCGGGTCCGCCCGTATTACCTGATGCAGATGGACCTGACCGCCGGCACGGCTCATTTCCGCACCCCGGTCGCCGCCGGGCTGAAGATCCTGCACGCCCTCCGAAACCGCATCTCGGGTATCGCCGTCCCCCAGTTCGTCATCGATCTGCCAGGCGGGCACGGAAAGGTTCCCCTGGTTCCCAACACTATCCAGGCCATTCACGAGGATCGAGTCGAGTTCAGGACCTATGACGGCAGGCGCTGCACGTACCCGCTGCTGCGGGGCGAGCATGAGGACCTTCGCCGCCTGCAGTTCAGCTGAGCTTTGGGTCTCAAAGCCGTGCGTCCAGGGGTTGTGCGTAGCCCGTCAGCTCCATGTAACCGGCCCCCCTGGTCGGCTTTCCCCGCACCAGACCTTCGGCGGAGATGCTCCCCTCCCAGTAGGTGATCCGCGTGCTGCCGGGCGTGTGAAGCTCCTGGTCCCTGATCCTGGGCGCCACTCGAATGTCGATCCGCAGTTTGGGGATTCTGATGCGCCATTGCGAGGGGTAATCGGCGCCCGAGTGAGGACTCCTCCATCGATCGAGAATTTCGGTCTCCAACTCCTCGCGCACCAAGTGCCTTGGCTCCCCCGAAGGGCTCACGAAAGTCCCCGCCGACTGAAGGCTGTAGCTTCCATCGCGGGTCCTGAGCAGGTAGACCATGAGCTCGGAACCGTCAACGAATTGGAGACTGAACCAGTCCCACCCCACCAGCTCCGCATCCAGCGGCGCCGAGCTGAATTCATGGTCCATCCAGGCCAGTCCCTTGACCGGTATGGTCTCGGCACCGACCCGGATGTGGCCCTGGATTCGAAGCCGCGTGAACGAGTAATAGCAGCTCGCCTGCTCAGGCCGGGGGCCTTTTCGGCTGTAGCCTCCCTCACCGTGTGGAACGAGAGGCTTCACGGGGATGGCTTCAAACTCGATGGCGAGGTGCTCCGAACCGGCCTTCAGCCGGTGCAGAGTCTCTCCGATGTCTGCATTCCAGTCATGGAGGAACACGATTGCGGACTCGCTGGTAGTTTCCACCCCCCCCAGACCCAGCGCCCCCCTCGTCACCCGTTCATCGTGGTAAAACCTCTGTCGTGACACATCGGAAACGGCCAAGTGAGCCAGGTAAATCTGCTGGGTGCGCCAGGCCGAGGCCGGCTCGGGCCAGGATTCATCCGCGCCGGGTGGACTCATCTGGCTGCGGAAGAAGGTCAGCTGGAACCCGAAGAGTCTTCCGTCCTCTGATTCGACGTTGCCCGTGTAGTACCACCATTCCGTGCGATATCCCGGATGGGAGCCGTGATCCCGGGGGAATTCGAGGCTGCAGGGTCCGGAGACCTGCAGGTATGCCGAACCCGCGTCCGCCTCGGCCTGTCCCGCCGGCAGCAGGGCGATCAGGAGAATCCATGGCGCAAGAGCGATCATCTTTCCCTCAGAACCGCGGCGGACGACTTGGAGAAGACCAGCCGCGCGGCCGGTATGGATGCCAGAAATGCCGTGGCCAGGATCAATGGCAGCGACGCGACGATGCCGGTCCAGTCGACGCCGTAAATGAAAGTCCACCCGAAGGACTGCCGGTTGATCACGTGGATAAGCAGCAGAGAGAGCACAAAGCCGCAAGCCGTTCCGAGGCTCTCGCCCGCGGCCACCATGAGGACGGACTCCCAGAGGATCATGGTTCTAACTTGTCCCCTGCTGGCGCCAACCGCCATGAGGGTGTGTAACTGATGGGTTCTCTCGAGCACCAGCACCGTAAGGGTTGACGTGATGCCGAGGGTCGCCACCACGAGGGCCACCACCAGCAGCACCCCGGTCACGGCAAAGGTCTCGTCGAAGACCCTGAGGATTTCCTCCCGCAGCTCCCCCCCCAGGGTGGCGCCCACTTCAAGACCACGTTCGGCACAGATCAGGAGCACCGACTTTAGAAGCTGCCGCGCCTGCTCCTGAAGAGGATCCTCGGCATTCAGGACGATGCGCGCGCCGCTCCAGGTCCCATCCCCCGTAAGGGCCTCGAAAGCCGGAAGCGAGAAGTGGACCACTCCTCCGCGGGTGCGGTAATCCCTGAAGATGCCGAGCACGGGCAGATCCAGCTCGATCCCGTGAACGGTCAGGCGAAAACGCTTGCCCGTCCGGATCCCCGTCTGGTTGGCGAAGACCTCGGAGACGAGCACCCCCTCGCC
>Ga0101944_10003030_pt1 | contig 24815 bp, 18 predicted proteins | sample DewCreD2012metaG_FD_75245 | JGI IMG/M metagenome (GOLD analysis project Ga0101944, IMG submission 75245) | Hot spring sediment bacterial and archeal communities from British Columbia, Canada, to study Microbial Dark Matter (Phase II) - Dewar... ... | reverse complement strand
GGGCGGTCATGAGCCAGACCTCTCAAAGCCTCGACCTCGCCATTGACCATGCATCTTCTGCGCTGGTCCGAGGCGTTTCGATTCCTTGGGCACTTTTTTGGTTGGGGATTGCGGGCGTATCGGTCGGTGGCGCGCTGGCCGCACGCCTTGCGGGCAGCGAATCGGTCCTCGTGCTGGCCTGTCTCTGCCTGGTCATGCTGCTGGTGTCGGCCGGCTTTGATGCCGCCACCCGGCGAATTCCCAATCCACTGACCTACACCGCCATTCTGGCAGGGCTTGTGCTGAATGCTCTGCCTGCGGCCGCCGGTGTCCTCGGCCACCGCAAAGCCATAGCCGGGCACGTACATCCGCGTGCCGAACGGCATCATCGTCCGGTCGATGGCGACCATGCCTTTGGTGAGCAGCTTGCCGGAGGCCGTGCGGCCATAGTTGCGGGCGGTGACCGGCGTGCCGGCCCGCGAGGCCGAGTACGACGTGGCATACATGGTGTAGGCGCGCCAGTACTCGATCACGCCGTCCGGCGTCTCCAGGGTGCGGACGACGATCTTGGCGCCATAGCCGATAACGCGCGGCGTCGGCGCCTGCGCCACCACCTCCGCCTCGGTCGTCCGCCCCACCTCCACGCCGTCCTCGTAGCGCACGCGGACGTAGCGGCGCTGGATCCCATCCGCCCCCGCCTGGAGCGTCTGCACGTTGTCGATTTCCACGTCCGGCAGCGCCTGGTAGACGGTCTCGCGCGGGATCAGCACCTGCTCGGTCAGCACTTCCTCGCGCACCCGCACCACGCGGATGACGCCGTCGGCCGGCAGCGCCTGGTCCACGGCCGGCGTCGTGTAGTCGGCGCCCACCAGCGCCAGGCCGATCTCGGCCAGGGCCTCGCCCACCGTGGCGGCCCGGCTGCGCGCCATCAGCGACCGTCCATCCACCTGGACGGTGACCGGGCGCGCGCGCGTCAGGGTGATGGTCACGCCCGACGTCAGCGGCGTCGCCAGGGCCGGCCTGACCTCGTCGGCCTGATGCACGCGGAGCCCGGCGTCCCACAGCGCCTCGCCGACCGTCCGCGCCGCGGTCTGCAGCGTGAACGACGCGCCGTCGTCCACCACCGACACGGTCACGGCCCGCCGGACCACGATCCGGCGCGGCGCGGTCTCCGGCGGCGCGGCTGGGTCCGCGCGGACGCCGTCGGCCCAGACCTCGTCGGCGGCGTACAGCAGCACGCCGTTCTCCGCCAGGATCTGGAAGGGAGCGACGGCCTGCGTGCGGACTTCCAGCGCGCGCCCATCCACGTCGATGCGGACGAGGGAGGCGCGTTGAAGCACGACGACGGAGGCGGGCTCAATCGGTTGGTTGAGGTCAGAGACCTGGGATTGAACCCGGGCGTTGCCGAGCCAGACCACATCCTGCGCCGCGACCGTCAGGCCGGCGGCGCTCAACACCTCCCGCACCGTGGCCGCGTGCGCCCGGACCGTCTGCGCCCGGCCATCGGCGCGCACCGTGAACGAGGGCCGGGTCTGCAGGTAGACCACCGCGGCCAGGGCGGCCAGGAACACGAGGCCGCCCCCGATCCAGCCGGCGCGGCTGGCCGGACGAACGACGACGGCTGCTCCCGTGGGAGGCGCGCTCTCAAGACTCATCAGCGTTGACCCGGTTAAACACACGCGCCCGGGCAGGCAACCCGACGGCACCCGGAGATGGCTTCTTACCGCTGCTGCCTTCCGGCCCTGACGGGGTTCGAAGGTCTCCGCCGCGCCGGACCCACCCGGGCACGCATTCAGATTATACCAAACGGCTGCTTTACAATTCGGCGGCCGGGGCGCGCCGCACGCGTTGATAGAGCGCCTCGTGGGCCGCCAGCGTGCGCTCCGGCGAGTGCGCCTCGGCCAGCGCGCGCCCGGCCCGGCCCAGGGCCCGCGCGTGTTCCGGGTCGCGGATCAGGCGCGCCAGGATCGCGCCCAGCGCCTCGACATCGCGCGGCGGCGCCAGGTAGCCGTTGCGGCCATCCTCGACAAACTCCGCCATCGAGCTGGCGCGCACAGCCACCACCGGCAGGCCGGCCGCCGCCGCCTCCATCACCACCGAGCTCTGGATCTCGACCTCGGAGGCCGTGACGAAGACCGAGGCCAGCCGGTACAAGCCGGGCAGGTCGCCGGTCACCGGGACGTAGCCCGTGAAGCGCGCGCGCCCCGCCAGGCCCAGGTCCGCCGCCAGCCGCTCCACGGCCGCGCGCTCCCGGCCGTCGCCGACCACCAGGAGCTGGGCGTCCACCGCGCGCAGGGCCGCGGCCGCAGCGCGCACCACCAGGTCCGCGCGCTTGTCGGCATCCAGCCGGCCCACGTGCAGGAGGATGGGCCGCGCCGGGTCCAGGCCATATTTTTGGCGCAGGCGCGGGCCTTCATCCGGCCCGGCCGGCTCCGGCGTGAAGCGCTCCAGGTCCACGCCGTTACTGATGGGCAGGGGCGCGCGGGCCTGTTCCCCGCCGCCATTCGCCGCCAGCCGCGCCGCCACGATGTCGGCGATGGTGCGGCTGGGCGCGACGAGGGCGTCCACCCGGCGCGCCAGCCAGCGCGAGTAGGCCCACAGCGCCTGCTCGGCCCAGCGGCCCAGGCCCTGCGCCCAGGCCGGCAGGTACGCAGACACGAACCAGGGCAATTGATGAAGGGTAAGCACGGTCGGCGCGCCCAGCGCGCGGGCTTCGAGCAGGCCCGCCAGGCCGACGCTGACCGGGTCGTGGGCGTGGACGACGTCGGGCCGGAAGGCGCGCAGTTCAGCGGCCACGGCCGAGCGCGGGAAGAGCACGGCGCGCTGGCCGACCCGGAAAGGGTTGTGCCAGGACCGCAGACGGGCGACGCGCAGGCCGCCGGCCTCGGTCACATAGCCCGGCCCCCGGTCGCTGGCCGCGATCACCAGGACGGCGTGGCCGCGGCGCGCCAGGCCCTCGGCCAGGCGTCCGACGACGAGGGACGCGCCGCTGATCATGGGCGGATAAGACTGGCAGACCAGGGCGAGGCGCACCATACGGCCCGGGCGAGGAGCAGAAACGAACGCCGCGAAAGGAAGGCGATCGGCCGGTCAACGGCGCGAGAACGTGCGGGGGAAGGCCTCGCCGCGCTGCTCCCAGATCTGCACCAGCTCCACGCAGGTGCGCAGCGCCGCCTCCATGTCCTGCACCGCCACCCATTCGAGCGGGCCGTGCCAGTTGTGGCCGCCGTCGAACAGGTTGGGCGTGGGCAGGCCGCGCTCGGTCAGGCGCGAGCCGTCGGTGCCGCCGCGCACCGGGATCACGCGCGGCTCCAGGCCCGCCGCCCGGACCGCCTCGAGCGCGAAGTCCACCGGGCGCATATCGCGCTTCAGCCACTCGCCCATGTTGCGGTAGGTGGGCGTGATCTGCAGCTGGACGCGCGCGCGCGGCTCGGCCGCCTGCAGGCCGGAGCACAACTGCCGAAGGCGCGCCCCGCGCGCCGCCAGGCCGTCCAGGTCGAAATCGCGCAGGATGAAGCGCAGCTCCACGCGCGCCGCGCTGCCGTTCATGCCCGTGATGTGCGTGAAGCCCTGCCGGCCGTCGGCGTGCTCCGGGCCGGCCCGCTCGGCGTCCAGCACCGCCAGCAGCTTGGCGGCCAGGTGCAGGGCGTTGACCATGCCGTGCGGCTTGGCCCAGCCGGGATGCGTGGACACGCCTTCGATGGTGACCACGGCGCTGTCGCCCGAGAACGTCTCCCAGTTCACCTCGCCCGGATACTCGCCGTCCAGGGTATAGGCCGCGTCGGCGCCGAGCGTCTTCAGGTCCAGTTTCTCCACGCCGCGCCCGATCTCCTCGTCCGGGTTGAAGCAGAAGCGGAGCGGCCCGTGCTTGATCTCCGGGTGCGCCAGCAGATGCTCGACCAGCGTCATCAGGATCGCCACGCCGGCCTTGTCGTCGGCGCCGAGCAGGGTTCGGCCGCTGGCCGTGACGACGTCCTTGCCGACGGCCGTCTTCAGTTCCGGATACCGCTCCGGGTCCAGCACCTGGGCCGGGTCGTCCGGCAGGCGGATGGGCGCGCCGTCCCACTTTGCATGCACGATCGGCTTGACGCCCGCGCCGGGGAAATCGGCGGTGTCAACATGGGCCAAAAAAGCCAGCGTCGGCAGGTCCTTATCCGAAGTCGCCGGGACGGTCGCCGTCAGGTAGCCGAACTCGTCCAGGCGCACGTCGCTGGCGCCGAGCGCGCGCAGCTCGGCCTCGAGCAGGCGCAGCAAGTCCCACTGGCCGGGCGAGCTCGGGGTGGTCGGCGAGGCGCTGTCGCTCTGGGTGTTGATCTGGACGTAGCGCAGGAAACGGGTGAGGAGGGTGTCGGGCATAGCCGTTCTGGATGAAAGACGAAGGACGAGAGACGAAAGCGGACCTTCGTCTTCCGTCCTTCGTCGATTGGCGTGTGTCTGGGTGCGCTTATCTTACCACATGATACTTCTGAATAAACGCCAGCGGGTCGGTGTACACGGCCCAGACGGCGCCCAGGTCGTCGCCGGGCCAGTGGCCGGGCTGGCTGCGCAGGATCGGGTCGAGGGCGATGTCGAAGTGCAGATGATAGTTGTTGGCGGCGTACTCGCCCACGGTGGCGATGAACTGCCCCGGCCGCACGGTCTGCCCCTCCAGCACCTGCAGGTTGGCGACGTGCGCGTAGCGCGCCCAGACCACGCGGTCCTCGCCCGGCACCGGGTGCTCGATGACGATGACGTTCTTCCAGCCGGCGCTGATCCAGCGCGCCCACAGCACCGTGCCGTAGCCGATGGCGTAGATCGGGGCGTCCTTGTCGGCGATGACGCTGCCCTCCAGGTTCAGGTCGGCCCCGGTGTGGATCGCCCAGCGGCTGCCCAGCCAGTAGCGCGAGCCGATCGGGTTGGCGTCGAACCAGTCGCCCACCCAGAAGCGGTAGCCGCCGGCCGTCAGCCGGCCGGTGGGGATCGGCCCGCGCCGCTCGAGGTCCGTGCCCACCGGCGCGTCCAGGCCCGCCGGGGCCGCGGCGGGCGCCGGGCTGACCCGCGCCGGCGACGACGTCGCTGGCCGCCAGCGCAAGGCCCCGTACGCGATCTCGAAACGCCCGCTCGGGTGGGTGGCCGGGTCGACGAAGGTGATATCGGCCACATTCACGCGGCCGGCGTCGCCGCGGGTCGGGTCCAGCTCATACTCGGTCACGCGCGGCCCGCCCGGCGCGCCGTTGAGGATATCGCCCTCCAGCGGCGCCCACTGGTTCCGGTAACGGGATTGATCCAGCACGACCGTGGTCTCACGCCTCACGCCGCCCGGGTAATCCACGATGACGTAGTACACGTCGCGCGCGTAGGCGTGCTCGGCCGGGATGAACGCCTCGATCACATACCGGCCGCGCCCCACCAGCTTCGGCACGTAGGCCACGTACAGGGTCTGCGCGTTGTAGGCGGCGGCGCGGTAGGCGTAGGGCCGGCCGTTGACGTCCAGGGCCACCGACCAGCCCGGGCTGACCACGGCCGGGTCGTCGTAGTAGTTGAGCACAAACTCGCCGGTGCGCTCGTTGTCCGGGTCGACGATGACGGTCATGGGCGGCGCGTCGGGCGGCAGCGGCGGCCGGCCGACGATGATCGGCGGGGGCGGCGGGGGCGGCGGCGGGGGCGGCGCCCCGCCCGGCAGGGTGACCCGGGCCACCTCCGGCAGGTCGGCCGGACCCAGGCCCTCATCCGGGAAGTTGAGGCCCTTGCCGTAGCGGTACCAGGACAGGCCGCGCGCGCCGAAACGGTCCACGGCCAGGCGCGCCGTCACCGGGATGTCGGCGGCCGGGTACAGGCCGATGGAGCCGCCGGGCGAATACCCTTGCAGCATCGGGTAGACCGGCTTGCCCCAGCCGCCGATGGCGTTGTAGCAGTTGCGCAGCGCGGTCTCGGCGCTGACGCCGAAGTGATAGTGGTAGACCATCGGATGCAGGCTGTCGATCTCCGGGAACCAGATACTCTGCACCCAGAGCTGCGCCGGGCGGCTGCCGCGGTAATCGAAGATCAGGCCGATGTGGAAGTCCGGGCCCAGGCGGTCGCGCAGGCCGGTCGCCAGCGCGCGCGCCGCGTTCTGGTCGCCGACGAAGTAGGCCGGCCCCTGCTCCAGGTCGAGCAGCAGCGAACGCACGCCCGTGCCCTGGCAGACCTCGACGAAGCGGTTGATCTCGGATTCGACGGTGACGCCGCGCACCACGCCCCAGGCGTGCATCTCCAGGCCGCGCGTCGCCAGCGTATCGGACCAGCGCCGCACATCGGCGGCCGAGTTGATGGCCAGATTGGGCTTGCTGGAGTCGAACGCGCCCTGCCAGCCCGCGCCATTGTTGGTCTTGACGAACAGGCCGGTGAGGTTGGGCGCGCCGGCGCGCAGGTTGTCGGCGATCTGGGCGATGGTGGTCTCGCCCACCGAGGCCGGCGACCAGTAGACCAGCGCGAGCCGGCCGTCATAGAAGGTCGGGTTGCCCATGCGTCATCTCCTGTGAAATCCGGGGCGCAGACGCTGGCGGAAGTATAGCGCCGGGCCGGCTTGTTACCGAACCGTAACTTTGCCGTCGAACCCGGGTAATGGGCGCACGCTAAGCTGGCAGTACAATGAACAGCGTGCGCCCCTTACGTCTACTCCTCGCGATCGTCGGTTTCCCGGTTGCCTGCCGGCCGCTGCCCCTCCCCGGCGGCGATGCAATTGACGTGCCGGAGAGCGCCGCCGGGGCGACGCCAGACCCGGGCCCATTGATCGTGATCCGCGATGGCGGCGTCCGTTGGACCGGGGCCTCGCTCGCGGCGCCTGTCCCGGCCGGCTATCTGTCCCAGGTCGGCTTCAGCGATCCGCCCCACGGCTGGGCCCGGGGCGATTACACACTGGCCCGCACGCTGGACGGCGGCCTGAGCTGGCCGCCGGCCGCCTGGCCGACGACGTCCCTGTCCGCCCCCTGCCCCGGACCGGATTGGCGACCCGCGCCGCCGGCCGGCTATCCCCGGTGATCATGATGCTGAAACGTCCGCTACTGGCCGCCCTCATCGCCGCCCTTGTGCTCGGCGCCTGCGCCTCCCCGCGGCCGACCCGGGTGGCCCCCACCGGCCCGGCGCGCACCGCCGTGCCCACCTGGACCCTGCCCTTCGGCCCCAACGCCACCCCCGGCCCGATTCCTGCGGATGGCGTCGCTGGCGCGACGCCTGAAGGTGTGCCGCAGAGCGGCACACCGACTCCGACCGCCCGCCCCGGCATTGATCCGACCCTCGGCGCGGCCACGCCCAACCCGTTCGCCACGCTCGTCACGCCCATCCCCGAACCGATGCCGCAACTCTTCATGGAGAAAGACGTCATCAACCTCCTGCTGCTCGGCCGGGACACGGACCGCGCCTCCGCCAGTTACCGCACCGATGTGATGATTGTGGTCTCGATCAACAAGGCCGCCCGGTCCGTGACGCTGCTGACGCTGCCGCGCGACCTGTTCGTCTACATCCCGGGCTGGACCATGAATCGCCTGAACACGGCCTCGGCCTACGGCGACTCCATCGGCTATCCGGGCGGCGGCGTGGCCCTGCTGGAGCAGACCATCCTCTACAACCTCGGCATCCCCCTGCACGGCTGGGCGCGCATCGACTTCGGCGGCTTCAAGCAGGTGGTCGACATCCTGGGCGGCGTGGACGTGCCGGTCTCGTGCGCCATGCAGGATTGGCGGCTCAAGGACCCTTACGATCCGACCGTGGATGTGCAGAACGCCGACAACTGGCACCTCTACACCGTAGAAGCGGGCGTCCAGCACATGGACGGCGACCTGGCCCTGTGGTATGCGCGCTCGCGCAAGCGCAGCAGCGACTTCGACCGCTCGCGCCGCCAGCACCAGGTGCTGCGCGCCCTGTTGGAGAAGGGCCTGCAGTTGAACATGCTGCCCAAGGCCCCGGAACTGTATCAGCAGTATGTGCAGATCGTGGACACCGACCTGAACATCGGCGACATCCTGCAGTTCGCGCCGCTGGCGGCCGAGATCGACCGCGCCCGCATCAAGAGCCGCTTCATCGGCCGCGAGCACGTCTGGAGCTGGACCACGCCCGCCGGCGCAGCCGTGCTGCTGCCGGACCGCGCCGCCATCAGCGCCCTGCTGGAAGAAGCCTTCCAGCCGCCGCCGACCAACACGCTGGCGCGCGGCGGACCGGCGGTGGAGGTCTGGAACGGCACGCCCAACCGGGACTGGGCGATCCTGGCGGCCGACAATCTGAACTGGGCCGGGCACGCGCCCGTCATCGGCGCGGCGGATCGGACGGACTATGCGGCGACCGTGCTATACGACTTCACCACGACGCCCAAAGGCTCCATCCGCGCCGACCTGCAGCGCCTGTTCAACGTGAGCGATGCGAATGTCATCGCCATGCCCGACCCGGCCGCGCCGTATCCGTACCGCGTGGTCCTGGGCGCCGACTACAACAGTTGTGTCCGTCCGCCGCAGGCCATCCACGCCACGCCCACCCCCGGCCCCGGGCTGAGCCTGGGCGAAGGCGAGGTTGTCCATGCCGCGCGGGTGCTGGAGCCGCCGCCGACCGTGGACGGCGACCTGGTGGAGTGGACGATGCTGGTCTACGGGGCGCAGGAGCCCGCGTTCGGGGCGCAGAACCGCCAGGGCGGCGACGACCTGGCCGGCTCGTGGAACATCGCCTGGGACGACGTCTACCTGTATCTGGCCGTCAAGGTCCGGGACGACGTGGTGACCGCGCCGCCGGCAGGCGAGGCCATGTTCCGCGGCGACAGCCTGGAGTTGTGGTTGAGTATCGACCCCGGCGGCCGCACCGACCGGCTGACCGAGCGCGAGTTCCAGCTCGGCCTCTCACCCGGCGACCTGACCGGCAGCGCCGGCCCGGAGGCCTACCTGTGGCTGCCGAACCAGCACAAAGGACCGGTGGGCGATGCCCGGATCGCGGCGCGCCGCGTCGAGGGCGGCTACGCGCTGGAGGCCGCCGTGCCCTGGTCCGTCTTCCGCCTGACGCCCTTCCCCACCGAGGGCTTCGGCTTCACGCTGGCCGTCAACGACGATGACTCGCCCGGCAGCCCACAGCAGGAGACCCAGGTGACGAGCGCCAGGGACGCGCGCCTGACCGACCCGCGCACCTGGGGCGTGCTCACGCTGGACCCGGCGCCGGGACCCTGAGTCAACTCCGCGCCCCCTTCAGCCTCCCGGCGGCGCCGGGGCCATGAGCCGCCTCCGCACTCCCCTCGGCTCCCGGCGGCGCCGGGGCCATGCCCTCGGCGGCTGTGATCGGAAAAGCGACGGCGGGGCCACAGGCCCCGCCGTCGGGCACTTCAGCGAGGGGTCCCTCCGGACGTCAGTTCGGCAGGTTCACGCCGGTCATATCGTACTCCTTCTGCACACTATTGCCCGGAAAACTCAGCGACGTCATGGTCGGGGCGATATACTGCTCCAGGCACAGCACCGTGTAGCTCTTCTCGCCGTAAGTGCGCGTTGTGCCGCAGACCGGATCGCTCGGCCCGGAGACCAGGTCGCCGAACTGCGTCGAGTAGAAAGTGCCGGTGGGATGCGCGCGGAACTCATACCAGGCCGCTTCGATGCGGCGCACGTCGTTCAGGTTGCCGGTGGGCAGCCAGGTGGACACGGCGGTCAGGTCCGGATTGCTGGACTGGCCCGGCCGCGGGCCATGGTAATACTGCGCCTTCACGTTGAAGCCGAAGTCCCAGCCCCAGCCAGGGGCGCCGGCGCGGCTGTACCACGACTCGAAGCTCAGCGGGCACTCGGCGTGATTCACGCCCATGATCGGCCGGATTGACGTAGACCCATCGCAGGTGTCGTTCGGCCGGACGTTGGGGCCGGTGTTGTTGCCCTCGCCGAAATCGGCCCACAGGTCCCAGTAGCTCACCGCGCCGGAGGCGTCGCGCGCCCAGGCCTGATAGGAGTGGAAGCGCGAGCTGTGCCCGTTCGGGTTGGTGTCCAGGTGCATGATCACATACAGCGCGACGCCGTCGTCGGTGAGCGTGAAGCCCTTGAAGCTGGTGTGCTTGAGCACGTTCTCGTTCGGGGTATTGCCCGGATGGGAGAACATGGGCGCCCAGCGTGAGGCGGCGACCCAGTTCGGCGGGGCGTCGCCGTGTTCATGTCCGAAGTAGCAGCCGCTGCTGTGCACCGGCGCATGCCAGGTGTGCGGGTCATGCAGGCTCTCCGGACAGGGTTGCCCGGCCACCGGCGCCGCGGCCGTCGCAGTCGGCTCGTGGTGGTGCGCCGTGGCCGTGGCCGTGGGTTCATGGTGAGGCGGCGTGGCGCTCGGCGGCGGGCTGGTGAACGTGGCGGTCGGCGGGACCGGCGTGAAGGTGGCGGTCGGTGGGATCGAGGTGGCGGTGGCCGCCGGCGCCAGCGCGGTCGGCGTGTGCGTGGCCGCGCGGGTCGGGGTGCGCGTCACGGCCGTCCGCGTGCGTGTGGCCGTGCGCGTGGCCGGCAAGGCCACACACGTGATCTTGGCCGCCTTACGGTTGGACGACCACTCGACGACCAGCCGGGTCGAACAGGTGAGGTCGAGGCTGGCGCCCGGCTGCAAGGCCAGGGCCTGAGCCAGCGCGCCAGCGTTGGCCGGCGCCAGGCCGATGAGCGCCGCGATCAGGCCCGCCAGGCCGAAGGCCAGGCCGGACACCACGATCCGGGCCGCCAGCCGGCGGCGCCACGTCGCGCGCGCCCACCCGAGGCCGACGGTCGCCATCACGATCATCAAAAGCATACGCAACTTCTTCATGGCTTTTCCTCCCAGAAGCTGAAGTCACTGACGCCGACACGATAGCGTTTCCGCCCAAGCCGGTCAGCAAAGGGAGAGTAAGGCGGCGCGAAGGTTGCGTGAAACTTCGTTTTTTCTAACGCGCCCAAAACGCAAAACGCCCTTCCGGTCATAACCGGTTGGGCGCGGCGCCTGTCAGGTTAGAAGCAAGATGAGCGGCGGCTTAAGCCTGTTCAGGCTCGGGGGTTTCGCCCGGCGTGATGGTGTAGCCGAAGCGGCCAATCGTTTTGAGGAAGACCGGCCGACGCGGGTTCGGCTCCAGCTTGGCGCGCAGGTTCTTGACGTGCGCGCGCACCAGCTCCTGGCTGCCGGTGCCCGGCGGGTAACGCCAGACCTCTTGCAGAAGCTGCTCGGCCGTGAAGACCTTGCCGGCGTTGCGCATCAGGAATTGAAGCAGATCGAACTCTACCGGCGTCGGGTTGACCACCCGGTCGCCGACCCAGAGCTCGAAGGTCCGGCAGTTGAGGACCAGCGGCCCGACGACCACTTGCGCGGCCAGCTCGGCGGCCTCCGTCCCGTTGGCGTCGCCGGCCGCCAGCTCGGCGCTGTCCACGCGCGCCTGCAGCTCCGCCTGGCGTTTGAGGTTGGCCAGCACCAGGGCCAGCTGCTCGGCCACGGTCGCCGCCAGGCGCTGTTTAGGCTCGGTCAGGGCCTCGCGCAGGGCGTCGGGCGGCCGCAGTTCGCCGGTGTTGCGGCGCAGGCGCAAGTGCAGCATTCCCAGCGTCTCGCCCTGGGCGCTCAACGGCACGCACAGCGTGCTCATCGGCGCCGGCTCGCCCAGGTGCGCGCAGGCCTGGCCGGAGAAGGGCACGTCGGCGGCCACCGGCCGGCTGCGCCGCAACGCCAGGCAGTCGTCCCTGGCCAACTCCGCCTCGGCCGGCGGGAAACGGCCCCAGGCGGCCGCCCGCTCGAGCCGGTCGGGCGTTGACGGCGTCAGGCGGTACAGCGCGCCGGACTCTGCCGGAAAGAGGAGCGGGATAAAGTCGGCGGCCACCCGGAAGGCCTCGTCGGCGCTGCGGCAGCCCTGGAGCATCTGCGCCAGTTCCGTCACCAGCGCCATCTCCCGGTTGGCCTGCTCCAGCTCTTTTACCCACTGGGACATATCCCGCTGGAGGGCCTCGGCCTCGGCCTCGCTCCGCTTGCGGGTCGTGATGTCGAGTTTGACGCTCTGCAGGTAGCGCGGCTGGCCGGCCGCGTCGCGCACGAGCAGGGTTTCGTCGCGGATCCAGACCACGCGCCCATCGCGGGCCAGCATCCGGTACTCGGCGATGGCCGGGCCGGCGCCGGGCGTGTACACATGCGCCAGCTCGGCCAGGGCGCGCTCGCGGTCCTCGGCGTGGATCTGCCGCCGCCAGAGTTGCGGGTCGGCCACCCACTCCGCCAGGGAGAAGCCCAGGATGCGCTCCAGCGGCGGGCTGATCGAGAGCGTGCTGCCGTCGGCGTCCAGCGCCATCACGTGGACGCCGACCGGCAACTGCTCCACCAGCAGGCGGTACCTGGCCTCGGCCTCGCGCAGCGCCGCCTCGGTGAGGGCCCGCGCCGCGCGCACCCGGGCCGCCCGCATCTCGCGTTCCACCGCCGGGACCAGGCGCGCCAGGTTCTGCAACCGGATGCAGTCGTGCCCGCCGACGGTCAGCGCCGTCCGCAGGCTCTCGTTCTCTTCGGCGTCGGTGATCACCAGGCAGGGGATATCCAGCCCGCTGTCGCGCAGGACCGCCAGCGCCGCGGAGGCGCTGAAGTGCTGGAGGGCATACCCGGCCAGGATCACATCCCAGGCGGGCGCCTCCAGCGCCGCGCGCATCGCGGCGGCCGTGTCGACGCGTTCGACCTGCAGCTCGTAATCGCCGCGCCGCAGTTCGTCCAGCAATAAGGGAATGGCGTCATCGGCCGCATCGGCGACCAACAGGACGCGTAAAGGCTTCGCCATGCTCGATTTCCCGGGGCTACGCTGCTAACTGATTGTATCGCCGGCCCACCCACGGCCACAAGCGGCCGGCGGGCGCGGACCTCAACCCGCCTATAACCGGGGCCGGCGCCGATCAGGCGGCAAAGAACTCGGCCTCGACCTCGCGCCAGGCCGGGCGGCCCTCCAGGCGCATGTAACCCGCCAGCCGGGGGTGGACCCGGCGGATGGCTTCGTAGAGCTGGCCGGCCGTCCGCCGCACCGAGAAGTGGGCGTTGGGCGCCGAGCGCAGTTCGCACAGGTGGAAGGCCTGGCGCAGGTTCAGGGTCATCAGCACGCGGCGATAGAAGCCGTTGGGCACCACGTAACTGGCGGCCTCCGGAAAGTCGGCCGCGAGCGCGGCATAGGCCTCGCCGGCCGCCTGCATCGCCGCGTGATACTCTTCCCCGAAACCGGCCTCCACGATAGCGCGCGGGGTGGCGTAGCCCAGCCGCGCCGTGAGCCGCTGCGGGCTCTGCGTCATCATGCGATGACGCTTGATCTCAAAATAACCGCCCTGGTCCATGACGACGTCGACGGTGTAGGTGACGTGCTCCAGCTCGCGCAGCGGCGTATCGTACGGGCCCAGCCGGCCCAGCGCCGCGTCCGCCAGCGCCGTCTTCTGCGCGGCGTCCATGCCCGCCACGGCCGCCCGGCACTCCGCCAGGCTCGCGCCGCCGTGCCGGTACAGGCAGGCGGCCAGGAACTTGTCCTCCGCCTGCGGATCATAGTCAATCAGCTCGACTTCGGCCGCCGGCCGCTGTCCGCTGTCCGCTGTCCACTGTCGGCTTTGTTCCGTGAGGGCCGCCGCCGACTCCGCCAGGTACGGCGCGGCGTCGGCGTACTTCACCAGGGTCGGCGTCTCGCCCTGCGCCACGCGCTTCACGTCCGCGCCCAGCGCGCGCACCTCGTCCAGCGGATGAGACAGCATCTTGCGGATGGCGTGCTCCAGGACGCGCGCGTTGGCGGTCACGCCGACGTTGGCCAGCGCCGCGGCGGGCAGCAGGAAGCGGCAGTGGTCCACGTACTTCGACCGCAGGCGGCTGTCCCAGCGCGCCTCGCTCTCGCCCTCCTTGCGCGGGAAGCGGGCCTGCATCAGGCGCTGGACCGGCCCCAGCGAGCGCTGGTACGCGTCGAACAACCGCCGGCACGTCTCGCGGTACCGGCCGGCCTGCCGGCTGGCGGCGATGGCGTCCGGCACGTAATAGCCTTCCGGCTCCCACATCTGGTAACGCGTCGACTTCTCGGTGTAGGAGGCCAGGCGGTTGGACTCCAGGCACTCAATCGCCAGCCGCGAGACATTCTCCACCGCGATGTGCAGGACGGCGTGCTCCGCCACGCTGGCGTGGCCGTAGCCGACGACCCACTTCTCATGGAACTGGGCCGAGGCGGCGTCGGTCAGCTCGGCCGCGATCTCACGGAAGGACTCGGGGCTGCGCGAGGTCTTGGCGAAGGTGACGGCGATGGTCTCCGGGCTGAGATCCCGCGGGCTGAGGACGTAGACCTGGCGCGCGGTCATCGGCGCCTCCCTTTACTCGGCCGCCAGCCGCGCGCGCGCGGCGGCGATGTCCTGCCGGATCTGCGCCACCAGCGCGTCCACGCCGCTGAACTTCATCTCCGGCCGCAGGCGCGCCAGGAACTCCAGCGTCAGCGCGCGGCCGTACAGGTCGGCGGCGAAGTCCAGCAGATGGGTCTCGACCGTCAGCTTCGGCTCGGTGGAGTTGAAGGTGGGGCGGTAGCCGATGTTGGTCACGGCCGGGGTCCGGTCGGTTCCGCCCGACGCCGCCAGATAGGCGTGGCAGACATACACACCGGTGGCCGGGATGGCGTGTTCCTCGGAGACGGCCAGGTTGGCGGTAGGCACGCCGATGGTGCGCCCGCGTTTGGCGCCTTCCACCACGGTCCCCGTCAGCCGGAACGGGCGGCCCAGGGCGCGCGCGGCCTGCTCGACGGCGCCGTCGCGCAGGCACTGGCGGATGCGCGTGCTGGAGATGATCTCGCCGTCGATGAGGCTCGGCGTCTGGACCGTGACCGTGAACCCGAGCCGCGCGCCGGCCGCCCGCAGGTAGGCGACGTTGCCGACGCGGTTGTGGCCGAGGGCGAAGTCCTCGCCGCACCACAACTCGCTCAGGCGCGCATGCCGCACCAATTGCGCCAGGTACGCGTCGGCCGTGATCGCCGCAAAGGCGGCGTCGAAGGTATGCGTGACCAGCGCGTCCACGCCGAGCGCCGCGAGGTAGTCGGCCTTGGCCTCCGGCGTCGAGAGATAGAACGACGGCCGCCGCCCGCGCAGGAAGACGGACGGATGCGGATAGAACGTGATGACCACGGCCGCCCGTCCCGTGGCCTGGGCGCGCCGGACCATATCGCCGATCAGGGCCTGGTGCCCGCGATGGACGCCGTCGAACGCGCCAATCGCGACGCAGGCCGGACGATCCAGGCTCAGGGCTTCAAGAGAGACGACCTGTTGCATTGGATTCAATTCTCACCTAAAACCTTCTCCGGCCGCCAGACGCCTGCCCCCGGGTCGGCGCGCAGGACGGCGAAGAACTTTCCGGCCGGATTATACGCGCGCGCCCAGCCGGACGCCTGCGCCGTCAGGCGCACCGCCTGGCCGTTCTGTACGCGCCGCGCCTCGTCCGCGGACAGGTGGAGGGCCGGCCACTCCGGCACGGCCGCGTCCAGCGGGCGCAGATGGCGCCGCCAGTCGCCGGAGGCGAAGCCCGCGCGCAGCTCGTCCAGCGGCGCGGCGTCGGCGAGCTGCAGGCCGCCCGAGGCCGTCCGGCGCAGGGCCGCCAGATGCGCGCCGCAGCCCAGCGCCCGGCCCAGGTCGTGCGCCAGCGAGCGGATATACGTGCCGGCCGAACAATGGATGTCCAGCACGCACTCCGGCGGCGTCCACTCGGTCAGCTCCAGCGCGTAGATCGTGACCGGGCGCGGCGCCAGCGCCACGGCCTCGCCGCGCCGCGCCAGGGCGTAGGCCCGCTGCCCGCCGAGCTTGAGGGCCGAGAAGGCCGGCGGGGTCTGCATGATCGGTCCGCGAAACGCGGCCAGGGCGGCTTCGACCGCCGCGCGCTCCGGCAGTTGTTCGCTGACGGAGAGCACTTCGCCGGCGGCGTCGTAGGTGTCCGTGGCGGCGCCCAGGCGCACCCGGGCCTGATAGTGTTTGTCTTTATCCAGGAGATATTCGCTCAGCCGCGTGGCGGCGCCCAGGCAGACCACCAGCAGGCCGGTGGCGAGCGGGTCCAGGGTGCCGGCGTGGCCGACGCGCCTCTCGCGCGCGCCGCGCCGCACGATGGCGACCACGTCGTGCGAGGTGAGGCCGGAGGGCTTATCGACGAGGAGCAGGCCGGAGGTCAGGGCCATTCAGGGATGGTCGGCGGCGAGCAGTTCGCGCGTAGCCTTCAGGACGCGGGTCTTCACCTCGTCGAGCGAGCCCGCGACTTCGGCCCCGGCCGCCGGCGCATGTCCCCCGCCCCCGAAGGCGGCCGCCAGCGCGGCGACGTTGAAGCCGGGGGCCGCGCGCCAGCTGATCTTCACCTTGCCGTCGTTGCGCTCGACGAAGATCACGGCGATATCGGCCTCGCGCACCGAGGTCAGGACGTTGATCAGGTCCGCGTCGCCCTGGCCGTAATAGCGGGCCGCCCGGCGCGCCTCCAGCGTCAGCTCGGTCCAGACCAGGCGGTCCTCGAGCTGGATACGCGCCAGGCCCTCGGCCCACAGGCGGACGGCCGCGAACGAGCGTTTATAGAAGGCCTTGTCGTAGACTTCGGGCAACGACGCGCCGGCCGCCATCAACTGCTGGGCGAGCGCCAGCGTCTTGGCGGTGGTGTTCGCCGTGCGGAAGCCGAGCGTGTCGGTGATGATGCCGGCCAGCAGGCACTCGGCGGCCGGCCGGGTGAGCGGCAGGCCGAGGGCCGGGAGATGCTCGACGATCAGCTCGGCCGTCGAGGCGGCGGAGACGTCGATCAGGTTGAGGTCGGCGTAGCCGGGGTTGGTGAGGTGATGGTCGAAGAGCAGATCGGGCGGGCGCGGCAGGGCTTCGCCCAGGGCGCCCAGGCGGCCGGGATCGGCGGCGTCGAGCGCCACAATCAGGTCGAACTCGCCGCTGAACGCGCGCGCGATCTCGCCCGCCGCCGGCAGGAATTCGAACATATCCGGCACCGGGTCGGCGCAGGCCAGGCTCACGGTTTTGCCGGCCGCGCGCAGGGCCAGCCCCAGGCCGAGCAGCGAGCCGATGGCGTCGCCGTCCGGGGCGACGTGCGTGAGCAGCAGGGCGCGCTGCGCGGCCGCGATCCGGCGCCGGGCGGCGGCCACGACCGCGGCCGGGCGCGCTTCAGTCACGGCGGCCGTCTGGCTCATCATCACGGTCGCCGGCCTCGCCCGTCGGCGTCTGGCCGAGCTTCAGGCCGTCCAGGAGCTGCGCCACCTGCTCCACGTTCTCCATGCCGGGGTCCCAGTGAAAGACCAGTTGCGGCGTCAGGCGCAGCTTCACCCGGCGGCCGATCTCACGGCGGATGAAGCCGGCGGCGCTGTGCAGGGCCGTCAGCATCTCCTGATGGTCGGCGGCGTCGCCGAGGTTGGAGACGTACACGTCGGCGTGCGCCAGCTCGCGGTCAATGGTGACGCGCGTCACCGAGACCAGCGCCAGGCGCGGGTCCTTGAGCTCGCGCTGGAGCAGCTCCGAAATTTCCTGCCGGATACGCTCGGCCACGCGTTTTTGGCGGAGGGGGGTCGTCATGGCGAAACGCGGCGGGCGCCTCGGGTTAACTCACCTGCTGGATGACGTAGAACTCCAGGATGTCGCCCACCTTGACGCCGTCGTAGTTCTTCACGCCCACGCCGCACTCCATGCCCTTGTTCACTTCGCGCACATCCTCTTTCTCGCGCTTGAGCGAGGCCACCTCGCCGTCGAACTCGAGCTTGGTCTGGCGCAGCACGCGCACCTTGGCGTTGCGGCGCAGTTCGCCCTCGCGCACCACGCAGCCGGCGATGTGCCCGATCTTCGGGATCTTGAAGACGGCGCGCACCTCGGCCCGGCCGATGACGACCGGCTTGAACTCCGGCTCCAGCAGGCCTTTGAGCGCCTTCTCCACGTCCTCGAGCAGGCGGTAGATCACGTCGTACTGGCGGATGGAGATGCCGTTGGCCTCGGCCAGGCGCTGAGCGGCCGAGTCGGCCGAGACCGAGAACCCGACGATGATGGCGCTCGAAGCGGTCGCCAGCATCACGTCGTTCTCGGTGATGTTGCCCGTCTCGGCGTACAGGATGTTGATCTTGGGGCCGTCGGCGATGGTCAGCTTGTTGAGGGAGCTGACGATCGGCTCGAGCGAGCCCTGGGCGTCGGCCTTGACGATGAGCGTCAGTTCCTTGGCCTCGCCGGCCTTGAACTTGGCGAAGATCTGGTCCAGGCTGGGGGCCTTGGTCTGTTCGGTCCTGGCTTCCTTGGCCGCCAGCTTGCGTTCGGCCACAATCAGACGCGCCTCGCGCTCCGAATCCACGACCCGGAACAGGTCGCCGGGCACCGGCACATCGGCCAGGCCCAGGATGCTGACGGGCATGGACGGCCCGGCCTCGCGGATGGGCTTGCCCTTGTCGTTGAACATGGCCCGGATCTTGCCGTGGGCCGCGCCGGCCACCACGACGTCGCCGGCGCGCAACGTCCCGTTCTGGACCAGCAGCGTGGCCATCACGCCTTTGGCCTTGTCCAGGTTGGCCTCCAGCACCGTGCCGGCCGCGATCGCCTTGGGGTTGGCGTGGATGGTGGTCTGGTCGTCGGCCACCAGCAGGATGGCCTCCAGCAGGTCGTCGATGCCGGTCTTCTGCTTGGCCGACACCGGCACCACCATCGTCTTGCCGCCCCACTCGTCCGGCGTCAGCTCGATCTCGGCCAGTTGCTGCTTGACGCGGTCCGGGTTGGCGTTCGGCTTGTCGATCTTGTTCAGGGCGACGATGATCGGCACGCGCGCGGCTTTGGCGTGGGCCGCGGCCTCGCGGGTCTGGGGCATCACGCCGTCGTCGGCCGCCACCACCAGCACGGCGATATCGGTGGCCTGGGCGCCGCGCATCCGCATGGCCGTGAAGGCTTCATGGCCGGGCGTGTCCAGGAACGTGATCTTGCGGCCATTGTGCTCCACCTGGTAGGCGCCGATGTGCTGGGTGATGCCGCCCGCCTCGCCGCCGGCGACGTTGGTCTTGCGGATCACGTCCAGCAGCGAGGTCTTGCCGTGGTCGACGTGCCCCAGGATGGTGACCACCGGCGGTCGGGCGTGCAGGTTCTCGGCCTTCTCGGCCTCGATCATGCGGCGCCATTCCGGGCCGGCCTCGGTTTGTTCGTCTTTCTGGGTGTCGTCGGCGGGGGGCGCCTCCGGCCGGGCCTCGTAGCCCAGCTCCTGGGCGATGAGGGCGGCCGTGTCGAAATCGAGCTGCTGGTTGATATTCGCCATGACCCCATTGCTCATCAACTGCTTGATGATGTCGATGGGGCTGGACTTGGTCAGCGTCGCCAGTTGCCGGACGGTCACCGTGCCGGGGAGCTCCACCACTTTTTGCCCGTTTTTCTCGCTCATACATACCTCCTGCCTGCATCCGGAGGCGAGCGCAGACCGGGCGGCGGCGGTCACCCGTCCCGGCGGCGCGGCCTCAGGTTGTCCGGCGGCAGCCGGCGGCTGCCGTCACGCTTCGGTCTCATCAGAATAGCGTTGGCCGTGGGCCGCGAGCGCGGCCCGCTCGGCGTCACTGAGGGTGAGTTTGAGGGCGCGTTCCAGCGCGCCCGTTAACGCCTTCTCCCAACAACTGCGGCTTGCGTGCACATACGCGCCGCGCCCGGCCGCCTTGCCGGTCGGGTCCACACGGACTCCGTCGGCCGTGCGGACCACCCGCACCAGCTGCCGCTTGGCCTGCACGGTGCGGCAGCCGACACAGGTGCGCTGCGGGACGTGCTTGACGCGTTTCGGCCCGGCCACGGCGGCGCGTTATTCTTCGACCTCGCCCAGCACATCGCCGGCGCGGCTGGCCTTGCGCTTCTTGCGCGTGATGTACACGCCCAATTCCTCGTCGTACTCGATCTCGACCGTGGCGCGGGCTTTCTTGCCCTTCTTCTTGCCCTTCTTCTTGTCGTCGCCGTCGTCTTCCTCGGCGTCGTCCTTGAATTCCAGGGCTTCCTGGTCCTCGCCCTCTTCCACCGCGGCGACGCCGGCCGGCGCTTCGGCCGGGGCGGCCTCGACCGCTTCGGCGGCGGCCGGCGCCCCGTCCGCCACCGGCTCGGCCGGCGCCGGGGCGGCCTGAGCCTCCGCGACCGGCTCGGGCGCGGGCGCCGCCTCGACCGCCTCCGGCTCCGGCTCGGCCGGGAAGGTCAGTTTCTCAATGGCGGCCTTGACGTCCTCCAGATGCCGGGCGCTGAAGCCCTCCATCTTGAGCAGGCGGTTCTCGTCGAGCGCCAGCGTCTCCATGACATCGCCGACCGTCTTGTAGTCGGCGTCGGTCAGCAGGCGGAAGAGCGCGTCCGGCAGGCCCATCTCGGCCAGCGGCATCCGGCGCGCGGCGGCCGGGATGGCGGCGCGGATCGCGGCGGCGCGCTCGGCCTTGGCCGCGCGCTCCTCCTGGCGGCCGCGGGCGGCGCGCTTCTCCACCTGGTCCACCGTGCGCGCCAGCAGCTGGTACTCTTCCGGCGTGAGCGGCTTGCCCTCCGCCTTCTTGGCCAGGATGCCCTCGACTGTGCGCAGCATCTCGGCCTGGGCCTGGGCCAGGTCGGCGTAGCGCTCGTCCTCGCGCAGCCGCTTCACGGCGTCGATGGCGGCCTCGCTCAGGCTCTTGATGTCGATGCGCCAGCCGGTGAGCTTGGCGGCCAGGCGCGCGTTCTGGCCCTCCCGGCCGATCGCCAGGCTGAGCTGGTCGTCCGGCACCACCACCATGGCGGTGCGGCCGGCGAGCGGGTCGTCGTCCAGGTAGACGGCGTTGACGCGCGCCGGGCTGAGCGCCTTGGCGATGAACGTGGACTGCTCCGGGTTCCACTCGATGACGTCGATTTTCTCGTCGTTGAGCTCTTTGACGATGGACTGGATGCGCACGCCGCGCATGCCGACGCATGCGCCCACCGGGTCCACGCCCTCCTGGCGGGCCGCCACCGCCACCTTGGAGCGGTGGCCGGGCTCGCGGGCGATAGACTTGATCTCGACCGTGCCGTTGTAGATCTCGGGCACCTCGTACTCCAGCAGGCGCCGGAGCATGTTCTTGTGCGTGCGCGAGAGGATGATCTGCGGGCCGCGCGTGGATTTGCGCACCTCCAGCACGAAGGCGCGCACCTTCTGGTGGGCGTAATAGCGCTCGCCCGGCATGGTCTGGTTGCGCGGCAGGGTGGCCTCGGTGCGGCCCAGGCCGATGGTGATGGACTGCGAGCTCACCGCCTGGACCGTGCCGTTGACGATGTCGCCCTCGCGCTGGACGTACTCCTGGTACTGGCTCTCGCGCTCGGCCTCGCGCAGACGCTGCAGGATGACCTGCTTGGCGGCCTGGGCCGCGATGCGGCCGAAATCGCGCGGGGTCGATTCGACGGTGACCATGTCGCCGACGTTGGCGCCCGGGTCCACCTGGCGCGCGTCCTCGAGGCGGACCTCGGTGTTGGGCTCGAGAACCTGTTCCACCACTTCTTTCTCGGCGAAGACCTTGATGCCGCCGGTCTGCAGGTCCACCTTGGCGACGACGTGTTGAGCCGCCGAGGCGTTGACGGCCTTGCGGTAGGCCGTCACCAACGCATTCTCCAGGGCCTCGAGGATCACCTCGCGCTTGAGCTTGTTATGCTCGATGATTTCATTAAAGGCAAGCGCCAGTTCACTTTTCATACGGGTCGCACTTGGCAGGGCAGCGGCTAAACTGTGGGATACGAAGAAACGTGGGGGGCGCCCACGTTTCTCAACACACACCTATCGAGAACGCCTACATTCTATCACCCTCGCCTCGAAATGGCAAGGGCCGATTGCGTCGGCCGGCGGCCTCTGCTATAGTCGCGCCCGGTCGCGCGGCTGGCCCACGACCCACGCCGCGCGCCGGAGACGCCATGACCATCCCGTCTGTCGTGCTGGGCCTGGGGGCTGTGCTGTTCGGCCTGGCGCTGACGTTTGTCCTGCCGATTCAGCGCGGCCGGCTCAGGAACCAGGCGTGGGACATGATCACGTTCGCGCTGTTCGTCGCCGGCGCGTACTTCATCAACTACTACGACCTGGTCAGCAACCTGGTGCTGGGCGCCCTCGCAGGCTTCGCGGCCATTCTGATCCGCGACTTCCGTCTGTGGACGGTGCGCTTCCGCGACCGGACCTACAACCGCAGCCATCGCTATTACTGGTACGGCCGGGCGCGCGGACTGTGGGGCCGACGCCGCCGTTGATATCGGAGCGCGCTGCGTTCGCCCGGAGACCAACTTGCGGCGGAACGCGGGCGCGTTCCGCCCTCGATCCTCGCCTGCCAACAGGAAAGCCACCTGGGCCCAGGTGGCTTTCTCATTAACAGCGCGCCCCGCCTTGCCGTGTGCGGCGGTGCCAGACCTGCTTTCGCAGGCGGGAGCCTTCCGCGTCGGGTTTGCCTTGGCATGCGTGCCGCCTATCGCATTCCCTCCGCGAGGCCCGGCTCCCTTTATTCATACGTGGTCGGACCCGCGCGATGCATCACGTACAGGGCAGGGTTAATTGCACAATACCACGACTCCCGCCAGCCTGCAACGTTAACGGCCGGCGGATGCCGGCTTCTCCGGCGCGACGACGCGGATGTGCAGTTCCTCCAGCTGGCCCGGCTCGGGCGCCGACGGCGCCTGCGCCATGAGGTCCAGCGCCGCCTGGTTCTTCGGGAACGGGATGACCTCGCGGATGTTCGGCTCGTCGGCCAGCAGCATCACCAGCCGGTCCACGCCCGGCGCCATGCCGCCGTGCGGGGGCGCGCCGTACTCGAACGCCTCCAGCATGTGGCCGAACTTCTTCTCGATCTCGGCCTGGCTCAGGCCCAGGCGCTCGAAAATCTTGAACTGGATGTCGCGGCGGTGGACGCGGATGGAGCCGGAGGCCAGCTCGTAGCCGTTGCCGACCATGTCGTAGGCGTCGGCCAGCACCGCGCCGGGGTCGGTTTCCATCAGGGCCAGGTGCTCCTGCTTGGGCATGGTGAAGGGATGGTGCTCGGCCTCCCAGCGCTTCTCGTCGGGGTTCCACGCGAACATCGGGAAGTCCACGATCCAGGCCAGGGCCAGCACGTCCGGGTCGGCCAGCTTGAGCCGGTCGCGGAACAGCAGCCGCAACGCGCCCAGCGTCTTGTGCGCCACCGCCGCGCTGTCGGCCACGAACAGGACCAGGTCGCCCTCGCCGGCCCCGGTCAGCGCCCGGAGCTGCTCCACCTCGCCGGCGCGGATGAACTTCTTGGCCGTGCCCTCCACGCCGCCGGCCGTGAGGGCCAGCGTCGCCAGGCCCTTGGCGCCCTGCTCTTTGGCAAAAGTCGTCAGGTCGTCCACCTCTTTGCGCGAGTAGCCGGCGCAGCCCGGGACGACGATGCACTTGACGACGCCGCCCGTCCCCAACGCCTGCTGGAACACCTTGAACTCGCTGCCCGCCATGATGGCGCTCAGGTCGTGCAGCTCCAGGCCAAAGCGCAGGTCCGGCTTGTCCGTGCCGTAGCGGGCCACCGCCTCGTGATACGGGAGCTTGGGCCACGGGGAGCTGAGCAGGCGCTTGTGCGGGGCGACGGCCGGGAGCATGGCCGTGTACAGCCCCTCGACCACGGCCAGCACGTCGTCGCGATGGACGAACGACATCTCCAGGTCGAGCTGTGTGAACTCCGGCTGGCGATCGCCGCGCAGGTCTTCATCCCGGAAGCAGCGCGCGATCTGGAAATAGCGCTCGACGCCGGCCACCATCAACAGCTGTTTGAGCTGCTGCGGGCTCTGCGGCAGCGCGTAGAACTGGCCGGGATGCACGCGCGACGGCACCAGGTAATCGCGCGCGCCCTCCGGCGTGGTCTTGAACAGGATCGGCGTCTCCACCTCGATAAAGCCGTGCGCGTCCATATAGTCGCGCATGAACTTGACCACCTTGTGGCGCAGCAGCAGGTTGCGCTGCAGGCGCGCGCGGCGCAGATCGAGATAACGGTATTTGAGCCGCACCGTTTCGTCGACCTCGACGTCATCGTTCACCTGAAAGGGCAGGACCCGGGCCGGGCCGAGGACCTCGATGGTCTGGGCCTCCACTTCGATCTCGCCGGTCGCCAGCCTGGGGTTCTCGCTCCCCGCCGGTCGCCGGCGCACGGCGCCCGTCACCTGCAGGACGTACTCGTTCCGGGCGCTGCTGGCGGTCGCATGCGCGTCCGCCGCCGTGCCCGGGTTGACCACCACCTGGGTCAGCCCGTACCGGTCGCGCAGGTCGATGAAGATCAGGCCGCCGTGATCGCGGCGTGTGTTCACCCAGCCGGCCAGCGTGACGGTCTGGCCGCTGTGGCTGGCGCGCAGCTCGCCGCAGGTGTGGGTCTTGTACATAAGGCCTCCCTCGCAAACAAAAACCGCCCGGCGCTGAGGCGCGGGCGGCGATGGGCTCTCCTGGTTCGCAGGTCAGCAGGCAGGTCGACGCGCCCGGCCGGGGAAGCCGGTGGGATTGGCGTTGCCGTTCACATTGCGGTTGCGCCGCCTGCCCGGAGACATGGCCGGAGTATAGCAGAAACCCGGGCGCGCACAAAGCGTCAGCCGCCGGCCTCCAACACCCCCACCCGCCGGACGCACGGCCGGCCAAAGACTTCCTCGGCGTGCGGGGCCTTGCGCAAGGCGCGGGTCAGGTCCAGGCCCGCAAAGTGCAGGTGCTCATGCAGGCCGGTCCGCCACTTGGGGCACCCGCTGACGTCGTAGACCACGCCGGCGTAGGCGACGTAGGCCGGCCGGCCCTGTTCACCATCGTAGCCCTGCAGCTCGCGCTCGGTGACGACGGAGGCCGGGGGCAGCTCGAGCGTGACGATCAGCTCCCGGATGCGGTAGTAGGCGCGGTCGCCGAGCGACTGCGCCTCCGCCGCCTCGGGCTGGTGGACGCGGAGGGGTGAGGTGCTCATGGGAGTGAGTCGCGCAACAGGGGGTCAGGTCCCTTTCGTG
>Ga0101944_10003029_pt1 | contig 24817 bp, 21 predicted proteins | sample DewCreD2012metaG_FD_75245 | JGI IMG/M metagenome (GOLD analysis project Ga0101944, IMG submission 75245) | Hot spring sediment bacterial and archeal communities from British Columbia, Canada, to study Microbial Dark Matter (Phase II) - Dewar... ... | reverse complement strand
GAGAATGATCAAGCGGTTTTGCTCCGAAATCATGAAGCTGCTGTTTGGGAATGCAGGCCTTTTCGAGAGTCAGATTGTTTTTGTTTCATCGGCAGGCCCTGGAAAGAAGGAAATCTTTCTCTCCGATTTCGACGGCTCCTCCCCGAAACAGATTACCCATAACGGGAGTGTGAACCTTTCTCCCGCCCTTTCCCCGGACGGACAGTATGTGGCCTATACCTCGTATGCTGCAGGGAAACCCGACCTCTATATCCAGCATATTGGATTGCAGAAAGCCGTTCTTGTCGATCAAAAGGGCATCGGTATTTCTCCGAGCTGGGTTCCGGGAAAGAACGAACTCGCCGCAGCCTTGTCTTTTTCGGGTGATCCCGACATATATTTATTGACTATCAATGGAAAAATTATTAATAAAATAGTCGATAATCCCGGAATCGATATCTCGCCATCTTTTTCACCCGATGGAAAAAAGATGGCGTTCGTTTCCAAGCGAGCGGGCAACCCCCAGATTTACATCCAGGATTTGGGATCCGGAAGGGTCGACCGCCTGACCTTCGACGGAAACAACAACACACAGCCCGATTGGTCGCCAAAGGGGGATAAAATCGCTTATACTTCTATGGTCAAGGGGCTGTTCCAGATCATGGTCATCGGGGTGGATGGGAAAGGGCAGGTTCAATTGACCTATGACGGAGACAACGAGTCACCGTCCTGGTCCCCCGACGGTTCGATGATCGTTTTCAGCAGCACGCGGGAAGGTTCGTCTAAAATTTATGTGATGACTGCCTATGGTACGGATCAACGCAGAATCGTCGATCTTTCCGGTCAGCAGTCAGAGCCTAAATGGTCGCCGTCTTCGGCAAATTAATGTATTCAACACAAAGGAGAAGGAGGAAACAGGAAATGAAGAAGAGAATGTTTGTAGTACTGGCCCTGATGTTCGTCATCCCGGGCTTGCTGTTTACGGCTTCCTGCGCCAAGAAGGCCGTGAAGAGCGATGCGGCTGTCGCCGCCCCGTCGGATGACGCTGCCAAGAAGGCCGCTGCCGAAAAGGCCCGCCAGGAAGAATTGGCCCGGCAGAAAGCCCTCGAAGAAGCTCGTCTGAAGGCAGAAGCGGCCAAAAGAGAAGCATTGGCAGCCCGCAACAAGTTCATGAACGAGCACGTCTATTTTGCCTTCGACAGCTCGGCTCTCGATGCCACCGCCCAGAACGTGCTGAAGGACAAAGCCGCATGGATGAAAGCCAATGCGAAGGAACAGGTCGTGATCGAAGGTCACTGTGACGAAAGAGGCACGGTTGCATACAACCTCGCACTCGGCGAACGCCGTGCGGTCGCATGCAAGAACTTCCTCGTCAACATGGGCATTCCTGCTGCCAGCATGACCACGGTATCATATGGAAAAGAACGTCCGGTCGATCCGGGGCACAACGAACAGGCATGGGCGAAAAACCGTCGTGCCCAGTTCGTGATCAAGTAATGTAGATCGTAGATGGCGCCCAGGCGGCATCTGAAGCCGAAGGTTCTGAATCTGCGAAGCGGGCCTTTGGTGTAAGCTTTGCTGGTTCAATGATGTATAGACGAGAGGCAGGCAGTGATTCAACGCTGCCTGCCTCTGGTGTTTTGAACGGGAATACACCCATGACCAAACGAAACGGATGGCTTCTTGTAGCGGTGGTGGCTTTGGTTGCCGCCCTTTCCGGATGTGCAACCACGTCGGATATGTCCGGGCTTGAAAACCGCCTTTCCTATCTCGAGAGACGGTACAATGATTCCGAAAAAAACCGGGATCAATACCAGCTGCGCATGGAGGATTTCCGCAAGCATCAGGCCGATCAGATGCAACAGGTCCGGACGCAGACAGCGGAACTGTATGCAGCCATCGATCGGATGCGCGAAGACATTCAGAAGCTGAACGGACGGCTGGAAATCCGGGAACGCAACCTGAACGAACAGCCAGCAGGAGGGGCGTTGTCCGATCGGATGATCGAGGTCGAAAAAGACCTGCTCGCTGTCAAGGAACGAATTGTACGCCTGGAAGACTATCTGAACCTGAACAACGCCAAGAAACCCGGCCCGCCTGCAGCCGCTGCCGAGCCGCAAACTCAGGCCAAGGCCAAGCCGGATGCGGCTTCCGAGCACAGCTTGTCCGAAAGTGAGCATTATGCGAAGGCCAAACAGATGTTCGACGGCGGGGATCTCGAAGGGGCCAGGGCGGAATTTCAGCAGTTTCTGAAGCGTTTCCCGAAGTCGGCTTCTGCGGATGCGGCGCAGTTCTGGATTGCAGAGGTCTACTACCGGCAAAAATGGTATGAAAAGGCGATTCTCGAATACCAGAAGGTCATCGAAGGCTATCCCAAGGGGAATAAAATTCAGGCGGCCCTTCTCAAGCAAGGGTTTTCCTTTTTCAATCTCGGTGACAAGGCCAACGGGACACTCGTATTGAAAGAGCTGATCAAGAAATTTCCAAACTCGAACGAGGCCAAGATCGCCAAGCAGAAATTGGAAGGGGCCTGATGCCTGCCGATGAAGGCGCGAGGCATTCGACAACGGTGATCGGCATCGATCCCGGAATCGCTGCCACCGGAATGGCGGTTGTCCAGGGCAGAGGATTTCAAGTGATCTCCCATCACTGGGAAGTCGTACGCACCGCTGCCGCAGCTTCCCAGGGAGAGCGGCTTGAAATCATCTATCGAGCGGCATCGGATCTGTTTCGTCGATTCAGACCGGATCTTGCGGTGGTGGAGGATGTTTTCCTCCTCGATGCGACGCCGAAGTCGGCCTTTTCCATTTCCACAGTGATCGGTGTTCTGTTGCTTGCCGCCGCCCAATCCCAGGTCCCCGTCGATCGGATTTCCGTTCGGGAGGCCAAGCAGGTGCTGACCGGAAACGGAAAAGCCTCCAAGGATCAGCTGGAGCGCGCCGTGCGCTCTGTTCTCGGCTTGACGCAGCCCGTAAAGTCGGATCATGCCTCCGATGCCCTCGGTCTTGCCCTGATCGGTCTGCTTCGTTTCGACAATCCCCTGCAACGGCAGCTCGGAGCATCTCCATGCCGATGACGACCTTGACTTCCGGATGGAGTGTTGCTCGCATATCGCACGTTCGAACGCTCTCACGAGGCATCTCCTATTTCTTAGCCTTTTTCCGAAACCTGCAATGATCGGATATTTGGAAGGAAAAATTCTCCAGAAGGACGAAGAGCGGGTTCTCGTGCTGGTCAACCATGTCGGCTACGAGGTCTATCTTCCGGCCATTGTCATGAAGGCCTTGTCCGACAAGGTGTGCGGGGAAGAGGTGCAGCTCTTTATTTCCTACCAGCAGAGCGAACGCCAGCCGAAACCCCTGCTGATCGGATTTCTGGACCCCACAGAAAAGGCGTTTTTCCAGGAGTTCATCTCCGTAGAAGATATCGGGCCGACCAAGGGAATGAAGGCGATGACCCTGCCGGTTGCCGAAATCGCTGCGGCCATCGAGCAAAACGATGTGCGAAAACTTCAGACCCTCAAGGGGATCGGCCCCCGAACGGCCCAGAAAATCGTTGCATCCCTCAAGGGCAAGGTGGTGCATTTCGTCGAAGATCGTTCCCAGCCCACACCTTCTGTCGATCACCTCGTTGAAATGACCGAACCGGTGATGATGGTTCTGGTCGAACAGTTGGGTCACAAGCCTGCAGATGCCAAACGGATGATTGCCGAGGCACTGAAACGAAACACCCGGATTCAGACGCCTGAAGCCCTGCTCGAGGAAATCGTTCGCGGAAAGGCCGATGCGTGATGACGGACGATACGAGCTTCTCAACCCCATACCCCGATTCTGTCCAGCCCCAATGTCTTCCGGAGGATGAACGTCCGGAACTCATTTCGCTTCGACCTCGCCGGCTTTCCGAATACATCGGTCAAACCGAAACGGTTGAAACCCTCACCATCGCCATTCAGGCCGCCCGGCTGAGGCGGGAGCCTCTTGATCACGTGCTCTTTCACGGTCCTCCTGGGCTCGGCAAGACGACGCTTGCCCACATCATCGCCAACGAAATGGGCGGCAGTCTCACGGTGACCTCTGGTCCAGCCCTCGAAAAAGGCGGGGATCTCATCGGCATTCTGACGCATCTGTCGAAGGGGGACGTTCTGTTCGTGGATGAAATCCACCGGATTCCCAAGACCGTCGAGGAGTTTCTCTATCCGGCCATGGAGGATTTCGCCGTCGATTTCGTTTTCGACAAGGGGCCCCATGCCCGAAGCCATCGGCTTCGGCTCGAACGCTTCTGCCTTGTCGGCGCAACGACCCGCGTTGGTCTCTTGTCCGCACCTCTGCGGGATCGGTTCGGGATGTTTCGATCGCTCGATTTTTATGATGAAGCCGATCTCGTGCGGATCGCCACCCGATCGGCTGCCCTGCTTTCATCCCCCATCGAAGCCGATGCAGCCTTCGAGCTTGCCAGAAGGTCCCGAGGAACGCCGCGAATCGTGAACCGCCTCCTCAAGCGGGTGCGGGACTACGCCTTGGTCCGGGCCAAGGGGGTGATCACCCGGTCTGTCGTTCAGGCCGCCTTGCAGCTCGAAGGCATCGACGAACAAGGGCTGACACCGCTCGACCGCCGCTATCTCCGAACCATCCTGGAGTTTTACGGCGGCGGCCCTGTCGGCATCGAAGCCATTGCAGCCACCCTGCAGGAAGAAACCGACACCCTTGTCGATGTGGTCGAACCGTTTCTGCTCAAGGCGGGCATGCTGCTGCGAACCTCTTCCGGCCGTAGAACCACGGCGCTGGCTGCCGATCATTTGCGGACCGCCTTCGGAACCACCGACTCATAACCCCGGCATTCCATGGATCGAACCCCTCCTGTCATAACGCTGCTCACCGATTTCGGCATCGAAGACGAATATGTCGGGGTGATGAAGGGGGTTGTGTTCTCGATCTGTCGTCATGCCCTCGTTGTAGATATCTCCCACAGCATCCCTCCCCAGAACATTTTGGCTGCTGCAGCCATGATCGAGGCTTCCTGCCGGTTCTTTCCCGAGGGGACGATTCATGTGCTCGTCGTGGATCCGGGTGTCGGCACAGAAAGGCGGCTCATCGCGCTTCAAGCGGATGGCCACACGTTTCTGGCTCCGGACAACGGGGTGCTGACGCCGTTTCTGGAAACCGAGGGGATTGTGGCGGTTCGGGAGATCGCTCAACCATCGTGGGTTCTGCCGGAGGTCGGCGCCACCTTTCACGGTCGGGACATCTTCGCACCCGTCGCAGCCCATCTGGCCGCAGGAGAGCCGTTTATGAAGATCGGCCCGGCCGTCGATCCGACTTCCTGCATCCGCCTTGCCCACCATCGAGCATCCCTTTCGGAAGACGGAACTGTCATCGGTAAGGTTGTTCATGTCGATCGCTTCGGCAATCTCGTCACGAACATTTCCCGAAAGGATCTGGACCGGCTGAGGGGGCGAACGGGAGGGAAGACGCTGGTCGTCCATGTCGGGGGAAGAGAGATCACAGGGATGCAGAGGACCTACGGAGAGGTGCCGAGGGGTACCGTATTGGCACTGATCGGCAGCAGAGAACGTCTTGAAATTGCTGTAAACTGCGGAAACGCATCTCGGATCTTGCTGATCTCGACAGGAGCAACCGTTATCGTCCGGCCCTCTACAAACGTCCCTTGCGGATGATGGCTGCCAGCAGCCAGATGCCCAAAACGACTGCAGCCGAAAAACCGATGAAGCCGATGAGGGAAATACCGAAAACCAGGGGTGGGGTTTCGGAAATGACGATGAGGGCGGAGCCGATGACGAGACCGGCGATGAGAATGCTGAAGGCGATGCGGTTGCTGGTGCGGTCGTTCGCCGATAGAATCCGCTCGAGATGCTCTACCCGAAGATTCACCGTCAACCGTTGCTGGCGGATCAGCTTGCCGATTTCGAGCATGTCCTGCGGAAACTGCCGGACGAATGCCACTCCCTGTTCCAGGGCATAGAGGGCTTCTGCGGCCATGCGGCCGGGAGCCATCTTCTGAAATCGGATCTTTCGAATGTAGGGGGCGGCATGGGAGATCATGTCAAAATCGGGATCGAGGTTCTGGGCAACCCCCTCCACCGTGGCGAGTGCCTTGAGCATCAGGAAGATGTCCGCAGGCACGCGCAGCCTGTGTCGGAAGGCCAAGTCCAAGACGTCCTGGAACAGTTTGGCGATACGGATTTCTTTGAGGGGACGATAGAGGTGATTGGACATGAAATCGGCCACATCCCGCTCAAAGGAGCGCATTTCCGGCTCGCGGTCCCAGTCCGTCAACTTTAGAATGGCCCGGGCGGCCCGCCCTTCCTGCCGAAGCACCACACTATCCACCAGTTCAATAAAGTCCTCCCGAGTCTTCTGATCGAGAGCGCCCACCATGCCCAAATCGAGCATGCAGATGACGTTGTCCGGAAGCACCAAGAGGTTTCCCGGATGCGGATCGGCATGGAAGAAGCCATGTTCGAAAATCTGCTTCAGGCAGACATCGGCCCCGCGGATGGTCAACAGCTTCTTGTCGAGACCGGCCTTTTCAATGGCCTCGATGTCGCTGATCTTGATGCCGTCGATCCGCTCCATGACGAGGATCGATGGAGTTGAAAATTCCCGAAAGACGGCAGGCACATAAACGGTTGGATCGCCGAGAAAGTGGCGGGAGACCCGCTCCATGTTGGTCGCTTCGACCGTGAAATCGATTTCTTTTTCCAGAACACGGGCAAATTCCTCGACGAGTTTCACCGGCTGAAAGAAGGCCACTTCTTCGATGTGGCGCTCCATCAATGTAGCCAGATGCAGCATGATTTCAAGATCGATTTCGACGATGCGGCGGATGCCGGGGCGCTGAATCTTGACGGCGACGCGTTCTTCACTTTTGAGAACGGCGTCGTACACCTGCGCGATGGATGCGGCTGCGATGGGTTCAGGAGAAATGAACTCGAAAACGGCATCGAAGGGAAGAGCGGTTTTTAAAATAGCGATGGCTTCTTCGAAGGGAAATGGGCTTGCCTTGTCCTGCAACTTCTCCAGTTCCCGGATGTAGTCCGCAGGCAACAGGTCCGGACGGGTGGAGAGCAGCTGCCCGAGCTTCACATACGTCGGCCCCAGTTCCTCCAGCGCCATCCGAACGCGTTCGGGCCGGGTGAGTTTTTCGATTTTTTCCCGTTTACGTTGGTCGGCAGTGCGCAGCACGAGGTCGATCAGCTGATCAATGCGCAGCACATCGATCAATTCCCCGAACCCATAGGCGAACAGAACCCCCAAAATCTGGCTGTAGCGGTTGATGTGTCGGTAGGTTCTGCCGATCATGCCGATCTTGCGGATGCTCAGCAACAGGCCCTTCCTTTCTCAAGCAGGATAGCGTTACAACAAAGGGACTTCACTTCCGACGTTCGGACGACTCTTGACGAGTTCATCAGCCTTCATACAAGGTATGCCGCTTCGGATCGAAGGCTTCTCGGACGGCTTCCCCGATGAAGGTCACGGCCGTCAGGGTGACGATCATGGCGGTGATGACGGAACCGACGATCCACCAGGAGTCGAGGTTTTCCCACCCCTGCTGCAGCAATTCCCCCCAGGACGGGGTCGGTGCCGGAAGGCCGAATCCGAGGTAGTCGAGGGCCGTCAGGGCGACGATTCCACCGGAAATGGAAAAGGGAACGAAGGTGACGACGACCGACAAGGTGTTGGGGAGAATGTGCCGAAAGACGATTCGAAGATGGGATGCACCCAAGGCCCGAGCGGCCAAGACGTATTCCCTGGCCTTCTCCTTGTAGGTGGCCGTTCGCATGACCCAGGTGATGCCGACCCATCCGAAAACAACCATGATGAGAATCAACATCGAAACACTCGGTACCGTCAGGGAAGCCAGAATGATGATGATATACAGGACGGGAACGTTCGACCAGATTTCAATCAAGCGCTGAAACACCAGATCGAACCATCCGCCGGCATATCCCATGGCACAGCCGATGGCGATGCCGATCCCGTAATTGGCTGCAGTCAGCAGAAGCGAAAAGAGAATGGCCGTCCGGAAACCGTAGACGAGTCGTGCCAGAACATCCCTGCCGGTGATGTCGGTTCCCAGGAAATGGCGTTCTTCTACGGAAGGGGCAAACGGTGGATAGCTGTCGGATTTTAGGTCGTTTTCATAGGGGTTGTAGGGAACGGGTGGCAGCAGTACGAAGTCGTTCCCCCCACGTCTTTCCAACAGCCGTTTGAGCTCCCGGTAATTCGTTTCGTAATCGTAGCCGAGCCCGAAGGTCGACCCCGGGATCATGTCGCCGTAGGTAGGGAAATACCAATGCCCCTGATACCGTACGACAAGCGCCCGGCTGTTCACGAAGAGCTCGGCAACGAGGGATAAGCCGATTAGAAGGATCATGAAGATCAGCGACCAGTAGCCTCGTCGGATGGAAACGAATCGGCGCCAGATGAGGCGGGTCTGGGCGGAAACGGTGATTTTCATTCGAAGGATACCCTCGGGTCGACGACTGCCACACAGATATCGGAGAGGATGTTGCCGATCATGAACAGCAGGGAGGAAATGACAAGAATTCCCAAGACCACCGGATAATCCCGATCCATGACGGCTTCATAACCGAGAAGGCCCATGCCGTTGATGTTGAATACTTTCTCGATGAGGAACGATCCCGAAAGGACGATCGATATGTTGTTGCCGAAGCTGGTGGCGATCGGAACGAGGCTGTTCCGGAAGGCATGACGAAAGACGGCCTGTTTGAAGGAAAGCCCCTTGGCCATGGCTGTTCGCATGTAATCTGCTGCCAGATGGTCCATGAGGCTGTTCTTCATGAGAAAGGTCAGCACCGAAAAGGAGCCGACGACATAGGCAGCGAGCGGCAGGGCCGTGTGCCACAAAATATCCACAGTTTTCTGGATCAGGGTGAAGTCTTCGAATTCGTCGCTGGTCAACCCGCCCAATGGGAAGATTTCCCAGGTCGAAGCGAAGAGCAGCAACAGAAGAACCCCGATGACCCATCCTGGGACGGCGTGTCCGACAAACACCACGATGGACGTGATGTTGTCGAAACCGCTCTTGTGCCGGATCGCCTTGGCGATGCCGAGGGGAACACATATGCCGTAGGTGAGCAGTAAGGACAACAGACCGAAATAGAGGGAGATGGGAATCCGCTCCCGGATCATGTTCCAGACCGGTTCATAATAGCGGGTGGATGTCCCCAAATCTCCTCGGAGCACCTTTCCCATCCATAGAAGATAGCTTTCCCATACGGGCCTGTCGAAGCCGTAGTAGGCCTTGAGTTGGGCGATCTGATCTGCGGACAGGGGCTGGTTGCCGGGCTGGGAGATGGATCCGGAGCGGGCGCCGGTCTCGCCGGTTTTCATGCGCTGGGCTTCGAGCATCATCCGCTCGACCGGCCCGCCGGGAACAAATCGAGTGATGGCGAACACGACGAGGGTGATGCCGATGAAGGTCGGCAGGATCAGAACCAATCGTCGCGCGATGTATCGGATCATGAACCCTCTTCGTTATCGCCTGTCTCCCGTTTTCGTAGCGCTATCCCCTCGCCCATGACCTATCGCCTGGGGCCCCTTATGCCTGTACCCCTTCCAGTTTCCATGCGGTGCTGTTGATGGGGCGGGCAAACGTCCATCGTTCTTCAAACTTCACAGGTTCGGTGTTGCTTCCGGAAACGATTTCGCCGGTGGTCTCATGAACGGTGTAATCGAGGAGGTTTGCCTGAAACTGCAGGGTGATGTACACCTCGTTTCCTTCGATACCGGCATCGAGGAGTTCGATTTTCCGAACGGCGATGTTTTCGAGCTTGTTGATGAGCTTACGGTTTTTCAGGTCTTCCATGGTCGCCAGGTATTCGGATTTGAGCTGATCTCCAAGAAGCCCGAGAACGGGCGCAAGATCCCGACGCATCCAGGCGGCCTGCAACCGGAAGAACACATCCTGGGCGATTTCCTTGAAGCGCTCCGGATCGAAATCCGGCTCTGTCTGCCGGATGATCCGAAAGGTCTCGGAAATCGAATCGACTTCGGGTACGATGGTGTCGTATCCGGGGCCTGGAGCGGGCGGCGGTGGGGTGTTCCCAGTACCGAACATGCTCGAAAGGGGCATTCCGCTGCTGGCCGTCCTATTCTTGATAAACCGTTTGTAAAGGAAATAGCCCAAGCCCCCCAACAACAACAGCTCGATGAGGCCGAAGCCGCTTCCTCCAAATCCGCCTCCGTATCCATAACTGGGTCTGCCGAAGATCATGCCGCCGATCATGCCGCCCAACAGCCCGCCGCCTACCCCTCGCCAGAAACTGCTTCCACCGGAATCGGGCATGCTGCGCGTGAATCCTCCCCCTGGGGGAGGAGGCGGCGCCGATCGGGAAGGAGCGGAAGGGGAGGAAAATGTTCTGCCCCCGGAACCTCCGGATCCGCCAAAGGACCGTCCTCCGGAGCCGACACGGGCAAAGGTGTCGTCCGCAAGCCACAAGAGGGTGGCCACGAGCGCCAGTACGATCATTGCCATGAACCGTGTGGGGTTTGCATGCATGTCAACCTCCTTGTCTGAAAAAGGGTTTTTGGGAATCTCGTTTCATTTAGGCTATTATATATCATAATTTCACGAAAAAGAAATCGGTTCTCTTTCCTCGCTTCCGTCGGTTGATAGAGCATCATTTTTGATTGACAAACCGGACCGTCCCAATTATATCTGACCTCTGATTCATTTAGAATGCTCATGGCATTTGCCCTTTAACATACCCTCAATCCATCGAGAGGAGGTGAATTCTGGAGACCGGATCGATCAACCCTTGAACCCTGAACGGATGGATACGGATCAATATTAATTTCGAATGGAGGTAAAACGATGGCAAAACATGCTACCCCTTTGTTGGACCAGCTTGAAAGCGGGCCGTGGCCGAGTTGGGTGTCCGATCTCAAGCAGGAAGCGGAAAACAGAGCGAAGAACCCAAGAGGTGTAGAATTTCAGATTCCCGTTGATGTTGTCGATGATGTGTTGGGGCTGATGGAACTGACCTACGTTCACAAGAGGACCCACTGGAAACACGGCGGCATCGTAGGTGTTTTCGGTTACGGCGGCGGCGTCATCGGCAGGTACTGCGATCAGCCGGAAATGTTCCCTGGTGTGGCCCATTTCCATACCATTCGTGTCAACCAACCCGGCGGTAAGTTCTACACGACCGAATATCTTCGCCAACTCTGCGACCTGTGGGAATTCCGCGGCAGCGGCCTCACGAACATGCATGGTTCGACGGGAGACATCATTTTCATCGGCACCACCACCCAGCAACTGGAAGAAATCTTCTACGAACTGACCCACAACCTGAATCAGGACCTCGGTGGATCCGGCTCCAACCTTCGAACACCCTCCGATTGTATCGGTGAAGCCCGTTGCGAATACGCTTGTTACGATACCCAGGCCCTTTGCTACGCCCTGACCATGGAATATCAGGACGAACTGCACCGCCCGGCCTTCCCTTATAAGTTCAAATTCAAGTTCGACGGCTGCCCGAACTGCTGTGTTGCCTCCATTGCACGGGCGGACCTTTCCTTTATCGGTCTGTGGCGGGATGCCATCAAGATTGATCAGAAAGCCGTTCAGGCTTACATTGGCGGCGAACTGAAACCCAACGCAGGTGCCCACGCCGGCCGCGACTGGGGCAAGTTCGACATCCAGAAGGAAGTTATCGATCTGTGTCCCACAAAATGTATGTGGATGGAAGGCGACAAGCTCGTCATCGACGACAAGGAATGCAACCATTGCATGCACTGCATCAACGTCATGCCCAGGGCACTGAGAATCGGTGACGATCGCGGTCTGGCCATTCTGGCTGGGGCCAAGGCCCCCATCCTCGATGGTGCACAGATGGGTTCTCTGCTGGTTCCGTTCGTCAAGGTGGAAGATCCTTATGATGAAATCAAGGAAGTCATCGAGAACATCTGGGATTGGTGGATGGAAGAAGGCAAGAACAGAGAGCGTTTGGGCGAACTGATCAAACGCCAGGGCTTCCAGAAGATGCTCGAAGTCACCGGCATCGATCCCATGCCGCAGCATGTCCAGGAACCGCGCCACAATCCATACATCTTCTGGAAGGAAGAGGAAGTCGAAGGCGGCTGGCAGCGCGACATCAAAGAATTCCGCAAATATCATCAGCGATAGGGGGTGGCAACAATGGCATTCATTTCTTCTGGATACAATCCCGATAAACCGATGGAAGACCGGATTACCGATATCGGTCCGCGTCATTACGAAGAATTCTATCCGCCGGTGATCAAGGCCAACAAGGGCAAATGGCTGTACCATGAAATTTTGGAACCCGGTGTCTATGTTCACGTTTCCGAAACCGGCGACGAAGTCTATACGGTTCGTACCGGCGGCGCCCGCCTCATGACCGTTACCCACATCCGAGAAATCTGTGAAATCGCAGACAAATACTGCGACGGGTACGTTCGGTTCACTACCCGAAACAATATCGAGTTCATGACCCCTTCCAAGGAAACCGCCTATGCATTGAAGGCTGACCTGGAAAGCCGGAAATTTGCAGGTGGCAGCTTCAAGTTTCCTGTCGGCGGAACCGGTGCGGGCATCACCAACATCGTTCACACCCAAGGCTGGATCCACTGCCACACGCCGGCAACAGACGCTTCCGGTCCGGTCAAGGCGACCATGGACGTTCTGTTTGACGACTTCAAGAACATGAGACTTCCGGCGCATCTGCGCGTGTCCCTGGCTTGCTGCTTGAACATGTGCGGTGCCGTGCATTGCTCCGACATCGCCATTTTGGGTTATCATCGCAAGCCTCCGATTTTGGACCATGAATACCTCGATAAGATGTGCGAAATTCCGCTGGCAGTTGCTGCCTGTCCCACGGCGGCCATCCGGCCCTCCAAGGTAGAATATGAAGGCAAGACCTACAACAGTGTGGCCGTTAAACAAGATCGCTGTATGTTCTGCGGCAACTGCTATACGATGTGTCCCTCCATGCCTTTGGCGGACACCGAGGGTGACGGTATCGTCCTGATGGTCGGCGGAAAGGTTTCCAACCGCATCAGCCGTCCGACCTTCTCCAAAGTCGTTGTTGCCTTTATTCCTAACGAAACACCCAGATGGCCGACCACAACGGCGACCATTAAGCGGATCGTCGATGTATACGCCGCAAATGCCAAAAAGTATGAACGGCTCGGCGAATGGGCCGAACGGATCGGTTGGGAACGGTTCTTCGAAAAATGCGAACTGCCCTTCACCCATCATCTCATCGATGATTTCCGTGATCCGGCTTACTACACGTGGAGACACACCACGCAGTTCAAGTTCTAAACCTCATGTCCGCCCGGTCCCAAAGGCCGGGCGGACGATTTCCAGAAAAGGGCAAGATTATGGATAAAGAAGCGGCCAAGAAAACCATCGTCGAATTTTTGCAAAGCAAGGCAAAATCCAAGTCGAAATTCTATCTCAAAGATTTCTACGCGGTTCTTCCCGACGAAAAGAACCGGGACGTGAAGAATCTCGTCAATGAGATGGTGCAAGACGGCACCCTGGAGTACTGGTCGAGCGGCAGCACCACGCTGATCGGTCTCAAAGGAACCGGAAAACAGGCTGCGGCAGAGGACGAGGCGTAACGCCGACTCACCCTTTTCATGCAACCTTCCACTTACGCGGATTTTCCGAGGTTGATCCTGTCCGCTCTACGGGGCGGAGCCGGGAAGACGACCCTGAGCATCGGGATCATCGGGGCTCTGAAATCTCTTGGACGATCCGTCACTCCCTTCAAAAAGGGGCCGGATTATATCGATGCGGGCTGGCTTGCCCTCGCGGCAGGCCGGCCATGCTACAATCTGGATTCCTATCTGCTTAGCCGGGAAACGATTCTCTCATCATTTCAAGCACATGTTATGCCGGAAGGAATTGCCGTCATCGAAGGAAACCGCGGCATCTACGATGGCATCGACATGGAAGGGTCCACCAGCACGGCAGAGCTCGCCAAACTCCTGCAGGCTCCTGTCATTCTATGCCTTGACTGTACCAAAACCACCCGCACGGTTGCAGCAGCCGTTTTAGGCTGCCAGATGTTCGATCCGGAAACACCTATCCGAGGGGTGATCCTGAATCGGACCTCCGGGAAACGGCATGAGCGGATGGTGCAAAAAAGCATCGAGTACCATTGCGGCATACCGGTGCTGGGGGCTTTGCCGAGGCTCGACGAGCAGCGATTTCCCGAGCGTCACATGGGGCTTGTTCCCACCCCCGAACATCCCTGGGCCAGGCAGGCCATCGAGGAGGCAACGAGGCTTGCAACCACCCATCTCGATCTCAAGTGGATCCTCGAGTTGGCCGAAGCCGCCCCCGATTTGCCGGTTGCTCCGCTCCTGCCCGAATGTGGAAAAACGCCATCGAAAAACGATCCGAACATCTCCGACCACCATTCGCCGCGATCGTCGGTGAACATCGGCGTTCTTCAGGACAGCGCCTTCCAGTTTTATTACCCGGAAAATCTCGAGGCGCTGGAGCGCTGTGGCGCAACACTCGTTTTTCTGAGCGCCCTCGACGAGGCCTCTCTCCCGGATGTGGATGCGCTCTACATCGGCGGCGGATTTCCGGAAACCCATGCCGAACGTCTTGCGGCAAACGTCTCTTTCCGGTCCTCCCTTCGAAAACGCGCCGAAGAAGGCCTTCCCATCTATGCCGAATGCGGGGGGCTCATGTATCTCGGTGAATCGCTGTTGATCCGAGATGTCCGCTATCCGATGGCCGGAGTTCTCCCGATCGTTTTCGGGTTGTTCAAGCGACCTCAGGGGCATGGCTATACCGAAATGGTAGCCGATCGTCCCAACCCCTTCTTTCCCGAAGGAACGGTGCTCAAAGGGCACGAGTTCCATTATTCGAAGGCCATCGAATGCCCGGAGGGGCAAACGGTGTTTTCCATGAGACGCGGCAGCGGCCTCATCGGAGATCGGGACGGATTCTGTATCCACCGCACGGTTGCCACCTATACCCACATCCATGCCTTGGGCACTCCGGAGTGGGCGCCATCGCTCATTCGAAACGCCCTCGCCTATCGGAGCAGGCGGATCCCTCATTCTCATGAAAACGGCTGAGGATCCGTATTGTTTCCTGTCCCCAGTGTACGACTTCTTTGTCGGACCCGCCCTTCATCGTATCCGGAAGCACTGCCTCGATTTCATTCCACCATCTGCAGGAAAGCCTGTTCTGGATATCGCATGCGGAACCGGTTTGTTGTTGAACGATATCGCTCGTCGATACCCCCATCATCACCTGTACGGCATCGATCGATCCAGGAGCATGCTGGAAAAAGCCTTTCGGAAGCGGGCCGATGCTCCTGTTCTGTGGATCCGGGGCAATGGGGGCGAGACCCCCTTCCCCTCCGAAACCTTCGCGATCATCACCGTGATCTATGCCTTGCATGAAATGGAGCCTGAAGGCCGTATCCAAGTGCTGAGGGAAGCGGCAAGAATATTGGTAAACACCGGATGGCTTCTGGCTGTGGACTACGATGTGGAGAGCTTTCGAGGGAGGGGCTGGAGAAGTGCCCCTTCATGGGGGACCCATGTGATCGAGCGGATTGCAGGCAGAGATCACTACCGCAATTTCCAGCATTTTCTGTTACATGGCGGATTGGTGCCGCTGTTGGAGGGCGCCGGTTTTTCGGTGGTCGAAAACCGGCGCATCGAACGTCATCAGGCTCAGATGCTTCTGGCCCAAAAGGCGACAGCGTGATACGGGGGTGCGTCCCAAGAAAGCGAAATGAACCGCACCACCATCATTCCGCTTGTTCCCGATCATCAATGGGTACATATTCCTGAACGGGGTTTCCGATATAGATCTGTCTCGGCCGGCTCAGCCGCCATCTCGGGTCATCGAGGCTTTCCTTCCATTGGGCGATCCATCCCGGAAGGCGGCCGATGGCGAACATGACGGTGAACATGTTGGTGGGAATGCCCATGGCACGCAGCACGATGCCGCTGTAAAAGTCGACGTTCGGATAGAGGTGGTGATCGATGAAATAGGAATCCTTCAGGGCGATTTCCTCAAGTTTCAGGGCGATATCCAGAAGTGGATCGGAGAGCTTCAGTTTCCCGAGCACCTTGTCGCACATCGCTTTCATGATCTTGGCCCTGGGATCGTAGGTCTTGTAGACGCGATGACCGAATCCCATCAACCGAAACGGGTCATTCTTGTCTTTGGCCTTTTTGATTGCCAGCTGAACATCTCCGCCGTTTTTCTGGATATCTACGAGCATTTCGATGACTGCGTGATTCGCCCCACCGTGAAGAGGCCCCCACAGGGCGGAGATCCCTGCAGAAATGGCTGCATAGACGTTCACCTTTCCGCTTCCGACCATCCGAACGGTGGATGTCGAACAATTCTGCTCGTGATCGGCATGGAGAATCCAGAACACGTTCAATGCCTGTACCAAGGTCTCGTCGATCCGATACGGTTTGACGGGATTATCAAACATCATGTTGAGAAAATTGGCGCAGTATGTCAGATCCGGTCTCGGATAGATGACCTTGTGTCCACGCGAGATCTTGTAGGACATGGCGGCCATCGTTCGCACTTTGGAAAGCAGGCGGGCGACGATTAGGTTGAGTTCTTCTTCGTTGGTGATGCTGTATTCGGGATAGAAACTTCTGAGGGCCGTCACCATCGAGGCCAGGATACCCATTGGATGGGAGGCCCTGGGGAAGTTCTGGAAAAAGGCCTGCATGTCTTCATGAATCAGGGAGTTGTCGTTCAGCATCACCGAAAAACGGTTCAATTCCTTGCGTGTCGGCAGCACACCATGAATGAGGAGATAGGCCGTTTCGGTGAAAATGGATTTCTCGGCCAGCACTTCGATGGGATAGCCGCGGTAGCGCAGAATACCCCGCTCGCCGTCCATGAAGGTGATGGCGCTCAGACAGCTTCCCGTATTGGCGTAACCGGGATCGAGGGTGATAAGTCCTGTCTGTTGCCGTAATTTGCTGATATCGATGGCTTTCTCACCTTCGGTGCCTTCCACGAGCGGAAGCTCGAAGGTTTTTCCATCATAGATCAATTGAACCGTTTTGCTCATGGATGAACCTCATGATAGGTGTAGTGATACCTTGTACGGATAAAAAATGAAAGACCCCACCGAAAGCATGCCGGAAACGGAGGTGGAAGTTGCCGTAGCCCTCGGCAGGGATTTCAGGATGAGATGGGGGCGCATCCAATCAGATTACCCCCTTGAAGCCGATCAATAGTGGAAATCGAATCCCATATAGACATCGTGTTGTGCGGGAAGGGTCGAATCGTTCCAGTCAAACGATCTGGATCGGAAATCCTGCTGACTGATGACATTGAACTGCAGCCTGTCGGATAGATGGATTCCCAACCGAATGGCCATATCGATCGAGTTGAGGTTTTCGAAAAGATTTAGGCGCGTTGCATCATCCTGGTCGGCGTATTGGATCCCCATTTTCAGGAAATAGCGATTTCCCTCAGGATTGAAATGGGTGTTCAGGCTGAAAACCCGTTTGGGAACATCATAGCCCTGCCAACGGTCCTGGGGATAATCATAGACGAGCAGACCCGGGGTGATGGTCAACCAGGGACTGGCCTGAAAATCGCTCGATAGTTTGTATCCCGTTCTTGGAAGGGCCACCGTGGGATCATAGCGGAATTTCGGTGGCAGATCCGGCCTGAAGTCAATCGTGGTGAGTTGGAAATCCGATGGATTCAGCCACGCATGATGTGGATGGAGGGTTTCCTGGATGGCACCGAAATGAACGCTGCAGGTATCATCGATGAGATGAATGCCATAATCCACCCCGACGCGAAAGGTGTGCTGGGGATCAGCAGCCGAAATTCCTTGCGGCAAGCTCAGCATCGGCGGCAGCAAGGGTGAAGTAACGGTGGCATCGTCGTACCATTCGTTTTGAGCGCTTAAGGTCAGAGAACTACGAGGCCCAAAAGGCATTTCGACTTGAGATTCCCAGGTGAGGGTTTCTGTCGGCCCCTTCCTGTCGAACGCCAGAAGCCGCTTGGATCCGACAAAGCGCTTTTTCCAGTAGCTTTCATCCAAGCTGGATACGGTGACACCTTCGGAACTGCTGGCATGAACGAATTGCCCGTCTGAAAGGTAGACGCCGACGTGGTTGATTCGGTTGCTTTTGGGATGCTTGAAAAAGACCAGGTCGCCCGGCTGCATTTCTTCTTCATCTACCGAGTGAAGCATCGAAAAACGATATTGGGCGAGCGAATTGTGGGGGAGATGGATGTCGAAGAGGTTTCTATAAAATTGGCTGACGAAACCGGAACAGTCCATTCCCTTGCGGTTGGTGCCGTTTCGGCGGTAGGGAATGCCGATATATTGTTGGACGTGGCTTTCGAAGGCTTCATCGCTCAGACCATAGGCGTCGAGAATCGAGAAGCCGTTGTCTTCCATTGCATAGGAACCGGTAGGATGAAGGGCCAAGGTGACATACAGCAACATCCCAAACACCAACCATCCCAAACGTTTCTGATGAGTCGTCATACAGGTTTTCCCCTTCGATTGTTCGAATCAACACATTCGAATCATCGAATGCTGTCGGGCGCCGGCGGAAGAATCGGCGGGGGGGGCGCTTCCTATCCGGCAAGAAATCTCCTTCAATAACAAGTCGTTATAGAATTTATACGCTCGAAGGCTTTTAGCAAAACGGTATCCCCTTCCCGTTTCTTCAACGAACCGATCGAACATTCCCCTTCTTTAGCCTATCGCCGGTTTGCATGTCAACCCCGAAAAGGACAGGATCCTGGGAAACCCGTCTGAACGAAAAGCTCTCTTTTGCCCGACCTGAGCCGAAGGGCTGGCTGTGGTATCGTGAAAACAATGGGCAGTGTTTTCAGGCCTATTTTCATCTCCGGGGGCGGCGACCCTCGCCATGGTCATTTATGGTGAAAGCAGCCCGATGAGTGACCGCTGCAAACCAAAGAAAAACGGACTGCCAAGAATCGGAGTTTTCGTTCAGCCACGAAATCGCATAAGGGGTTGCAATCAGTCTGGTTTTTCGCTTTGGACAGAAAGGCGATAGACCCGATCGATCCTTAGGGCCATGGCATCGAAGGCCAATTTCCCCATATAGTACCAGAGACTTCTCTGAAGAAGGAACCAGCCGGTTTGCCAGGCGATCCCCGCCGGGCTGGCCCGCCGGATCATGTGGAAGACCTTTAGCGGGATACTGGCCCATTGATAGGTATCCAACGAGCGCAGCAGGAGGTTTCCGGAAAGGCGGCTTACAGGCGTATCGAGCGCCTTTCCGATTCGCAGCAAGGAGGCCAGACGGATGCCATGCAAGTTCTTCAACACGACGATCCGGCGGCTTCTGGAGATCGTTTCGAGCAATGCCTCGGTTTCTCTCAAAAGGACGATGAGCAGGGCTTCTTCGGTGGGGCTCACACTTTCGGGAAAATACAGCCGAGCCTTCTGTTCCACGAGCTCCCGGATGGCTGTCTTCCATTGTTTCCAGGTAGGCGGGCGCAGATAATATCGGCCCGCCAGCAGACGGGATCGGATGTCTCTCGTCGACTCGTCCAAAAACGGATCGACAAATTCCTCTTCCCGTTTCATGTCCTCCAGAGCGCTTTCGATATCCTCTACGCTGGGTTGTCTTTCCGGAGAATTCCGGTGTTCACCATAAGCCAATACGGCCTGACGACCGATGAACAAGGTGATGTCGACCAGAAAGAACCGTAGCAACCGCAAAACGATCCACTGATTGAGCAGGCGGATGAGCCAGGAAATCGGATCCGGCAGGGCAATGAGCCGCAGATGGTTGAGCCGCTGCAACCAGAGTCGGTTACGGACCGAAAACCGGACAACTGGGTTGGCCTGAAGGGTTCGGTACCGATCGACGGCGTGGTGCAGATGACGGATTCGAACATGGCGAAGGCGTGAGAAAACCGGTCTGGACAGGATTTGCTGAAGGTGGCGGGAGAGGTTCTCTGCGAATTGAAACAGGCTGCCAATCTCGACCGACAGCTCGGGTTGTTCGGCATCGGGATGGAAGCATGCGGCGATCGATCGGATGAAGGCCATCACGTCCAATTCACGGGACAGATCGATGGTGGCCGTTTTCCACTGCCGGTTGCAGCGCTGGTAGACAACATCGACAGCGGCCCGAAACGCATCGTCCCGACCGGAAGCCATCTCCGGGAGGGCATCGATTTCCCTGCGAATGGATTGCTTCCAGTGAAATATGCCCCGAAGCCGCCAGGTCAGGAATAGCAGCGTCAGGGCAACGATCAGAAGCAGGATGGCGACGGCCCATCGGATCAACAGATACAGCCATGCAAGCGATTCATACAGGGATAGGCTTTCCATATCGCTCAATTTTTTCTATTTGACACGCTATTCGGGATTTGGGACAGTTCGATTTACAGACGATACACATAAACCAAGGTTCTGGCACCGTTCCTGATGAAGGAGGAGAGCTATGCGATTTCATTCTATCAGAGGCGTGCGATCGACGAAACCCAGGTTACTATTGCTTAATCCTAAAAGCAGTCATTCTGGAGGGCCGCATATGTTCAATGTAGGGCACCTCACAGGGAAAACAAGTTGGCTTATGTCCTGCACGCTTCCGACCATCGCCGCATTGACGCCTCCCGAGGTAACTGTGCGTATCGTCTATGAAGACGCGGAAGGTTGTGTCGATTATGACGAGCCATGGGATATGGTCGCCATGGGTGTTTTGCCCAATCAGATCACCAGGGCTTTTCACATCGCCCGTGAATTCCGACGTCGCGGGGCAGTGGTGATCTGTGGCGGACCGGATGTGACGGTGTGCCCCCAACGTTGGCGAGATCATGTCGACGTGTTGATACGGGGTGAGGCGGAGCGCATCTGGCCACAGTTTGTTCGAGATTATCTCATCGGAAATTATCGAAACGAATACCATGAAACCGAATTCGTGGACCTGGCGTTAAGCCCGATTCCCGATTATTCCAATCTCTCTTCAACAACCTACAAGCAATATATGGCAGGGGTGGTGCAGACGAGTCGAGGCTGTCCTTTTAACTGCGAGTTTTGCGCTGCTATTCCATTGCATGGCCGCAAGATTAGGGTGAAATCGGACGATGCCGTTATGTATGAAGTCCAACAATTGTATGACTTGGGATTTCAAATGATCTTTTTTGCCGACGAGAATTTCGCAGGCAACCGGGAACGGACAAAACACCTATTGCAAAGGTTAAGCAACTGGAACCATAAAAATCGTCATCCCATGGCATTTTCTACCGCTCTGTCCATCGATACGGCCGAGGATGACGAATTGCTTCGGTTGCTTGCCGAGGCTGGCTTTGTGCGGCTGATCGTGGGGGTAGAAACAGTAAATCGAGAGAGCTTGGAAGAGTGTCGTAAGTATCAAAACCTCAAGCTGGATACTCTAGCAGCCGTTAAGAAATTCCACATGTACGGCCTGAGTATCGGCGGTGGCTGTATGGTGGGCTTCGACCATGACGATCTTTCCATTTTTCAACAGCAGTACGAATTCTTTACTCAAGCAGGGATCACCAATATTCTCGTCCTACCACTTCAGGCCTTTGATGGAACGGATTTAAAAAAACGCTTGCTACAGGAAGGGCGATATCGCGAACCGGATCCGTCCGTGGATACGGCAACTCTTTCTCCAACCCAGACCTTTACGGTGATTCCAAAGCAGATGACGGTCAAGCAGCTTCAGCAAGGCGCCTATTGGCTAAACGCCAAGTTTCTGGATTGGGAAGCACTTGCGAACCGTCATGAAACCTTTCTCAAGAATTACGATCAAGGCCAAGCTCGAACCAATATTCGGGCACCTAAAGGTAAACCAAAGCTTTCGGGGTTAGGTATTTTGTTACGAGTTCTTTTCTACATTGCCTTTCGAGCTTCCGATAGGGAGAGGAAAACCTTCTTTCGGATGCTTAAAGCTGCGAAGCGTTCTGCATACCCCAATGGGTTGCGCTTGACCCTTAATTCTTATCTTGTTGCCAAAGACAACATTATCGCCTTGGAACGGGAAAAGCCAGATTTTTGGAATGTAAAGAATCCAGCTTCCGAAGGGGCCATATCGGGATAGGCGGTTCAAGGAATTGTGTGAGAGGTACCTGCACATGAGCCGAATGAACCTCCATGCGTGTGATGGTCTAAAGCGTATCATTTTTCTTTAGGACTGACGGCACCCAAGCGGACGGGAAAGGATAGGTCATGGCACGACTATGCATCAAAATTGTCTTAGCTCTCTTGGTCTGCGCGCTTTCGGTAGGCCCTCCTCAAGGTGTTTCAGCAACAGAAACCTCCGATGAGGCTTTTTGGCTTGCCGCGGAACGAGCGTGTTATGCTGATGTGCATTGCATGATTCGAGCGGTAGAAAATGCGCCGCCTTTGCCTTGGTCTCGGGGGTGGGAAAATCCCGAAGAACTTTTTGACAGCTTGAAAAAAGCCCGTCGATTCGAAGCGCTTGGGTTGAGCGAGTCCGATGGGCGACAATTGCTTCAGGCTGTCTTGAAAGCACGAGCTTCGGCGAAGAATGCATCGACCAAGCCGTCCGTTTCTGAAGCCAGGATGGCATCCTTTGCCGCCTTTCTTCAGCCGCCTGCATTTCCTTATCGGGCCCCGGCGGAATTTGAACCGCTGGGGGCCGTTCTTTTTCGTTGGCCTTTCGACTGGTCCACGATGCAATCCATGTGGGCGAACATGATCAACATATGTGCTCAAGCAGGGGTTAAAGCCGTGGTGTGGGTTTCGACACCCTTGCAGCGGCGGGCTGCTCTTTCATATTTGCAGGAGCAAGGGGTTTCTACGGAACACATTCGCTGGGTCACGGATCCCACAGACTCGGTCTGGATTCGGGACTACGGACCTCAAGTCATTCGAGACGTCGACTCGGCACAATGGGGTGTCGTTGATTTTCACTACTATGACGATCGGAAAAAGGATGACAACACACCAAAGGTGATTGCCTTGGGGCTCCAGCTTCCTTACGTGGATCGTCAGCGCAGCGATGTGGTCTACACGGAAGGCGGCAATTTGAATAACGATGGATTTGGCGGTGTCGTCTATTCCCAGCGTACGTATAAACGGAACCCGAATGTGCCGCCCGAGGAGGTCGACCGTAGAATTCTGAGTGCCTTGCAGGCTACCAAGGCATTGGTACCGAAGGATCCGGTCCTCGACGGTACCGGGCATGTGGACATGTTCATGAAGATCGTTCGACCCGATACCGTGCTCATGGGCCAATACAATCCAGACCAAATCGATTATGCGGTGTTGGAAGACAATGCGGCGCTTTTCGCTCGAGAAACCAACGCTCGAGGGGAGCCGTGGCGGGTGGTGCGCATCGTCCAGCCCGACGTTTATTATACTCGTTTTCTGGTGCCCGTGGTACGCACATACACCAATTCTTTGATCATCAACGATTACGTCATTGTGCCGGTTTACGGAATTGCTGAAGATGAACAGGCTCTGGCCGTCTACCGAGAGGTGCTGCCGGAAAAAACGCTTGTTCCGTTGGATGCCCGGGATATCATTCCGTCCGGGGGCGCTTGGCATTGTGTTACCATGGAAATTGCCGTTCCGGAGCTGGCTCAGGCCAACCATTAACCTTGTGAATAGAGCTGTATCGGACCTCATGGTTCTTCCCGAGAAGCTACGATCGTCATCCCGTTTTAAATAAAGGCAAGATCTTCGGATATTCGATTCGAACAGACGTGTTTCTGCAACGAATGAAACGGAACATGACGGAACATTTCTCGGTACCCTTAGGCAACCATCTTGCTTCGAACTCCTGACTGATGACTCCTGTTTTCGATCATGCCCGAATTGCCATACCGCCAATTTTCATCCTATCTGAATTCCCTCAAGCAGGGCAAGGTCGGCGTTGCGCCCGTGTATCTGCTGCAAGGTGACGAGCTGCTCTGCAAGACGGCGCTTAACGATCTTCTCGATGTGCTCGTTCCTGTGGAAGACCGGATCACCCATTATGAAGCCTTCGAAGGCTTGCCGGAAAACCTTCCCAAGGCCATCGAATCGCTGCAGACGTTTTCTTTTTTTCCGGGGATCAAGATCGTCGGATTTCTCGATACAACCCTTTTTACAGAAAAGCTCGACGCGTCCAAGCTTTACGGCAAATGGCAGGAGGCCTGCTCCCGTCGGGAAAGTCGGAATGCCGCAAGCTATCTCCGGAAACTTTTGGTTGTCCGATCCATCGAGATGGATGCTCCTGAAACAGCCATCTTCGATGCCCTGAGCGATCTTGGCATGCGCGATGCCGATCGTCAGCGTCTATCGGAAACCTTGGTGGACGTCAGACGGATGGCACAGCAGGAGCCACCTGTGGAAGGCATCCAGTTGCTCGAAGCCGAAATCCGACGGGGGTTACCCGAAGGCCACCATCTCATCCTCACCGCCGAGGCAGTCGACCGCAGAAAATCGTTTTATAAGTTTTTGGTCGAACAAGGGACTGTCGTCGATTGCTCCGTGCCGAAAGAACTCTCGACAAAGGCTTCGCGTCAGGCGATGGAGACGCTTCTTGCAGGTGAGATGCAACGGATTCTGGATGGTTCTGGAAAGCGGTTGTCCGGCGCGGCCCGGGCGGCCCTTCTTGAGAAAACGGGTTATGACCTGAGGATGGTCACATCAGAACTCGCCAAGCTGGTTCAATATGCCGCAACGCGGACGGAAATTACGGCGGAGGATGTCGCTGCAGTCGTCGCCAAAACGAAGAAAGACCCCATTTACGAGTTGACCAATGCCGTCATGGAGCGAAAAACCGGTCAAGCGCTCCCCATGATGGCCTCCCTTCTCGAAAGCGGTCTGTTTCCTCCC
>Ga0101944_10003028_pt1 | contig 24818 bp, 21 predicted proteins | sample DewCreD2012metaG_FD_75245 | JGI IMG/M metagenome (GOLD analysis project Ga0101944, IMG submission 75245) | Hot spring sediment bacterial and archeal communities from British Columbia, Canada, to study Microbial Dark Matter (Phase II) - Dewar... ... | reverse complement strand
AGCCGATCGCGCCTAGCGGATTGGCCTTGTTCTGGCCCGCAATGTCGGGCGCCGACCCATGCACCGGCTCGTACAAGCCCGCCCAGGCGCCCGACGGCTTGCGGTCGCCGATCGAAGCCGAAGGCAACATGCCTATGGAGCCTGCCAGCACCGCGCCTTCGTCGCTCAGAATGTCGCCGAACATGTTTTCCGTGAGCACTACGTCGAAACGCTTGGGGTTAAGAATCAACTGCATGGCGCAGTTGTCCACCAGCAGGTGATCGAGCGCTACGTCCGGATACTCGGCGGCGATCTCGGTCACGACCTTCCGCCAGAGCTGCGAATTCTCGAGCACGTTGGACTTGTCCACGCTGGTGACTTTCTTCCTGCGTCCCCGCGCCAGGTTGAACGACATGCGCGCCACACGCTCGATTTCCGGGCGCGTATAGGCCATGGTGTTCACCGCACGCTGCTCGGCGCCCTCGCCCGTGATGCCCCGCGGCGTGCCGTAATAGATGCCGCCGGTAAGCTCGCGGACAATGATCATATCCACGCCGTCCACCAAGTGATTCTTCAGCGGCGAAGAATCCAGCAGCGCCTTATAAGAGCGCACCGGACGCAGGTTGGCGTAGACGCCCAACACCTTGCGAATGCCCAAAAGGCCTTTCTCCGGCCTTTGGTCCGGCGGCGCGTTGTCAAACTCCGGAAGCCCCACGGCGCCCATCAGCGTGGCGTCGGCCTTCAGCGCCAGTTCGACCGTCTCCGGGGGCAGCGGCGTGCCCGTCTTGTGGATGGCTACGCCACCCAACAATCCTTCCGTCAGTTCCAATTTGTGGCCGAACTTTCGCGCCACATGCTCGAGGACGCGGACCGCTTCGCGGCCCACCTCGACACCTATCCCGTCGCCGGGAAGCGACAGCACCCGTAAATGCATCAGATCAGCTTTGCGCCGCCGCCCGCACGCCTATCGTTTCTCGTACGATGGCGGCGATCTCCTCGTTTCGAACGCCTTTCTTGCGGTCCGCCAGAGCGGTAAAGCGCTGGTAGACCAGGTCGAGCTCTTCGCGGCTTAGCTCGAAGCCGAGATCCTGGCACCGCTTGCTGAGCGCATGGCGCCCGCTGTGCTTGCCCAGCACCAGGCGGCTTTCCGGCACGCCGACCGACCTTGGATCCATAATCTCATAGGTCGTGCGTTCCTTGAGGTAGCCGTCCTGATGGATACCCGCTTCGTGCGCAAAGGCGTTCTCTCCCACAATCGCCTTGTTGGGCTGAGGACCAAACGTAATCAGGGAGCTTAGAAGCTGGCTAGCGGGGAAAAGTTCGCGCGTGTTGATGGCCGTTTCAAACGGCAACCGGTCCGAGCGCACGCGCATGGCCATCACGACTTCTTCGAGCGAGCAGTTGCCCGCCCGCTCGCCGATGCCGTTTATCGTGCACTCTACTTGCCTTGCTCCGGCTTGGACCGCCGCCAGCGAGTTGGCCACCGCCAGGCCAAGATCGTCATGGCAGTGAACGCTGATGATGGCGCGGCCGTTCACCGCCCGCACCATGCGGCCGATCAACTCCGCATGCTCATCGGGCGTCGAATAGCCCACCGTATCCGGCAGGTTGACGGTTTGAGCGCCCGCCTCCACCACTGCTAGCGTAACCTGCTCTAAATAATCGGGATCGGTGCGGGTGGCGTCTTCGGCGGAAAACTCGACGTCGTCGGCGTACTGCTTAGCCAGCTCCACAGCCGCTACGGCTTCCTCCAACACCTGCTCCCGCGTCTTGCGGAGCTTGTACTTCAGGTGAATGTCGCTGGTAGCGATGAATGTGTGGATTCGGGGCTTTTTGGCGTATTTTAGCGCGCCTGCGGCGCGGTCAATGTCCAGTTTGCAGGCGCGCGCCAGCGCAGCCACCCGCGCCTCTGGGAACTCTCGGCTGACGGCTTCCACCGCCTCAAAATCCCCTTGAGATGCGATCGGGAAGCCCGCTTCGATGATATCTACATTTAAATCCAGAAGCTTACGCGCCATGCTCAGCTTCTCGTGTACGGTCATGCTGCACCCGGGCGACTGTTCGCCGTCTCGCAGCGTGGTGTCGAAAATGAATACGCGGTTGCTCATGGTACTAGCAGCTCTTCGTACTGCGGCTAATCAGGAAGCCCTAAGAACAGTCAGCCTTCCGCGGGAACGGAAGGCTGACTGTGGGCAAATTTGAAAGCCTAGCCGGCCCGGCCTGTTTCTCCGAACCAGCACACCCCGATTATGCAACGGCGGCTTTCAATTTAGCAAATTTATAATTCTTGTTATATCTATAATGTTCTATGATATCATAAGGTAGTCTTATATGGAACTCTTCCCGCTTAAGGTCTTCTTATCAGTAGCGACGGAGAAGCGCTTCTCCCGCGCCGCTGAAAAGATGCATCGAACTCAACCAGCTATCTCATTGGCAATTCAGAAGTTAGAGTCGGAGCTCGGCGAGAGGCTCATCGACCGCTCCGGCAAGGAGCTCATCCTCACCGATGCCGGCAAGGTTCTCCTGGAGTACGCCCGCAGGTTCGAAAGCCTGGAAGAGGAACTGAAAACCGCGCTGGCCGAATTGCGCGACAACGCCGCCGGGAGGCTCATCATTGGCGCCAACGAGTCGACTTCGCTCTATCTGTTGCAGCACATCGTCAACTACCGGCGCTTGTACCCGAAGGTTAAAGTCCAGGTCCGGCGCTGCCTGTCAAGCCGCATTCCATCTCAAATCGTGAGCGGCGAACTGGAGCTTGGGGTCATCAGCTTCGATCCCCATGACCCTCGCCTGGAGTCGCTGATCATCTACCAAGACAGGCTGTGCTTTGTGGTTTCTCCTAAGCATCGCTTCGCCAAGCGGGAGTCGGTTTCCATCTCCGAACTAGGCATGGAAACCTTCATCGCTCATAACGTCGTCTCCCCGTACCGCGAAGTGGTCCTGCGAACCTTCGAGCAGCACAAAGTTCCGCTGAACATGGACGTGGAAATGCCCACTGTCGAGACCATCCGCAAGATGGTGCAGCGCAATGAAGGCGTGGCATTCCTTCCCAAGATGTGCGTCTCCCAGGAATTACAGCAGGGCACGCTGAGGGCGGTGAGAATCGAAGAGTTGAGCGTGGACCGCCCCATCCGGCTCGTTCACCCTGCCAAACGGGCGTTAAGCCATGCCGCCCGCGCCTTTCTCGAACTGGTCCGCAGCGCGCCCGCCGACTGATCCCCTGCCCGGCGGACTGTGATACAGTTTCTACGACGGCCCATGATCGGAGAACAAAGATTGAGGCGGATCGCCGTGGCGGCGTTCGCCGCCGCCGTTATTTGGCTGCCGCTTTCCTGCCAAAGGAAAGCCAGCGGCAACGCCCGGGTATGGCGGATGGGTGAGCAGGTGAAGGTCGGGCCGCTGATTTATAGCGTGCTCGAAGCAGAGTGGCACGCGGATCTCAGAGCGGGCGACAAACAGGTGGTCCCGCAGAATCGGTTCCTGATGGTTCGCCTCAGCGTAACCAATAGCGGCGGGCAGCCAGTGAGCGTGCCGGGCGTTTCGCTCGAGGGCGCCGGCGGCGAGGCATATTACGAGCAAACCGAGGTCGAAGGCGTTCCCGACCGGCTTCCGCCCTTGCGCCACCTGGCTCCGGCTGAAACCATTGTTGGGCGCGTCTTGTTCGATGCCCCCCAAAACGCATACCGCCTTAGGGTGCGCGAGGAGGGCGAACCGGATCAGCCAGAGGACAAGTTGGCTGCGGCTCTCATCGACATTCCGCTCAATTTGCCTTCGCCGCTTTCGATTCCCGTCAAACAGTGACGAGGCGGTCATGCGGCTGCCGGCTTTGGCTTTGCTCATCTGGGCGGCGCCGCCGCAACCCCTCACCATAGTCCAGCCTCAGTTCCATCAGTTCGAAGACGGACCTGCCTTGCCCGCCGCTTCTCCTTTCCATTCGGGCGACACAGTTTTCTTCAGCTTTCAGGTAGCCGGGTTCAAACCCGAAGGCGAGGACCAGACCGTGCAACTCTCCTACAGCTTATCGGTGCGCGACGCCGACAACCTGGCCTTGACCGAAACCAAAAGCGGCAAGCTGCGCGCCGAACTCGCGCCCCAGGACAAAGACTGGAAGCCTAAGATCCGGTGGGACTTCGTCATCCCGCCGTGGGCGCTCTCCGGAACCTACCGCTTGAGCGCCGTGGTGCGGGACCTAAATACCGGACAAGAGACCTCCCGCGAGTTCCCGTTCTCAGTCCGTGGACCCGCTATTGCCCCTGTGGACAAACTCAGCGTCCAGAACTTTCGCTTCTTCCGCTCTGAGGACGAGAGCGAACCTTTGAGATCCCCTGCCTACCGTCCTGGTTCGGAGGTGTGGGCACGTTTCGATATCACCGGTTTCAAGCTAGGCGAGAAGAACCGCCTGCATCTCGAATACGACATCGCCGTGCTCTCCCCGGCGGGCAAGCAAATTTACTCGCAAGCCAACGCCGCAGTCGAAAAAGAGGAGTCGTTTTACCCCAAGCGCTTCGTTCCCGCGGCTTTCAGCCTGAGCCTTACTCCGGCGGTGAAGCCCGGTCCCTACACGGTTGTATTGTCCCTGCGCGACGGCGTCGGCTCTCAAACCGCCGAGAGCCGTCATGTCTTTACCGTCGAATAGCCGCAACTCCGTTGAGATTCGGCCCCCGTCCGCCGTACTACCTTACGTGGCCCTTTTTCAGACCCGGAGCGCGGCTGTGTTCGGCATTGACGCTCATCCGATTCATGTCGAAATCGACATGTACGCCGGCGAGGCGCGCGAGATCGTCGTCGTCGGCATGCCCGATACGGCGGTAAAGGAGAGCCGCCAGCGCATCAAGTCCGCCCTGGCCAACACGGGCTACCATTACCCGGCCAAGTGCGTGACCGTGAACCTGGCTCCTGCCAATCTGCGCAAAGAGGGGGCAGGGTTCGACCTGCCCGTCGCGGTGGGCATTCTCGGCGCGATGGGAATGGTGGCGCCGGCTGCTGACACAATGCTTGCGGGCGAGCTTTCGCTAGACGGGTCTTTGCGTCCCGTCCGCGGGGCGCTGCCGATTGCCGTTTGCGCCCGCAAGGAAGGCATCGCACGCTTGGTCCTGCCCGCTGAGAATGCGCCCGAAGCCGCCGTGGTGGAAGGCGTGCGCGTGTTCGGCTTGCGCCATTTGGCTGAGGTCGCCCGCTTGCTCAATGGCGACGCGAGCTTTCCCGCCGCCGCGCCTGCGAACGCTCATCAAGCGCCGCCGGAAAACGCCGCGCCCGATTTCGCCGACGTCAAGGGTCAAACCGCCGCCCGCCGCGCCTTGGAAGTAGCCGCCGCCGGGGCCCACAACGTTTTGATGATTGGTCCGCCGGGCTCCGGCAAGACGATGCTGGCCAAACGCATGGCCGGCATTCTGCCGCCTCTCACCTTTGAGGAGGCTCTCGAGACCACCAAAATCCATAGCGTCGCCGGAGTCCTGCCCGCCGGGCAGGGACTGCTCCGCGCGCGCCCGTTCCGCGCGCCGCACCACACGATTTCAGACGCCGGACTCATTGGCGGCGGCACGGGCATGCCCCGCCCCGGCGAAGCCAGCCTGGCTCACAACGGCGTTCTCTTTCTGGATGAGTTGCCGGAATTCCCTCGCAACGTCCTCGAACTCCTCCGGCAGCCGCTCGAAGACGACTCCGTCACCATCGCCCGGGCGAACATGACCCTGGCGTTTCCCGCCCGCTTCATGCTTGTCGCGGCGATGAACCCGTGCCCGTGCGGATTCCACGGCGACCCGGCGCGGGAGTGCCGCTGCACCGGCGGGATTATCCAGCGGTACTTGGGGAAAATCAGCGGCCCGCTGCTGGACCGCATCGACCTCCACCTTGAGGTTCCGGCGGTCCCCTACAAAGAGCTGCGTTCCCAGGGTCCAACCGCCTGCTCCGCCGAAATGCGCGCCCGTGTGGTACGCGCCCGCGAAATCCAGCAGCGCCGCGGCTTCTACAACGCCCACATACCCCACAAGGAACTCCGCGCCCTCTGCCGCCTGGATGACGCGGGCGAGCGCACTCTCGAAATGGCCGTCCGCCGCCTGGGTCTCTCCGCCCGCGCCCACGACCGCATCCTCAAAGTCGCCCGCACCATCGCCGATCTCGACGGAAGCCAAACCCTGGCCGCCAAACACCTGGCCGAAGCCGTCCAATACCGCAGCCTCGACCGCAGTTACTGGAGTTGAGCCGTTCCGGCGCGCCGGACGCCGCCCGCCCAGCCGTGAGACCTCACGGCTTGCCACTCCGCGCCCCGAGCATCTTCTGATAACACGCCCGCATTTGTGCGAGGATTTCCTCGGGAATCGGCCTCGGCGGCTCGCTCTTGTGGTACTCGTGGCAGAGCGCAATCGTCTTCTTCAAACTCTCGATGAATTCCACGCACGGAGCGCAGCCTTCGATGTGCTGCCGCAGCCTCTCGCAATCGCCTTCTGGCAGTTCCTGATCCAAGTACTCCGAAAGCCGTTCGAACACCTCGCGGCACTCTTCAGCCCGATGCTCCTTGGGGCGCCCGCTCATATTTTTTCGGTCCTCTCCTGTCTGGCTGAGCGCAAATACTGGTCCAGGCGCTTGCGTAAAGCCAAACGCGCCCGGTGCAGCCGGGTCTTAACGACGTCCGTCCCCACTTCCAGGACCTGCGCGGCTTCCTCTGTCGAAAGCTCCTCGACGTCGCGGAGCAAAATCACCGTCCGGTAGATTTCCGGCAGTTCCGCAATCGCTTGATCCAACTCCCGGCGCAATTCCCCCTGCAACACCAAATCGTCGGGCAAGGCGGACCAATCCGCGATCTGAAGCTTCCTCCGTTCTCCGTCGCCTTCGAAAGCCGGCAGGAACTCCTCGAGCGACAGCTCCTGAGACGGCGCAAAAACGCTCTTGCGCCGCTTCATGTAGCAGGCGTTGCGCGCAATCCGGAACACCCACGCCTTCAGCCGTTCCGGCTCCCGCAATTGATCCAGGCTGGCGAAGACCTTCATGAGCGTTTCCTGGGAAACCTCCTCTGCGTCCTCGCGCTGCCCGCACATGAGGTAGCTGTATTGGAAGACTTTGGCGCCGTAAGTCTCCACGAACCGGTCGAAGGCGCCGGGATAGCCCTCCAGCAGTTGGCGGGCCAGTTCAGCATCCGGGCTCTTGTCGTGTGCCACTTCATTTTATTGTAAAGGCACTCCGTAGCCCCCTTGACATGGCGGCTCCCGGCCGTTAAGTAACAAGATGCGGGCCAACCGGAAAAGTGACACTGTAACTCTATGGCCGCGAGTGCATCTTGCTTGACAGAAACCCCGCTTGGAGTCGGAATGAAACACTGTGGAATCCTGTGCGCGGCGGTCCTTGCCGCCCCCCTGTGGGCGCAGGAACCGCTCAGCCTGAGCGATGCGGTGCGGATGGCCGTTCAGAAACATCCGGCTGTGGAGGCCAGCGCCGCGAAACTGCGCGCCGCCGATGCGCGCATTGAGCAAGCCCGCAGCGGCAGGCTGCCGCGGGTGAATTACCAGGAATCCTGGATGCGAAGCGACAACCCCGTCTTCGTGTTTGGTTCGCTGCTCACGCAGCACCAGTTCACGGAGCGCAATTTTGACGTCCGTTTCCTGAATCGACCGGACTTCTTGAACAATTTCCAGTCCACGATCACCGTGGACCAACCCATTTACGACGCCCGCCAGACGAAGTCCATGACCGCCGCCGCCAATTTGGGCAAGGAGATTGCCGGCGAGGACGACCGCCTGACCAAACAAAACCTCATCGCCAACGTCGTCCGCGCCTACTTCGGCGCCGTCGTCGCCGTCGAGGCGCTGAAAGTAGCCGGCGAAGCGGTCAAGTCCGCCGAAGCCGACCTTCAGCGCGCCGAAACCATACGAGCCGCAGGCATGGCCACCGACGCCGACGTGCTTTCCATCAAAGTCCATCTCGCCGCCATGCGCGAAAAGCAGATCCAGCGCGCGAATGAATTGGAGGTCGCCCGGGCGGCGCTCAACGAGGCCATAGGCTTGCCCCTCGACGCCAAACACGACCTCACCACGCCTCTTACGCCCGCCGCCCTGCGAGAACTCGAAGCGAGCGCCGAAAAGATGGCTCTCGACTTACGCCCGGAAGTCCGGCAGCTTCGCCTCGCGGCGCGCGTGGCCGAGACCCAGATCCAGGCGGCCAAAGGCGCCATGCTCCCGCAGGTCTTCTTCCGCGCCGGTTTCGAAGCCGACCGGCAGGAGTTCATCCGCAAAGGCGGCGCTAACTGGATGTTTGGCGCCACCTTGCGGTGGAACTTGTTCAATGGTTACGCGGACAAGCAGCGCATCGCCGAGGCGAGCCAGAATCTCACCGCCACGCAGGCGCAGCTCAAGCAGATGCAGTCCGGCGTGCAACTCCAGGTGCGCAACGCCAAGTCGAACCTGAGCTCCGCGCGCGAACGCATCCAAGTGGCTCAAGCGGCTGTCGCCATGGCGGAAGAAAGCCTGCGAATCACAAAGAACCGGTACGAAGCCGGTCTCGCCACGGTGACCGACCTGTTGCGGAACGAAACGGCGCTGCTCGAAACCAAGATGCGCTTGTTGGCGGCGGTCTACGATGAGCGGCTCGCGGCGACGGCTGTGAGCCTGGCTGCGGGGACGCTGACCCCCGAATCGGAGGTTTTGAAATGAAGACGATCATGCGAAGCATTCCTGTTGTTGCTCTGATTACAGTTCTCGCCGGCTGCGGCGGAAAGAAGGATTCTCATTCCGCCAAGATGGCGCCCGCGGCGGCGCCGGTTCCCGTGCAGGTCATCGAGGCGGCGCTGACCGACGCGCCCGCCACCTACGAAGCCGTCGGAACGGTCCGCGCACGGACAACCGGCGTCCTCTCCGCCAAGGTCATGGGTTACGTGCGGGAAGTGAAAGTGGGAGTGGGCGATTCGGTTCAAGCGGGACAGTTGCTGGTCGAACTCGACGCCCGCGACCTCGACACGCAGGTGCGGCAAGCCGAGGCCATGCAACAGGAAGTGCGCGATGCCGAGCGGGAGGTAAACAACGCCGCCGCCTCAGCTAAAGCGCAACTGGAATTGGCTCAGGTCACTTTCCGGCGCATGGAGGACCTGTTCCGCAAGAAATCCATCTCCAACCAGGAGTTCGACGAAGCCGCCGCGCGCCTCAAAGTCGCACAGGCGAGTTATGAGATGGCGCTGTCCAAACAGCAGCAGGTTCGCGCCAAGGCGAAGCAAGCCGAAGAAGCGGTTCAATCCGCCCGGATCATGCGCGGGTACGCGCGACTCACGGCGCCTTTCTCCGGAACCGTGATCGAAAAGAGAGTCGAGCCGGGCAACCTCGCCGTGCCGGGCGCGCCGCTATTTGTCATCGAACAAGCAGGATCCTTGCGCCTCGAAGCGCCGGTGGAAGAGTCGAAAAAGTCCGTGATCCGCGTGGGTTCTCCGGTAACCGTTCACCTCGAAGCCTTGCAGCGAACCGTGCCCGCGCGCGTCTCCGAGGTGGCGCCCGCGGTGGACCCCATGTCCCGCACCTACACCGTGAAAATCGATCTCCCGGCCATCCCTAACCTGCATAGTGGCATGTACGGGCGCGCGGTGTTTCCTTTAGGCGCGCCCAAGAAGACGCTGACGGTGCCGGCGGGCGCCCTCATCGAGCAGGGGCAGGTGACCTCGGTGATCGTGGCGGACGGCAACATCGCCCGCCACCGCCTGGTAACCGTTGGCAGCCGCGGCGAAAAGAGAGTCGAGATCCTCTCCGGGCTTACGCCCGGTGAAAAGGTGATCTTCCCGCGTCCCGCAACTCTCGCCGACGGCGCCCGCGTGGAGGTCCGCCCGTGAAACCGGAACGCCTCGGCATCGCCGGACGGCTGGCCCAGGGCTGGATCAACTCCAAGCTCACGCCGCTGTTCATCGGCGCGTCCTTGTTGCTCGGCGCCTTCGCGGTGGTGAAACTGCCGCGCGAGGAGGAACCGCAGATCATCGTCCCGATGATCGATATTTTCGTGGGGATGCCCGGCGCCTCGGCGCGGGAAGTCGAAGAGCGCGTCACCAAGCCGATGGAAAAGCTGCTCTGGGAGATCCCCGGCGTCGAGTACATCTATTCCACGTCGCAGCCCGGCGGCGCGCTCGCCATCGTGCGCTTCAAGGTGGGCGAAGACGAAGAGAAGAGCATCGTCAAGCTGAACCAGAAGATGTTCGCCAACTTCGACCTCATTCCGCCCGGCGCCACTCCGCCGCTCATTAAGCCGCGCTCCATCGACGACGTCCCCATCCTCGCGCTGACGCTGTCGAGCGAACGCTACGACGCTTTCCAGTTGCGGCAGGTGGCGGCGCAGATGCACGACGCAATCAAGCAGGTGGACGACGTCTCCCAGGTGACCATTATCGGCGGGCAGCGGCGCGAAATCCGCGTCACCCTGGACGAATCCCGCCTCGCGGCTTACAGCCTGTCTCCGGGACAGGTCTTCCAAGCCCTCGGATCTTCGAACCGCAAGCTCGCCAGCGGCAAGTACTCCTCCGCGAACAAGGAGGTCTTGCTCGAAACCGGCGAATTCTTGCGCTCAGCCGATGACGTCCGCAACGTCGTCGCCGGAGTTGCCAATGGCAGGCCCGTGTACGTGCGTGATGTCGCGGATGTCCACGATGGGGGCGAGGAGCCGTCTCAGTACGTCCACTTTGCCGCCCGTGGACCGTTTTTGCCGGCGGTCACCTTGTCCATTTCCAAGCGCAAGGGCACGAACGCTATTGAGGTCGCCAACAATGTCCTGCGCCGCGTGGACGGCATGAAGGGTCAGCTCATTCCCTCCGACGTTACCCTCTCGATTACCCGGCACTACGGTGAAACGGCGAGTGAGAAGTCGAACGAACTTCTCTTCCACATGGCCATTGCCGTCGTCTCCGTCAGCTTGCTCATCGGCATCACGCTGGGAATGCGCGAATCGCTCATCGTCTTCATCGCCATTCCCGTCACCCTCGCCCTGACGCTGACGGTCTTCTACTTGTACGGCTACACGCTCAACCGCATCACGCTTTTTGCGTTGATCTTCTCCATCGGCATCTTGGTCGACGACGCGATTGTGGTGGTGGAGAATATCGTCCGCCATGCCCGGATGCCGGGCAATCAAGGGCGGTCGATAGCCGTGGTGGCGGTGGAAGCCGTGGATGAGGTGGGCAATCCCACCATCCTCGCCACTCTCACCGTCATCGCCGCCATCCTCCCCATGGCCTTCGTCGGCGGTCTGATGGGACCGTACATGAGGCCCATTCCCATCGGCGCATCGGCGGCCATGGTCTTCTCCATGATCGTCGCTTTCCTGGTGACGCCTTGGGCCGCCATCCGCATTCTGGGGCGCGGCGGCCACCACGCCCACGGCGAGCGCGAGGACCCGTTCACCCGCGCCTACCGCTGGTTCATGGATCACACCCTCCACAATCCGGTCTGGCGCTGGGGCTTCCTGGGGCTCGTGACGGCGCTGCTGCTTGGCTCGATGGCTCTTGTCTATATCGAGTTCGTCAAAGTTAAGATGCTGCCCTTCGACAACAAGAGCGAGTTTCAGGTCATCATCGACATGCCTGAGGGAACCACCTTGGAGGAAACCGCGCGGGTCACCCGCCTGCTTGCCGAAGCTGTGTTGAAGCACGAAGAAGTGGTGAACGTGCAAACCTACGCCGGAACCGCTTCGCCGTTCAACTTCAACGGCTTGGTGCGGCACTACTTTCTGCGGGCCGGCTCCAACGTCGCAGACATCCAGGTTAACCTCAAGCCCAAGCACGAGCGCGATCTGCAAAGCCACGATATCGCGAAGCAAATCCGCAATGAGCTTGCGCCGATAGCCCGCCAGAACCGCGCCAACGTCAAAGTCGCCGAAGTGCCGCCTGGTCCCCCGGTGCTGCAAACCTTGGTGGCGGAAGTCTACGGCGGCACCCAGGAAGGGCAACTTCGCATCGCTCGCCAATTGAAAGAAATGTTCGAAAAGACCGACGGCGTGGTGGACGTCGACTGGTACGTTGAGGACGATCAACCCAAGCAAACCCTGGTGGTCGACAAAGAGAAGGCGGCGCTGCACGGCATCACCGAGGAAGATATCGCGCGCGTCATGCGCATCGCTTCAGCGGGTGAAGCCGCCGGACTCGCCCATATCCCCTCTGCCAAGGAGGACGTACCCATCACCGTGCGCCTGGACCGCGCCACCCGCTCGGACATCGACCGCATCCTCAACTTGAAGGTCCAAGGACGCACCGGGGCCCTGGTGGCGCTCCGCGAACTCGTGCGCGTCGAAAGCCGGATCGAGGATAAGAGCATCTACCACAAGAACCTGATGCCGGTCACCTACGTTACAGCCGACGTAGCCGGCGCCATGGAAAGCCCCGTGTACGCCATCCTCAAATTGGGTCCGCAAATCGCCAAGATGCAACTTCCGGAGGGATACGCTCTCGAGCAGTACACCGCGCGCCAGCCGTTCGACACCAGCCGCTACGCCATGAAGTGGGACGGCGAATGGCACATTACTTATGAGGTCTTCCGCGATCTCGGCATCGCTTTTGCCGCCGTTCTGGTGCTCATCTATGTGCTCGTTGTAGGCTGGTTCCAATCCTTCATCACTCCGCTGGTCATCATGGCGGCGATTCCGTTCTCGCTGGTCGGCATTCTGCCGGCTCACGGGATGCTGAACGCGTTTTTCACCGCTACGTCCATGATCGGCTTCATCGCCGGCGCCGGGATCGTGGTGCGGAATTCGATCATCCTGGTGGACTTCATCGAACTGCGGCTCCGCGAGGGCATGCCGCTCGATCAGGCGGTGATCGACGCGGGCGCCATCCGCTTCCGCCCGATGATGCTCACCGCGGCTGCGGTGGTCGTAGGCTCGGTAGTGATCCTGTTCGATCCGATTTTCCAAGGCTTGGCCATTGCGCTGATGGCGGGGGAGATCGCCTCCCTCTTGTTGTCGCGAATGACCGTTCCAATCGTGTATTTCATCCTGAACCGGCGCCGTCCGGCGCAGGCAGCATCTGTTGAAGAGGGGAGCTTGACATGACAGTCGACCGTTACTTGCGAATGATCGCTGGGTTTTTCGTGATTCTCAGCGTGGCTTTGGGGTACTACGTTCATCCGGGATGGTTTCTGTTCACCGTATTCGTGGGGCTGAACCTGTTTCAGTCCGCTTTCAGCAATTGGTGTCCCATGATGACCATCCTCAAGAAGTTTGGCGTAAAGTCCTGCGCGCACGAAACCGCCGGGAAGGCATGAGCCGGGCGAGTCCAACACCACGGATACTCGTCGTGTATACTGACTTCTCGGCCTGAGGAGCCTGCATGGATACCGCCCTGGCAATCCACCGTTTCCATTTCGCCTTCACCGTCACGTATCACTACATCTTCCCGCCTTTGACCATGGGACTCGCCTTGTTGATGGCGATTCTCAAAACGATGTACATACGCACGGGCAAGGAACACTACAACGACTCCGCGAAATTCTGGGCCAAAATCTTCGCCGTCAATTTCGCCATGGGGGTCGTCACCGGGATTCCCATGGAATTCCAGTTCGGCACGAATTGGTCCCGGTTTTCGAAGGCGGCGGGAGGCGTCATCGGGCACACGCTGGCCATGGAAGGCGTCTATTCCTTCTTCCTGGAGTCTTCCTTCCTGGGGCTTTTCCTGTTCGGGGAGAAGAAATTGGGGAAAATCGGCCATTGGATCACATCGCTGTGCGTCTTTGCGGGTTCGTGGCTCTCCGGATTCTTCATCATCGCCACGAACGCCTGGATGCAGCACCCGGTGGGTTATACACGCGGGCCGAACGGAGAAATCCAGTTGGAGAGCTTCTGGGCGCTCATGCTCAACCCTTGGACTTTCTGGCAGTACGCGCATAACATGACCGCCGCTGTCTTCCTTGCCGCCGTCGTGATGGCTTCGATCGGTTGCTTCTACCTGCTGAACCGGCGCCATGAGGAGTATGGGCGAAGCTTCGTCCGCATGGGTGTGATCACCGGGTTCATCACTTCGGTCCTGCTGCTTATGCCCACCGGCGACGGTCAGGGCAAAATGGTGGCCCGCCATCAGCCGGTGGCGCTGGCCGCGATGGAGGGGCTGTTCGAAACCCGCCAGGGCGCGCCCATCGCCATCCTCGGGCAGCCCGACATCGAAAAGCAGCGCCTCGACAATCCTCTCACCATCCCCAACATGCTGAGTTTCATTACTTACCGCCACTGGACGGCTGAGGTGAAAGGATTGGACGCTTTTCCGCGCGACCAGTGGCCGGATAACATCCCGCTGCTGTTTTACAGCTTTCACATCATGGTGGGCTTGGGCACCATCTTCATCGCGATCATGACCATCGCCGCCTTTCTGCTCTGGCGCGGCAAGCTGTTCCATAGCCGTCCCATGCTTTGGGTGCTGATGCTGCTCCTGCCTTTCCCGTACATCGCCACCACGGCAGGTTGGATGACAGCCGAGCTGGGGCGGCAACCTTGGCTCATCTATGGCCTGATGCGCACCGCGGACGGATCATCACCGCATGTTTCCTCCGGCAACGCCATGTTCTCGTTGCTGGGTTTCATGGGCATGTACACGGTGCTCAGCATCCTGTTCCTGTTCCTCTGCTACCGGGTGATCGATAAAGGACCGGAGCAAGCGGGCGCAGCGGCGCACTATTGATCGAAGGAGGGCCGTCATGGAGATTATCTGGTTTTGCATCGTGGCGGCGATGATCGCCACCTATGTGGTGCTCGACGGCTTTGACATCGGCGCGGGCATCGTGCACTTATATGTGGCGCGGGACGACGCCGAGCGCCGCAAAGTCATCCGCTCGGTCGGACCCGTTTGGGACGGCAACGAGGTTTGGCTGCTCGCCGGCGGCGGGGTCCTGTATTTCGCTTTTCCCGGACTGTACGCCTCCAGTTTCAGCGGCTTCTATCTCCCCCTGATGATCGTGCTGTGGCTGCTCATCCTCCGGGCGCTCTCCATCGAACTGCGTAATGCGATCGACGCGCCCACATGGCGGCCGTTTTGGGACGCCGGCTTTTTCGGCGCGAGCGCCCTGCTCGCCATTCTGTTTGGCGGAGCGCTCGGAAACGTCGTACGCGGGGTGCCGCTCGACAAAAACGGCGACTTCTTCCTGCCCTTGTGGACGAACTTCCGCGTCCAAGCCGATGCCGGAATCCTGGATTGGTACACCATCTCGGTCGGCGCCCTTGCGTTTCTCACGCTGACCCAGCACGGCTCGCTTTGGGTGGTCTACAAGACCGATGGCGCCATCCGCGAACGCGCTCTCAAGCTGGTCAAACCGCTCTGGGCCGCCATTCTTCTGGCGACCATCGCCGTCACCGTGATGAGTTGGAGCGTGCAGCCGCAAATTCCGGCCAATTTCGCCGCGTATCCGTGGGGTTACGTCTTCCCGGCTCTGGCGCTTGCCGGCTTGGGATGGATCGCCGCCAGCGGCTTCGGCAAGAAGGAACTGAACAGCTTCCTCGGATCCGTTCTCTATATCGCCGGCATGCTTACCAGCGCGGCGTTCGGCATCTTTCCCGACGTGTTGCCGGCCATCGGCGAACCGGGTAACAGCCTTACGATATATAACACCGCCGCCTCTCCTTATGGGCTGAAAGTGGGATTGGGCTGGTGGATCCCGGGCATCATACTCGCCACCGGCTACACCGTCTATGTGTACCGCTCGATGCGCGGCAAGGTCTCCCTCGAAGAGGGCGGCCACTAGGCAAAGGCGGAGCCGCCTTCCCAGCACCCCCGGCGCTCCTCAAGCCAACTTGAACGCCACGCGGTTGAGTTCGGCCACGACGTCTTGAGAAGACAAGCCGAGTTTGCGGCATACCGACTCGACTGAACAGTCGTCGCACGATTCTCGAAATCCCAGCCGTTCGAAAACCGCGGCCGTATCCGGGTAGTTGACCTTCACTTCACGGACCGTCATTCCAGCCCTGATCAGTTCATCGAAGCGATTCATGCCCACCCCCGACATTCCTCCCCTCCAGAATAGCCGATCCATAGCCAGATTCCCTACAACCCACTTAAAAGTGGGTGTACTTGTCCAAGCCGATGTGCTAGACTGTAGTTGGCGCTATCTCCATGAACTGGAGAGATTTATACCAATCAAAGCTGGTTTCCGCGAGTGCGGCGATGCGCATCGTTCGTTCCGGCGATACCGTCTTCCTCCACCAGGGATGCTCGGAGCCGGAAGCTTGCGTGGCGGCGCTCGTGCAACGCGCCGGCGAGCTGCGCGACGTCACGATCATCCACATGATGACTTATGGCTCGGCGGAGTATACGAAACCCCAGTACGAAGGCGTCTTCCGGCATAAAGCGTTTTTCATCGGCGCCAACGTCCGCGAAGCGGTTCAAGACGCCCGCGCCGATTACATCCCCATTTTCCTGCACGAAATCGAGGGGCTCTTCGAGCACGGCGAGATACCGGTGGACGTCGCCGTCATCCAATGTACTCCGCCCGACGAGCACGGCTACATGAGCCTCGGCGCCGGAGTGGACATCAATTTCGCCGCCATCAAGGCAGCCCGGCACGTCATCTTCGAGGTAAACGACCAAGCGCCCCGCACGCTCGGCAACAGCTTCGTGCACGTGCGGCAAGCGGACCAAATCGTCGAGGCTTCCTATCCGCTCGCCGAACACCATACCTCCGAAGTCGAGGAAGTCCACCGGGTAATCGCACGCCAAATCGCCAACATGGTCCCCGACGGCGCCACGCTCCAAACCGGCATCGGCGCGGTGCCCGAAACCTTGCTCACCTACCTCAAAGATCACAAGGACTTGGGCGTGCACACCGAAATGTTCTCGGACGGCGTTATCGACCTGATGCAGTCCGGCGTCATCAATAACGCCCGCAAGACGCTTCACCCCAATAAAACCATCGCCGGATTCGTCCTCGGCACGAAACGGCTGTTCGACTTCATACACAACAACCCCGCCATCGAACTCCACCCCACCAGCTACGTCAACAACCCCGAGGTCATTGCCCGCAACGACCGCATGGTGGCGGTGAACGCCGCCATTGAAGTCGATCTCACCGGGCAAGTTTGCTCGGACTCCATCGGCGCCAAACCTTACAGCGGCATCGGCGGGCAGGTGGACTTCATCCGCGGCGCCGCTCGTTCCAAAGGCGGCTTGCCCATTATAGCCATCACCTCCACTGTCAAGGACGGCGAGATATCCCGCATCGTCCCCGTGCTCAAGCCTGGCGCAGGAGTGGTCACCTCCCGCGGCGACGTGCATTATGTGGTGACGGAATATGGAGTGGCTTACCTGCACGGCAAGAGTATCCGGGAACGAGCCGAGGCTCTGATCCAAGCCGCGCATCCCAAATTCCGAGATGAGTTGACCAGAGCTGCCGAACAGATGGGCTTGTTCCGGCGCAGCGCGCTCCTGGGGGTATAGCAGGACTTGATATGCTGCCCCTTACGGAGCCTTCATGCAGCCTCTGAGCAGGAGAGCCTTATTCGCCGGCGCCGGAGCGCCTTTTGTGCGCGCCGCCTCCGAGCGCCCTAACCTCTTGCTGATCATGACCGATCAGCAGACGCACGACGCCATGTCGTGCGCCGCAAATCCGTGGCTCAAAACGCCCGCCATGGATTCCCTGGCGGCGGATGGAGTGCGGTTTGCGCACTGCTACACGCCATATCCTGTGTGCTCGCCAGCGCGCAGCAGCGTCTTCACCAGCCGCATGCCCCACGAAACCGGCGTGCGTGTGAACGGCAAAGCCATCCGCTCCGGCATGCCCACCATGGGCGAGATCTTCCGCGATGCCGGCTACGAGACTGTCTATGGAGGCAAGTGGCACCTCCCGAGAAGCTTCGACGGCATGACCGCCTTTACCCGCCTGATTGGCGGCAGCAGCCAGGGCAAGGACATGGACGAACCTCTCGCCACCGCCTGCGCCAAATGGCTGCGCGCTAAGCCGCGACAGCCCTTCCTCATGGTGGCGTCGTTCATGAATCCTCACGACGTCTGCCAGTGGATCCGGGACCATAAGGGGCGCCGCGAACACCCCAACCTTGCTCAGTATCCGCCCGCGCCCCTCAACATGGCTGCCGATCCTGACGAACCCGAATTCATGCGCCACCACCGCACGCAGGGTATCGACCTGATGTCGCAGGGCGTCGGCATCGCCGCCGAATGGCGCGTCGAAGAATTCCGGCACTATCTCCACGATTACTATCGCATGGTCGAAGCCGTCGACCGGCAGATCGCGCGCTTGCTGGCTGCTTTGCGGGAGACCGGTCTCGACCGCAACACGTTCGTGATCCTGACGAGCGACCATGGCGAAGGCATGGGCGCGCACCGTTGGGTTCAGAAGGCTTCTTTCTATGATGAATCTGTCCGCGTGCCGTTCCTGGTGAGCGGCGCGGGCGTCCGCCGGCGGGGCGCGGTGGACCATCAGAGTCTCGTGTCATTGATCGATATTCTGCCGACATTCTGCGACTTCGCTGGCGTACCTGCGCCTTCTCCGGTCAGGGGAGCGTCGCTGAGGGGCGCTCTCGAGGGCAAGCCGCTCGACCGCCAGTTCGTCGTCTCGGAACTCCGCTACGGCGACGAGACGCGTGAAGGGCGGATGGTGCGCACCGCCCGTTTTAAGTACATCGTTTTTAACGGCGGCGCCAACCCCGAACAATTGTTCGACCGCGAAACCGACCCCGGCGAAATCCTGAACTTAGCACGAAACCGTGACTACGCCAAAGTCCTTGCCGGGCACCGCGAGATCCTCCGCCATTGGATCAAAGCCAGCGAAGATGACTTCCGCCCCCCTGTAGGGGACTGACTACTCTGGCCCGATGCGCTTTTTGCGAGCGCACGGAGATGCCTGTCCCCTTCGCGCCATCCTCAACGCAAAGTGCCCCGCCCTTTGCGCAAACACCACCGGCGCCAGCACGAGCGGATCGCACAACAGGGCGTACGCCAGCGTCTGCCGCCACCGCCCGCCGCGCGCCGCCGCTTCCAGCCTCCGCTCCAGCCAGCCGCCCCACCGCGCCGCCACCCAGTTCGGCGACAAATCCAGCCGCGGCGCGATCCCCCACAACCGCTTCAGTCTCTCCAGCGCGACGTACACCACCGAATCGAGCCGCGCCTCCTGAATCTGCGACGGCAGCCTGCTCCAGCCGAGCTCTGGAAAGCGCTCAATCAGCAGCTTCAGGTCGTACATCTGCGACAGCCCGAAGTTGTGCTTCGCCGCGTGCAGCGCCAGAAAGAGGAACTCGTCCTCCGGAGCGAGCACCCGGATCTCGAATCCGCGCAGCGATCGGAACGGCGACGCCCGCCCCACCAATTCCGCCGCCTCCAGGGGGCGTGAGAAGTCAGCCGACGCCCGGTAGTGCAATTCCAGCGAGACCGAGCGGTCGCGGATCAACACCAGATGTGGATTCTGTGGAGCGCTCCGTTTGGCGAGCGAAGCCGGATCCGGCGCGTAACCCATCTCGCCGAGCGCCTCCACCGCCGCCTCAAGCTGCTCCGGCAGAATAAGCAGGTCCAAGTCTTCTGAAGCGCGCGGCTCGTCCGGCGGGGACAGCCTTTCCGCCATAATCGGGCCCTTTAGAGCCACCGCTGTTATGCCCGCGGCATCCAGCGCTGCTACAGCCTCCTTCAGCACATTCAGCAAGTAAGCGTCGCGCAACGACAGCGCCGCCAACGCCCGGGCCACGAGCGGGCGCAGGGAGTCCGGCAGGTACGGCAGCGCACGCGCACCCGCCGCCGCATACACCCCGTGCTCCGCCGCTGCGCCGAGCAATGCCGCCCAGTCCTCAATCTCGCCGCACAGCGAAGCAATTTTCCGGCTCTCGGCGCGCGGCAAAGCCAGCAGCCGCGCCAAGTACTCGATCACCACCCCTCATTCTCTCGCCCATTCCCCCCCGCCAGCAAAGTTTCGGGGACAGGCAACGCAACCCCCAAACTCCCGGTCGAGTGACCGTTCACCGACTCACGTCAACGTGAGCGGAGCGTTTCCGTCTGCGCACAGGAGCGCGCGCCCTATGCTCAGCCGCGGACAGTCTGCGAAGGGCATCAGAGCGCAACCCTCCGTTCACCAATCACTTAGATCGCTTCTCCCGGCGGAAAGCCCGGACCAGCAAATCATGCCGCCCCATTTGGCACAACGCATCCCCCGAAGCCATCCCCGGTGATAGCGAGGGTAATTTAGGGGTTGCGTTGCCTGTCCCCGAAACTCGAGAATTAAGGCAATTTAGGGGTTGCGTTGCCTGTCCCCGAAACTCGAGAATTAAGGCAATTTGGGGGTTGCGTTGCCTGTCCCCGAAACTCCCGAAACTCTGAGAACGGCAATGAGAACCGCAGCGGCGCTCAACACCCGCGTCAGCGTCCGTTCATAGCCGCCCGTATATCTGAGATGGATCTCACATGGACCGGCGCAGTCTGTCTCGAGTACTATCTGGCCGAGTCCGTCACTCCGGACTCTCTGCCGCTTCCCGTTCGCCCACGCTTCCCAGCCTTTCTCGTAGGTGATCTGCGCCGAAACCACCTGACCGGGGTGGAGCGTGGCGCGGATCACGGCTTCGCTCATGCCCCGCCATTCCAGGGCGGCTTGCGGATATTGCGGGTCTTCGAGCGCCGCCACATACCCCTCGGCCGGCTCTGTGTCCAAGCCGTGCACCGGCCTGCGCGACGGAACCACGGCCGCAGGAATCACATGCGCCAACGATTTCGAACGGGTCGGAATTTCATAGATCGCATCGTCCCCCTCTCGCCACAACACCGGAAGAACGCCGTCAAACTTGCGCGGATTCGCGTAGGGCTTAAAATGTTCCGTGCTTTCCGGACCCGACACGGCAATCGTTCGCACGCCGAACGCTTTCAGCCAGAATATCGTATACTCGGCATCCCTCCCCGTTCGGCTCGCCCCGCTATAGTTGGTGTAGGAAATGACGGGTACCAGCGAATTCACGGCGTGCTGATCGTGCCCGCCGTGGAATTGCGGGTTGTCGCTGAATATGTTGTAGAAGAACGAAACCGATCCGCCCAAGAACGCTTTCTCCCCAGGGCGGTTCGCGTTCAGCCATTGGGCGATTTTGTATTCGCTGTGCCGGGTGACGTCAATTTCTTGAATCATCTCCCACCCGTACCGCACGGCGTGGACCGTTTGCGCCGCCAGCCCAAGGCATGCCAGAGCCCCTACCACCACCTGCGCCGCCTTGGGAAGACGCTCAATCAATGCGGCCACCGCAAACGCCACAGCCACCGGCAGTGCGAAATCCATTTGCAGCTCATAGCGGCCGGGCTGAGGCGCCAGCGCAATCTGCCACTTGTACCAGACCGCCACGAACGCCGCCGGCCAGTAAGCCAGCAGCGTGAAGAACTGAATGTGCGGCGCCGCCCCCGCCCGCCGCATCAGGAGCCACAACAGAACATACCCGCACCACGCAGCGCCCAGCGCCACCCAAGACCATGCCGTGTAGCGGTAATCGCCCGTCGTCGTCGGAGCGTTCGCCAGCGTCGCCCGGATCAGGCTCGGGCTGATCCATGGACTCACCCAGCAATAAGTCACCACCCCGATGAGCCCCAGCGTCACCGGCGCTCTCCACCACGGCGCGGGGCGGTATGCCAACAACCACGCCGCCAGCGCCAGCGCCAGCGCCACCCAGCCAAAAGCGTTGCTCAACGCCAGCAGACCCACGGCCAGCCCGCTCAGAACCTTCCACTTTGCTCCCTTGGTGCTCAAAGCCCTGGAGATGCACACCATGGCTACCGGCAGCAAGACGAGAGCCACCGTATGGGGCGCTTCCCCATAAAAGACGAGATTCTTCAGGCGGCGCAGACCAAGCGCCCCTCCCGCGTCCACGCCGATAGGCGGCACGAGCAGCGCCGCGAACGAAAGGCATGAGTAAGTCCATGCGGCGAAAAAGCTAGGCGCCAGTTTGCGGCTTAGTTCGTAAGCCATCCAGAACAGCGCCGCCGCGCTGAACGTGTAGAAGGCCGCCGTTACAATGTGGAAAGCCCGCGCGGGGGGCACCCTTGCCGCCAGACTCAAACCAGCCACCAGCCAGTGCATGAAAGGGAGGTAGACATTTTCGAACGGCATCCCGCCATTCCAGAATGGCCACCACCCCCATTGCCCGGGATACTTCGCCATGATCCGCGCAATGGCGATGAACGTGTACTCGATGGAGTTGTTGTAAGGTACAAACGCCACGCGGTAAAGCGGCGCGACAATGGCCAGATTCACCGCCGCCAGCGCCGCCGCGCAGCACACCGCCCGCTTGCTCACAGCCTCCATTCTCACCGAAATCCGCCCCGCGCGTCCGGGGCCCAACAGGGGCAGCCTGTGGGCCGACAAGGGTCAACCCGGACACCTACATTGCGCCCTTGCCTCACGTTCAAGGGGCTCATAGGTGGTCCCATGAAACAAAACGCAAGAATAGTACCGATTCCGACACCCGCGCCGTCGGCCTCGAAGCGAAAGGCCGTGGCATGCACGCAAGAGGCTATCGAGGCCCTGCCTCCCAACAGCGGGGATTGGAGCGTGGAAGGTGTCCCTGGGTTGTACGTGAGGGCCGGGGCGGAGACGGAGTCCTTTCGGGTTCAACGCCGTGTGGGTGGCAAACTGGCGGTGCGTGTCTTGGGCCAGATGACCGCTGCGCAGGCGCGCCGAGCGGCCTCACGTTTGTGGCAGACGCTGAAACCGCCGCCGGACGGAAGGGTGACCCTTGAGCAAGCTTGGCAAGTGTACCTCTAAGACCGCCCTCTGGCCGCAGCGGAGCACGTTAGCGCATTGCCCGAGCTCGTGGCAGGCAGCCACGAACTCATCGGGCGAGGCCGTGTTGAACGTAAACATCTCGTAGTGACAAGGGATGACGGTGCGCGCACCGATCGCGTGGGCGAGCCAGGCTGCTTCGCGCCCGTTCAGGTTACCCGCGACCCGCCGCTGCGGAGCGCGGCCGTTGATGGGCAACAAAGCGACATCCATCCGGAAGCGAGTTAGTTTCTCCGCGAGCCCATCGTAGAGAACCGTGTCGCCGCAGTGATAAATGGCCCACGGCCCGAACTCCACCACATAACCGAGGTACAAGCACCGGCCCAAGGCGTCGCGCTCGACCTGCTCGTGCGCAGAAGCCACCGCAGTGAGGCGAAACCCGTTCACAGTCAACGTGCGCCATTCGTCCATCGGCAGGAGCCGATCGGGCGGCACTCCCAATCGTTGCGCCGCGGTGTCGAGAATCGATTCCGGCACGACTACCGCGAGTTCCGGATTGGCCCGCAATAAAGGCCGCAGCGTTGCCGGGTCAAGGTGGTCCGTGTGAACGTGGCTGGAGGTGACCACGTCAATGAAGTCAAGCCGCGCCGGGTCCACCACTCTCGCCGTCATGCGGATGTGCGGCAGGTCAGTATGAGCGTATTTTTCGGTAAGGGAATCGGAAAGATAAGGATCGAGCAGCAGGTGGCGTCCGCGGAACTGGATGAGAAATCCGCTTTGGCCCAACCACCACAGCCGGAACCCATCGTTCATGAGATTGGCGGCGGCCACGTCATCGAGGAAAGCCTGGTCTTTGAGAATCGGCTCGATCATCGTGCCGGGGCGTTCTACAGGGACTCGACTTCGAGTCCGAAGATCCCGGCCGCGATCTCAACTTCCGGCCGGGTATGGCCTTTCATCAACAGGTAGTGATGCGAGACGAGCCGATCCATGAGCTTGCGGCCGTCGCCCACGCGCAAGACCGCTCCGTTCCGGCAATCGGAGTCCGGATATTGAGCGTATCCCTCCAGACGACCCTCGGCAACAACGAACCGCTCCAGCTTGGGATCGAGCTTGGCCAGCGTCATCTCGCCTTCGGGAAGCCGGGCGTCAATGGCCGTTGCATTGTCATGGACGATGGCGAGGACCTTGGGACGTAGCGTCCACGCCGTCGCGAACGGCCGCGGCACAACACCCAGGTAGCCGCAGTGCGCCGCCAACACGCAATCCTGCGGGTTCTCCACGTCAGGAAATTTCTCGATCCGCTCGTGTTTCAACGCGGCTTGCCCGAGTACGAACGGATACAGGTTGGTCATCATGATGGGAACATCCAGCGAGTGATGGAGGATGTACTTGGTGAGCATGGACACCGTGTCCGCCTCGCAACCCCAGATCAGCCTCCGCTCCTGGTACAGAATGTCCCACGCCAAGCAGGGCGTTGTGTCCGAGAAAAAGGATTCGTTCAGGCAGTTGATGCCGGCTGCGCGAATGGAAGGATCCTGGTCCAGGTCGTGTTTGACCGCCAGATAAATTTTCAGAGCGCTGAGCAGCGGCTTCTCCGGCAGGCCCTCAACCGGGACCGGACAGCGCACCGCCGCGTCCCTGGCGTCCGAGTCAGGAATGGCCTTAGCGCGCTCGCCGAGCTCGCGGAAGCTGCGGCGCACGATGGTCACACCGAATGTATCCGCGATGCGTTGCGAGCACTCCGGTTCCCACCAGTAAAAGCGCTTGAAAATCTCGGCCTGGAAGCCCTCACCCGGGTTGTCCTGATAGACCAAAAACTTGGTTTCGCGGAGTTGCCGCTTCACGCCCAGAGCGCGGCAAGCCGTACGCGCCTGAGCGAGGGTATAGGGCGCAACGGTGGCCACATGCTCGGCCCGCAGGTATGCGGCGATCTCCCAGTCCCACATGGAAAGGGTTCCAAATTCGGAGGTGATCAGGAGGATCGGCGCCGGGATGCTTTTGAAGTCATGGATCCGCCGGTAGGCCTCCCCGAGGATTTCCGGAAGCAGCACGGCGTCAGCCTCCGGAATCGGAGCACCGAGGGGAAGCGGATCGAGAATTTCGGCGTGATCCCCCAGCAAGGCGCCAAGCGCCCGTACTTGAGCCTGAAAGCTCTGGCTGGGGCCGCCGCTGAAGTGGAGTGGCAACAGGCGCGCTTTCATGATGAATCTCCTCATT